>ERZ894191.1855-NODE-1855-length-10749-cov-8.657939_pt1 | contig 10749 bp, 8 predicted proteins | sample MGYA00380282_ERZ894191 | MGnify/ENA primary metagenome ERZ894191 (study PRJEB32331, sample SAMN06328485) | human gut metagenome | biome: human gut microbiome; feature: stool | host: Homo sapiens | collected 2013-02-21 ...
CGCTCCCGCGCGGTGGTGCGCTCATCTTCGGGCAGGTTTTCCACAAGGTCACGCCGATCGACAAACGAGGTTTTAAACCCACGTGAGATGCGGATGCAGCCGTAAATAACGCCGAAGATGAGGACGCCCGCGAGCGCGATGAGCACGATGTACTCGAGAATTTTCATGATGAGGACGAGCACGGGGCTCGGCTCTGCGGCGGGTATCATCTCGTCAAGCGGCATATCGCCGCCGGAGGATGTTTCGGTCTGCTCGGGCGGGATATATTCGGCGTGGATCGCCTCGCGTGGGGTGTAGCGGTAGCCGATGTCGTTTGTGAGCAGCGGCGGCAGCAAAACGGCGGCACAGAACACGGCTGCGGCGGCCAAAAGCGCACAGGTGATGCGCACGATGCGGCGTGCGGGCATGTTCTGCATGGCGGCGTTGACGTCGATGTAATCATCGATGCGGCGGATGCCGCGCTGCGTGAGGCACAGCACGAAGTAAACGGCCGCGAAAACGAGGGAGACGGGCTGGAAAATCAAATCGGCGCGGTCGGTGAAGACAGAGCACAGGAACGGCACGGCGAACACGGCAAGACCCGCATAGCCGGCGTGGTCAAACAGAGAGTGGCTTTCGCCGTGCAGGCGGCCGTAAAGCCGCATGAAGCAGATGAACAGCGCGACGACGGCCATGAGGACGGAATCGAACAGGAAGCCGGTGAGTACCGTGATGCCGATGCTTGCGAGAATATAGAAAAAGATGCGGCGCAGGCATTTTATTGCGAACCAGCTGAGTGCGATGGGGGCGAGAATCAAAAATCCCCGCAGGATGTTTTGCAGGATGACGTCTTTTGTCATGCCCTCCGAGACAAAATTTAAAACGAGCGCGTAAAGCGGCACACACAGCATGGTGGCGTGCAGCCAGCCGAGCACGACGTATAAAATGTGGCGGACGGGAATTTGCTTTTTGAAAATTTTCATTTTATCCCCTCCCGTTAAACTTCCCAGCGGACGATTTCGACGGATTTTGAGGTCTCCGTGCGTTTGTAGCGCTCCGGCATGTTGCGGTCTTCCGGCAGGATCCAGATGGCGTCACTGCCCTCCGTTAAGGCTTCCAAATCCGGCAGAACGGGCAGCTTTTGCTCCTTGGAAATGAGCACGTAGAGGTCGCTGCCGTGTGCGCCGTCGTGCAGAGTGCGGAGAAGCTGCGGCATGGGGGTGAGGTCGTTGCGGCATTCCAATCTTGCGAGTCGGCGGCGCAGGTAAAGTGCGGTGTTGCGGCCGGTGAGTTCGCCGGTGGAGAGCATTTTGCTGTCTACGGTGTCTATGCCGTTTGAGATGACGGAGACCGTGATACCGTCTGCGAGCATGCGCTCCGCGAGTTCGGCGGCGATGGAGATGGCGGTCTCGTTTAACGCATCCGTCACGGCGCTGCCGATGCCGGTGCAGTCGAGCAGGACAGTGACCTTTTGGGACAGCGTGGAATCGTGCTGATTGACGAGCAACGTGCCGCCGCGCGCGGAGGCCTTCCAGTTGATGTATTTCATGGGGTCGCTGCGGCGGTAATCGCGGATGCCGGCAAACTCGAACGGGTCGTCGTACACACGCCGACGGCTGACGAGCAGACCCATGATCTTGCTGTACGGAATGCGGATGTGGCTTGCGGAAATGTGCGCGGGTAGGACGTAGAACTCCGTTTCCTGCGGAAAATGCGCCACCTGCTTTTCGGTCATCAGAAAATCGTAGGACGTGACCGTGGTGGACGCGATGCGGTAATAGCCGCGCTTTTTGCCGCGGACAGGTAGTGTACGCGTGATGCGCTGGCGCACGGACGCTGTGAACACGTCGCGGCGGTAGGTCATATCGCTGACAGTGGAGTTTTCTTCGTCCTGAAATACCACCCAGCGGCTCATATCGAAGCCGACCTCCAAAACGGGGAGCGGCAGGTATTTGTTGTTCACGATCGTTTCGACGAGATTCGCTTCCTCGCCGCAGAAAATGTAATCGCGGTCAAAGGATATCTGTACGGTGAGGTTTTCGTCCCACAGGCGGCGGAACAAAAGGCGCTGTGCAAAGTAAAGGACGAGCAAAACGATCGGAAGCAGAAGGAGCGCCCACATTACTTTGACCAGTCCTCAGTCGGCAGGGCGACGGAGGAGAGCACATCGGTCATGGCCTTTTTCTGGGCATCGGTGGAGCCGACGGAGCCGCTGAGCTGCAAACGGTGGGCGAGCACCGGCACGGCAACGGTCTTGATGTCTTCCGGCACGACGTATGCGCCGCCGCGCACCAAGGCGTAAGCGCGCACGGCACGGACGAGCGCAAGGCTTCCGCGCGGGCTGACGCCCATATCGATATTCGGCCAACTGCGCGTGGCCTGCACGAGGTCGATCATGTAATCGAGCAGGACGGGGTGAATGTAAATCTCCTTTGCCTGCTTTTGCAGCGCGAGAATATCCTCACGCGTGCAGACGCTTTGCAGCGTTTCGAGCGGCTCTTCCTTCATAAAGCGCTGCAAGATAGCGTGTTCCTGCTCTTTTGTGGGAGAGGCCATGGAAATGCGCATTAAAAAGCGGTCGAGCTGGGCTTCCGGCAGGGGATAGGTGCCGAGCGTTTCGATGGGGTTCTGCGTGGCGATGACGAAAAACGGCGCCGAAAGCGGGCGGGTGACGCCGTCCACGGTGATCTGGCGCTCGCCCATGCACTCGAGCAGGCTTGACTGCGTGCGCGGTGTGGCGCGGTTGATCTCATCGGCGAGGAGTAGGTTGCAGAATGCCGGGCCGGGGCTGAAAACGAAATCGTTTGCTTTCTGGTCGAAGTAGTTGAGGCCCGTGACGTCGCTGGGGAGCAGGTCGGGCGTGAACTGGATGCGGTTAAACTCCAGACTGACGGACTTTGCAAGTGACTTTGCGAGCACGGTTTTGCCCATGCCGGGCACATCTTCAATGAGCACGTGACCCTCGGCAATGAGCGCGGTGAGCAAGAGGTCGATGGTTTCTTCAGAACCGACCATGACCTTGCCGATATTTTCACGAATGGACGAAATGAGCGTTTTACTTTCCATAAAAGACCTCCAAAAGACGGGTGCGTTTATTCTGTTGTGGGAAATCAACATAATTAAACGGTTAATAATCGAAATAAGGATACAACAAAACGAAAGAAATTGCAAGCTTCTTTTGTAAAGGATGGCAAAGAATGGAGAGAGATATCCGTGCTGCACGGATATACCTTTGCATGAAAGGATGCGTTTCCTGCAAAAACGGCTTGAAATTCATAGAAAACAGTGAAAATATCCCTTGATTTTTGCAGGAATATCGGCTAAAATAAACATTATGATACCGTGTATACGTGTGCCCTGTCCGTAGGGGCAGGTATGCGGCCGCGTTTGCACGGAGGAAATTTTGCAGGAAGCGGCGACTCGTGCTGTAAAATTTCCTGTCAGGAAACGTAAAGAAAGGAAATCACCCATGAATATCCAGCTTACGAATCGCATTAAGCAAAATGCGAGATCGTTTTCCAAAGGTCAGAGGTTGATCGCGAAGTATATTGAGGAGCACTACGACAAGGTGGCGTTTATGACGGCCTCGAAGCTTGGCGCGACGGTCGGTGTGAGCGAATCGACCGTGGTGCGCTTTGCGACGGAGATCGGATACTCCGGCTATCCGGCGCTTCAGCAGGCGATGCAGGAGATGATCCGCAACCGCATGACGAGCGTGCAACGCCTTGAAATGACCTCGACGAACATTCCGCTTGACCGCCTGCTTGACAGCTCGATGGATCAGGACATCGACATTATCCGCCGCACGAAGGAATCTATTTCGCATGAGGAGTTTTACCGTGCGGCCGACGCACTCGTGAAGGTAAAGAAGGTTTATATCATCGGCGCAGGCAGCTCGCTTGCCATTGCGACGTTCCTCTCGCACTACTTCTCCTTGGTGTTTGATTCCGTGCAGCTTATCAGCGCGACGAGCGAAGCGCAGATTTTACAACAGATGGTGCACATCGGCGAGGGAGACGCGCTCATCGGCATCAGCTTCCCGCGGTACTCTAAAAAAGCAGTGAAGGCGTTGAAATACGCTTCCGACCGCGGTGCAACGGTTGTGGCCATTACGGACAGCACGCTTTCTCCGCTGACGAAGTATGCGGAGCATGTACTGCTTGCAAAGAGCGACATGGTTTCGTTTGTCGATTCGCTTGTGGGTCCGCTGGCGCTTATCAACGCGCTCATTGTGACGGTGGCCATTAAAAAGAAAGACGAAGTGGCGAATACACTCTTAAACCTCGAGACCATTTGGGACGAGTACGGCGTGTACGAGAAGGTCGAAGACAAGACCGACGAGGAACGTAATGTTTGATGCAGTCGTAGTTGGCGGCGGCGCTGCGGGCATGATGGCGGCGATCACGGCGGCGGAGCGCGGCAAGCACGTCTTATTATTAGAAAAGAACGCACAGCTTGGGCGGAAGATCCGTATTACGGGCAAGGGCCGCTGCAACGTAACGAACAACTGCGAGCCGCGCACGGTGATTGAATCCACGCCCGGCAACGGCCGGTTTTTGTACGGGGCGGTGAACAATTTCACCCCGCAGGACACGATGGACTTTTTTGAGGGGCTTGGCGTGCCGCTGAAAACGGAGCGCGGCAACCGCGTGTTCCCGGTCTCGGACAATGCACACGACATTGCGGACGCGCTTTGGAAGAAGCTGAAAAAGTGCCGCGTGGAAATTCGGCAGGGCAATGTGAAAGAGGTACTGACCGAAAACGGCAGCATCATCGGCGTGCGCACGGAAAACGATGTGTTTGAGGCCCCCAGCGTGCTTTTGGCGTGCGGCGGCGCTTCGTACCCCGGCACGGGCTCGAACGGCGACGGCGCGCGGCTGGCGGAAAAGCTGGGGCACACCATTATTCCTATGCGTCCGTCTTTGGTGGCGCTGACCTCTAATGACGAGGATTGCCCGGCGATGCAGGGGCTTTCTCTGCGCAACTGCGGCGTGACCGTGACGGACAATGAAAAGAAAAAGAAGCCGGTCTATACGGACTTCGGTGAGCTGCTGTTCACGCACTTTGGGCTTTCCGGCCCGACGATTTTGAGTGCGAGCGCGCATATGCGTCATATGGCGCCCGGCAGATACACAGTGACGCTCGACTTAAAGCCGGCGCTCACCCCGGAACAGCTTGACCAGCGCCTTTTACGCGATTTAGAGAAAAACAAGAACCGCAATTTCAGCAATTCGCTCGATGAATTATTGCCTCAAAAGATGATCCCGGTTGTCGTGCGGCGGTCGGGCATTCCGCCGGAAGAGAAGTGCAACACCGTCACGCGCGAGCAGCGTGCGGTGTTTTTGGATGTCTTAAAGCACTTTACGGTGGAGATTTCCGGCTTTGCACCGCTTTCCGGCGCGATTGTGACGGCGGGCGGCGTTTCCGTAAAGGAAGTCGACCCGAAGACGATGCAGTCCAAATTAATTCCGGGCTTGTACTTTGCGGGGGAAATTCTGGACGTGGACGCATACACGGGCGGTTTTAACCTGCAGATCGCCTTTGCAACGGGACACGCGGCGGGCGAAAATCTGTAAACTATCATTATATATAAGGAAGTTATATTATGTATGCAATAGCGATTGACGGACCTGCCGGCGCAGGTAAAAGCAGCGTGGCGAAAGCGGCTGCAAAGGCGCTCGGCTTTGTTTATGTGGACACGGGCGCGCTGTACCGCACGGTGGGGCTTTACCTGCTGCGCAGTGAAGTTGACCCTGCAGACGCAGAAGCGGTGGAGCCGAAGCTCCGGGACATTCAGGTCGATCTGAAATACGAAGACGGCGTGCAGCACGTCATTTTAAACAGGGAGGATGTATCCGGCCTTATCCGCACGCCGGAGGTCTCTATGGCGGCCTCTGCGTGTGCTTCCGTACCGGCGGTGCGTAAGTTTCTGTTCTCCGCGCAGGTGGATATGGCGAAAAAGTACAACGTCATCATGGACGGCCGAGACATCGGCACGACGATTTTGCCGAACGCACAGGTGAAGATTTTTCTGACGGCTTCGCCCGAGGTACGCGCCGAGCGCCGCTACAAGGAGCTCAAGGAAAAGGGCGTGGACGTGAGCTATGAAGAAACGCTTGCGGACGTTATTCGCCGCGACAAGCAGGACGAAAAGCAGTCTAAGGCGGCGGAGGACAGCATCTTGCTTGACAACAGCGAGCTGGATTTTAACGGTACGGTGAAACGCTTACTGGAGATCGTGGAAGAAAGGACGGGCGTGAAGCATGGCTGAAAATAAGAAGCCGAAGGAACACCTTTCCTGGTGGTATTTCCTTGCAAAGTACGTGATGCTGTTTTTCTTTAAAATTCTGCACCCGTACCGTATTATAGGCAGAGAGAACATGCCGCTTACCGGCAAGCTGCTCGTTTGCTCTAACCACGTGACGATGGGCGACCCGATTTACCTTGGCTGCGCAATACCGAAACGACAATTACACTATATGGCGAAGGCCGAGCTTTTTGAAAACAAGCTCATCGGCGGATTTTTGAAGAGCCTCGGCGCGTTCCCAATCTCCCGCGGCACGGGCGGGGCACAGGGCATTCAGACGGCGATTGACCTTTTGGAGGAAGAAAAGGTCGTGTGCATGTTCCCGGAGGGTACGCGCTCGAAGACCGGCGAGCTTTTGAACCCGAAAATGGGTATGGTAATGCTGGCGTACAAGACGCACTGTACGATTTTGCCTGTGGCGATCGTGGGCGAGGGCGGCAAGCCCCCGAAGGTGTTTAAGAAAATGGTCATCAACATCGGCAAGCCAATCCGGTTTGAGGACATGGGCCTGACCGAAGATTCCGGTATGATTTACCGCCGTGTTTCGCGCAATATTTTTGCCGAGGTGCAGAAGCTGCGCGAGGAAGGTCTCGATATTATGGAGAACAGGTGGAAGGAAGTATGATCCGCGTGGCGAAAACAGCGGGATTCTGCTTTGGTGTGAACCGCGCGGTGGAGACCGTTTACAAATTGCTTGACGAGGACAAAACCGTCTGCACGCTCGGGCCGATCATCCATAACCCGCAGCTTGTGGAGGAGCTCGGCCGCAAAGGCGTGCGCATTATAGATGCGCCCGAGGACGCGAAAGCGGGGGAGACGGTTGTCATCCGCTCGCACGGTGTACCGCCCGAGGTCATCGAAAAACTGAAAGCGCTCGGTGTCGATTACAAGGACGCGACGTGCCCGTATGTGCAGAAGATTCACCGCCTTGTTTCCGACGGAGAGCGCGAGGGCAGGCGCGTGATGCTGGCCGGCGATGCAAAACACCCGGAGGTGGAGGGCATACTCGGCTGCTGCAAAACGCCGTACCGCACCTTCAAAACGCGCGAAGAACTCGAAAATCTATTCAAAAATGAGCCAGAACTTACCGAAATGCCCCTTCTTTTTTGTGAACAGACCACTTTTAACGTAGAAGAATGGGAAAAATGTTTGGATTTCGTAAAAAAGGTATGTACAAACGCTTCAGTTTTTGATACAATATGTAAGGCTACAACAAATCGCCAGCGCGAAGCACGCGAGCTTGCGCGTGAAAGCGACCTGATGCTCGTCATCGGCGGGCGTCACAGCTCGAATACGGCGAAGCTCAAGGAGGTCTGTGAACCGTATGCGCAGACATATCTCATTGAGACGGCGGCGGAGCTTGCAGCCCTGCCTGTAAAGGGCAAAATGAATATTGGCATAACTGCCGGTGCTTCAACACCGGCAAGCATAATAAAGGAGGTACTTGTTACCATGACAGACAAAATTGAAACAAATGAGCTTAATTTTGAGGAGATGCTTGAGGAATCACTCAAGAGCTTAAATACAGACGAAAAGGTGCACGGTGTAGTTGTAAGCATTTCTCCCACCGAAGTGTATGTTGACGTCGGTAGAAAGCAGGCCGGCTACATCCCGGCTAACGAGCTTAGCAACGATCCGAACGCGAAGCCGGAAGATCTTGTAAAGATCGGCGACGAGATGGATCTGCTCATCATGAAGACGAACGATCAGGAAGGCACCATCATGCTCTCCAAGAAGCGCATCGATGCCATCAAGGGCTGGGAAGACATTGCAGCGGCTATGGACGCTGAAGAAATCCTCACCGGCAAGGTTACAGAAGTTGTTAAGGGCGGCGTGATCGTTCTGTATAACGGCATCCGTGTCTTCATCCCGGCTTCTCAGGCTGTTGCAAACCGCGGTGACGATCTTGAGGCTCTGAAGGGTCAGGACGTTCAGTTCCGCATCATCGAAGTCAACCGCCAGCGCCGCCGTGCGGTCGGTTCCATCCGTTCCGTGCTCCGCGAGCAGAGAAAGGCAGCACAGGCTAAGTTCTGGGAGTCTGTTGAAGAAGGTCAGGAGTTTACGGGTACCGTTAAGTCTCTCACGAACTTCGGTGCATTCGTTGACCTCGGCGGCGTGGACGGCATGATCCACATTTCCGAGCTTTCCTGGAACCGCATCAAGCACCCGAGCGAAGTTGTCTCCGTCGGCGACACCGTTCAGGTTTATGTCAAGAGCCTTGACCGTGAGAACGGCAAGATCTCCCTTGGCTACAAGAAGAAGGAAGACAATCCGTGGGAGATCCTCAAGAACGAGTATCCGGTTGGCACGGTTTGCGACGCTACCGTTGTCGGCATGACCACGTTCGGCGCATTTGCTAAGATTCTCCCGGGCATCGACGGTCTCATCCACATCTCTCAGATCGCGGACAGAAGAATCGAGAAGCCGCAGGACGTTCTGAAGGTTGGCGACGTTGTTAAGGTGAAGATTACCGACATCGATTTCGACAAGAAGAGAGTTTCCCTCTCCATCCGTGCTCTGCTCGAAGACCAGGGCGAGGACGCTTCTGAGGAATAATTTAAATCGTCAGGTGTAAATTTGCAGGGTGGTTCTTTCCACCCTGCTTTACATGACGGACATTTTAAAAGTAAACGGATAAAACGGCGGTTTTATCCATTGGAGGAAACAATTAGATGAAGCGCGTGAAAAAACCTGTGTTTTTTATCATCGCGGCTCTGATCCTTGCGCTTACATACACATCGGTCTTCGGCGTTTACACGCAGAACGGTGACACGAAGAACACATGGATCAAGGGCGCCGGCGATATAAGATGGGGTATTGATATCCGCGGCGGTGTGGAAGCGACCTTCAGCCCGGCTGAAGGCGTGGAGGCGACCGCAGAGCAGCTTGAAGCCGCAAAGGCAATCATTGAGCTGCGTATGGTCTCGAAGAGCATTACGGACTACGAGATTTACACCGACGAAGCCAACGACAAGATCATTGTTCGTTTCCCGTGGAAGAGCGGCGAATCGGACTTTGACCCGGAGAAGGCGATTGAAGAAATTTCCGCAACGGCGCTGCTGACATTCCGCGAAGGTAAGTCCTACGAGACTCAGACGGTAGACGGCGAGGGCAACCCGGTTTACCAGACACCGACGGGTACAACGGCGGAAAACATCATTCTGGAAGGCAGCGATGTAACGGAGGCAAAGCCGGTCATGCAGGAGAATTCCACCTCCGGCAGCTATGATTATGCGATTTCCCTGACGCTTTCCGATGAGGGCGCAAAGAAGTTTGCGGAAGCGACCGAACGCCTGAAGGGCAAGACAATCTCCATCTGGATGGATGACATTATGATTTCTTACCCGACCGTTAACGCGGTAATCACAGACGGCAAGGCTTCCATTACCGGCAACTTTACGGCAGCCACGGCTTCCGAACTTGCCGCAAAGATTCAGGGCGGCGCGCTGCCGTTTGCTTTGCAGACTTCGAACTTCAGCACCGTGAACCCGACGCTCGGCATGAAGTCTCTGGATGCCATGGTCATGGCCGGCGTAATCGCTTTTGCGCTCATCGCGGTCTTTATGATCATCATCTTTAAGGTTCCGGGCTTTGTGGCTGTGCTGACGCTTGTGGGTCAGCTTGCAATCACCTTTGCGGCGATTTCCGGCTACTTCCCGTTTGTGAACAGCTTTACAATGACTCTGCCGGGTCTTGCGGGTATTATCCTTTCCATCGGCGTGGGCGTGGATGCGAACATTATCACCGCGAGCCGTATTAAGGAAGAACTCGGCACCGGCAAAACGCTGGACGGCGCCATTCAGAAGGGCTGCTCCAACAGCCTTTGGTCGATCATCGACGGCAACATCACGATTTTGATCGTTGCCATCATGCTCATCGGCGTGTTCGGTCCGTCTAACATTCTCTCTAAGATTTTCGGCGAATCCACGACCGGTGCGATTTACTCCTTCGGCTACACTTTGCTCGTCGGCGTAATCGGCAACTTCATCATGGGCGTGTTCTGCTCTCGTCTGATGATCAAATCGCTTTCCGGCTTCAAGCCGCTCCGTAAGAAATGGCTGTTTGGAGGTGCGGATAAGTAATGAAAAAGTTTGATTTTGATTTCTATAAGAACAGAAAAATTCTGTTCGGCATCTCGATTGGCCTGATGGTCATCGGTTTGATTTTCAACTTCATTCGTGGCACAAAGATGGACATTCAGTTCGTCGGCGGTGCGATGATTAAGTATTCCGTAGACGGCGAAGTCGATACGGATGAAATCGCGTCCCTCGTAAAAGAAGAGACCGGCCGCGACGTTTCCGTTGCATTGAGCAAGACGTTCGGCACGGACGCGAACCAAGTGACGCTGTCCTTTGCGGGCAACGAAGCTGTGACGCTCGATGAACAGCAGGCAATCGCGCATTCCCTATCCGACGCGTATGCTGACCGCACGTTCAACGTGGTGGAATCGAGCTCCGTTGACC
>ERZ894191.1857-NODE-1857-length-10739-cov-25.859229_pt1 | contig 10739 bp, 9 predicted proteins | sample MGYA00380282_ERZ894191 | MGnify/ENA primary metagenome ERZ894191 (study PRJEB32331, sample SAMN06328485) | human gut metagenome | biome: human gut microbiome; feature: stool | host: Homo sapiens | collected 2013-02-21 ...
CATGCGAGTAGAAACCTAAAGGTTAATACTGAATAACAAAACGAGACTTCTAATGCCAACGCCACATAAGGATGTTTTGGTTTAATGCCTATACGGTGCAACTCAGAAATGGGTTGCACCGTTTTTCTGATTATGCGATAAAACGAAACTGCTGAGGATTTTTTTGCATTTCTTCCATCATTGCAAGAATTTCTTGTTCAGTCGGAATATCAATCATTCCAACAGCAGTGAAATACACATCAACTTTTACATAACAGTGACCGCTTGATTTATCGTTATTATGAACTTCAATTCGTTCAATAAGTGTATTTACAAGCGTGGGTGTAAGTTCCTTAATTTCTGTAATTTCACGGAGAGTATGTAGCAATAACCTGAGGTCGGTAACTTTCTGTCCTACATCATCTAATGCCGCTTTCCATTCTTCTATTTCTGTCTGTAACCGTTTTTGCTCACACTCATAATTTTGAAGCAATTTGGAAAAGCGTTCATCCGAAAGGATTCCGGCAGCGTTTTGCTCAAATACTTTCTCAATTAACTTGTCAATTTCCGATATTCTCTTTCCACCACGCTCAACTGATAATCTGAGTTTTTTATTCTCCGTTTGTCGTACAAGATTTGTTTTCTTGGCAAGCATATACAGAAATGCGGACTCGTAGCACTTTACAAAATCTGCCAAGCTCCTTATAGATTCAAGTACAATCTGTTCTAACGATATATCTCTGATATAGTGAATTGGGCATTCACCTCTGCCGCTTTTGTAATTTGAGCATCGTCAAAATTCTTGATTTCGTTTAAGACTTTTCGCTGCACAAAAGTGTAATTTAGCTCCGCAATCAGGACAATATACCAAACCTGAAAACAAACTTTGTCTTCCTGTTGCTGTAGGTCGGCGGCGATGTTTTCTCAATTCCTGTACCCTAAGCCACTGTTCTTCAGATATAATCGGCTCTTGCATATTGGGAATAATTTGATATTCTTCAGTAGGATTATGAATTACCTTATGAACCTTATAGCTGACAGTCGTGCTTTTGAAGTTTACCGCACAACCGGTGTATTGCCTGTTTTCAAGAATATTTACAACAGTTTTCTGATCCCATTTGCAAGAATCGCAAGGCACTTTCTGTGTGTGTTTTCTTCCGATACTTTCATAATATGCTGATGGAATAAGTATATTTTCCTTTTCTAACTGCTTTGCAATTTGTAGCGGTCCTCGACCTGCAAGACATAAAGAATAGATTTTGCGTACAATATTGGCAGCGGGTTCATCAATTATCCATTGTTCTTTGTTATCTGGGCTTTTCATATATCCGAACGGAACTGTTGCAGAAACACGCTTACCATGCTCCGCTTTGGATTGCCATACAGCACGGATTTTCTTAGAGGTTTGTGCAGCATACCATTCATTAAAAATATTGTAAAACGGAAGCATTTCCATACCGTTGCCGGTTGTGCTGTTTACATTTTCCTGAATGGAAATAAATGTGATACCTAAGGAAGGATATACAATTTGTGTGAGTCTTCCGGCTTCAACCTGTTCTCTTCCGAAACGGGAAAGGTCTTTAACAATAATCCTACAAATTTTACCTTCCTCAGCCATTCTTTGCATACGCTGGAAGTCACTTCGTTCAAAACTTGTACCGGAAATCCCGTCATCTACAAAGAACATTGTATTTTTGTAGCCGTGATTTTTACAATAATCAAGCAAGATTTGTTTCTGATTACTTATACTGTTTGATTCATCATCGGATACCCTTTTATCTTTTTCATCCTCGACAGATAATCTGCAATAAAGGGCAGTGATGAGCTCATCGTTTGTTTCTGCTGTCATAATTTTACGCTCCTTTCCGACAACAGGGCATAACAAAGATATATTTATTTTATTACGCCCTGTGTCTTTTGGCTATTGTATGAATATCAAATTGTTTTTTCAGGCAATATCAGTTTCTGAAATTGCTGAAGAACATTTTCTCTGCCATTGGGATTAAAATGTGTGCTGACTTCGTAAGTTGTATTGCCTATTTTCATAAAGAACGGTTCATCATTCTTTTCAAAATACGGTGCATATATTGATTTGTTTTTATCTGTCATCGTTCATCCCTCCTGTTTCTTTCTCTTTGCTTCTGCCATTTTTCGAGCAGAGATATCTCCTATATATTTTCTTCTTCGGCAAGTAATGTCTTACTCTATAAGTCTTAATACCTTCTGTTATTCGGAAATCAAGAAAGCTGAAAATCAGAATTGTTTTAGATAGATAATGCTTGGCTTTCCCTGACCTTGTCTTTTACGAAGAATCAAATCCGCAGTTTCAAGTTCAGAAAACAACTTACATATTTTTTCGTGACCGAAATGCAGTTTTTCCTGAGTGGATTTTATTGTGAAATATTGATATACTCTGCCTTGTTTATCTATCCAGCCGTTTTTGACGGACAGATACATTCGGTCAAGTAAAAGTCCGTACAGCATTTTGGCGTCTGTTGAAACTGATTTGTACTTTTCTTCAAATAACGCTTTAGGTACTTTGTAGAATGCAAAGTTTTTGGCATCCGATGTTTTGAAATATCTGTTCACTGTGTTACCTCCGTTTCTGTATTGATTTGGTGCCGAAATCGGCAATTCTTTCGCTTATATGAGCTTGAAATTCTTTGTAAGTGTTATTTATCATCTTTTGTAATCACGCTCCTTTTTGCCTTGAATTTGCGGCAGTAAACAATAATGACACGATAACTTTGTTTGCAATCGCTATGACATTTTCTGCAAAGCTTGTTGTATGTTCTTCTACCTGTATTGGGGGTTGTGAAAAATTTCCATTCTTGTTTTGCTTTCTTTGATAATCTCGGCATTATAAAAACTCCTTTCACTCATTTGGACAAAGGATGCCAAAATGCACACCCAAATCGGATAATTAAAAAGAAAAATACTTTTCAGCGCATAAACCATTAGGGGGTTCCTTGAACTCTTATAAAATTTATTTCTTCACTTATTAGGAATTTCTTTGTGTTTTGCCCCCCTTGTTTTGTAAAAATAAAGACCCGTCTGTAAAAAAGTACAGATGGGTAGAAATCCATATTATTTTCTGCTACAATAATGCTATATCATTGACATAGAATTATTAGGAGATGAAACATGAGTTATTCAGACGAAATAAAGAAAATTCGTAAAAAATGTTTTCTGTCTCAAGAAGCTTTTGGGAGAGAAATTGGAGTTTCCTTTTCATCAATAAACCGTTGGGAAGGTGGCAAAAGCAAACCGAATATGGCTGCTATGAAAAAGCTTAAAGATTTTTGTGATATTCATGGTATTGACTTTACCGCTTTGGAAGAACAATGGAACAATTTGGGAAAGGACAACTAAAATTATGGCAAAGAAAAAGACAGAGGATACAATCAATCTCGATTCAATTCTTTTTAAATGTAGAGATATCTTACGTGCAGCACGTAATTCGGGTTCATTTTTTGAAAAACGTGATATGATGCTGACACTGGTATTTTTAAGATTTATCGGAGAAAAATATGAGGATGGTATCGAAAAATTACGCCAAATCTTAATTGAACAAGGGCTTGATCCGGATGATGAAAACATTCGTGCGGCGTTCTTTGACGATGCCACCTTTGCGGACGGCACCTACAATCTGCCGCCGGAGGCAAGATGGTCTACCATCATCAATACGCCTGCACCCAAGCTGAATGTAGCACTGGACAATGCACTTCACAGCATTGCGGCAGGCTCCAAGCAGCTGAAAGGCTGCTTTGTGGAAGGCACCTTTACCACACGCAACCTTGCCACAAACGACATCAAAAAGCTGATCGATGAGGTCAACAAAATCAGCCACAAGCAGTTTGGCGAGGAAAAAGACCTGATCGGTCGTGTGTACGAATACTTTCTGAAAGAATTTGCGGTCAATGCTACTAAGGAGGAGGGCGAGTTCTACACGCCGCATGATGCCGTTCAGCTTATCGCAACGATGATTGAGCCGTATGACGGCACGCTGTATGACCCGTGCTGCGGTTCCGGCGGTATGTTTATCCAGAGTGCGGCACTCGTAAAATCCAAACAGGGTGATATTAACCGTATCAATGTGTACGGACAGGAAAAAGAGCCTGCGACCTATCGCCTTGCCAAAATGAACCTTGCCCTGCGCGGCATCAGCCATAACCTTGGCGAAACCAGTGATTCCAGCTTTCTGAACGATCTGCACAAGGGGCTGTACTTCGATTACATTATGGCAAATCCGCCGTTCAACCTCAAAAGCTGGTATGACAGTACCTTGGAGCATGACCCTCGCTGGGCGGATTACCAGACGCCGCCGGAGAGCAACGGCAACTATGCGTGGATTCTACATATCCTCTCGCACCTCAAAAAGCAGTCCGGCGTGGCTGGTTTCCTGCTTGCCAACGGCGCACTGAACGACAGCGACACACTGGAGATTCGCAAAAAGCTGATCCAGAATGATAAGGTAGAAGCAATCATCGTCCTGCCGCGGGAACTGTTCATCACCACGGACATCAGCGTGACGCTCTGGATTCTGAACCAGAACAAAAAAGGCGGCAGCTACCACGGCAGGAGCCTGCGTAACCGGGAACACGAAATTCTGTTCATGGATCTGCGTACCTGGACGGAGAACCCAGTTAAGGGCGAGAACAAGAAAAAGGTCCTGCTGGACAGCACCCAAATCGAAAGAGCCGCCGACATCTACCACACCTGGCAGAGCGAAGGAACGGACGGCAGCCGCTATGAGGTGCCGGAACTGTACCGCAGTGTGGGCATTGATGAGATCGAGCAGAACAACTGGGCGCTGACACCAAGCAAGTACATCGAATTTATCGACCACGATCTGGAAATTGACTATGAAAAGGAAATGACCCGTATCCAGGCGAAAATGCAGGAGGTCATGAAGCAGGAAAAGAAATCCCAGCAGATGCTGGAAGATGCATTCAGGGGGATTGGCTATGGGATTGAGTAAATGCAAATTGGGAGAACTGATTGAATTGGTGACAGAAACCAATTCAGAACTCAAGTATAAAGCAGATGATGTTCGTGGCATGACAATAACAAAGGAGATAATCCCTACCAAGGCCAATGTCAAGGACACCGATTTAAGCAAATTTTTAGTTGTTCACCCATATGAATTTATATTTAATCCACGCACGCACGGAAAGAAAATTGGCTTTGGATACAACAATTCTGAAGACACTTTCCTGATTAGTTGGAACAATATTGCATTTAGGGTATCCTCAAAAGCCAAAGGCAGAGTGCTGGCGGAATATTTGTTTTTGCACTTTAATCGTTCCGAGTGGGACAGAGAGGCATGTTTTCGTTCTTGGGGAAGTTCTACGGAAGTTTTTTCATGGGATGCTTTGTGTGAAATGGAAGTTGACCTTCCGCCCATCGACATCCAGCAGAAATATGTAGCTGTCTACAACGCCATGCTTGCCAACCAGCAAAGCTATGAGCGCGGGCTGGAGGATTTAAAGCTGACCTGTGATGCGTATATTGAGGAGTTGCGAAGAAATATCCCTTCTGTTGCAATCGGAAAGTACCTCATACCATCAGACGAACGAAATACACTCAATCTTTCTGCCGATTCTGTGCGAGGCTTATCCGTATCCAAAGATATGATTGAAACAAAAGCAAATATGAACGGTGTGAGTGTATCCAATTATAAGATTGTTCCACCGCGCTATATTGCGTATGTTTCTGATACCTCTCGCAGAGGTGATAAAATGTCGCTCGGATTTAATAGAACAAAGGAAACCTTTCTTGTATCTTCAATTTCGACGGTTTTTAAGACGGATACAAGATACCTGTTGCCCGAATTTTTGATGCTCTACATTTGCCGTGATGAATTTAACCGCTACGCTCGTTTTCATTCCTGGGGCAGTGCCAGAGAAACCTTTGACTGGGACGAGATGTGCGATGTGCGGATTCCGATTCCCGCGATTGAAATTCAACAGGATATTGTAAATATTTATGAAGCCTATCTGACCCGCAAAGAAATCAACGAAAAACTGAAAACCCAGATCAAAGACCTGTGTCCGATACTGATCAAAGGCTCTATCGAAGAAGCACAGGCCTGAAAGGAGGCGTGGGCGCATGGCAAAGCTGAAAAACTATAATGGTCGCTACTGCGAATCGGAATATGAGTCTGCCTTTATCGCTTTTCTGGAATCGGTCGGCTGGCACTATCTCGCCGGAAATCAGATTCCTCGCAGTTACAGCGAAGTCCTGATTGCAGAGGAATTCAAAGCCTTTATCGCAAAGACCAGTCCCGGTTTGCTGCCGGAGGAAACTGAGCAGCTTTACGACACCGTTCGTCTTGCCGGTGCCGAGAGTGACTTTGCCACCTTGCACAAGGTGTATAAGTGGATGGTGGACGGCGTTCAGTTCACACCGCAGAACGGTCTGCCCGTCATGGTACCGCTGATTGATTTTGAAACGCCGGAAGACAATATTTTCTGTGTGGTCAATCAGTTTACCGTGGAATACATAAACAACGGTCAGCGTGAAACCCGCCGACCAGATGTGCTGTTGTTCGTCAACGGTATGCCGCTGTGCGTCATAGAACTGAAAAACCCTGCCGATGCAAACGCCACCATTTATGATGCCTGGGAGCAGATCACGATCCGCTACTGGCGCGATATTCCGCAGCTATTGCACTATTGCCCACTGGCGTGTATTTCGGACGGTGTGAAAACCAGACTGGGAACCGTGCGTACTCCGTATGAGCATTTCTATGCATGGCGGCGTGTGAACGATGGGGACAAGCTGTCCACCATGCCTTTTGAGGAAACCGAAACCATGGTGCGCGGTGTCTATGCGCCGGAACGCTTTCTGGAAATCTTCCGCGACTATATCTATTTTCAGGATGAGATTTTCGACTGCGATGAACGGGAAATCGTCTGCCGTTACCCTCAGTTCTTTGCAGCAAGACTGCTCAAACAGAGTATCGTAAAATCTGTCGTGGAGCAGACAGGAAAAGGCGGCACCTACTTCGGCGCAACCGGGTGCGGCAAGACCTATACGATGGCGTTCCTTGCCCGACAGCTTTCGCTCCGCTGCGGTGACATTCCGCAGATCGGTTCGCCCACCATCGTCATGATCGTTGACCGTGAGGAACTGCAGGAGCAGGGTATCAAGCTGTTTGCCAAGAGCAAGGAGTTCCTGAATCTCGGTGATGTTTCTGTGGTAAAGGATAGAAAGCATCTGCGGCAGGAACTCGGTGCCAGAGAAAGCGGCGGATTCTATATCTGCACCATCCAGAAATTCTGTGACCGCAAGGAAGATAAGATCGGTCTTATCAATGACCGTCACAATATTATCTGCTTCTCGGATGAGGCACACAGAACCCAGCTGGAGCATTCTCGAAAAATCCAGTTCAGTAAAGATACTGATGAGAATATGAAAGCTATGGTTTCCAAGCCGTATGCCAAAGTGCTGAAAGAGGCATTCCCTCATGCCACCTTTGTCGGTTTTACGGGTACTCCGATTGCGGAAACCTACCAGACCTTTGGCGATGAGATCGACCGCTATACCATGGATCAAGCCGTTGCCGATGGGCTGACGGTATCCATCAAGTATCATCCGAGAATCGCAAAGGTTCTGCTGGATACGAAAAAGGTCAAGGAGATCGAACGCTACTACAAAACCTGTGCGGACGATGGTGCAACCGAGGAGGATATTGAAGCAAGTAAAAAGGCGATGAGTTCTATGGAGATCATTCTCGGAGAGCCGTCCCGCCTGGAACGCCTTGCCGTGGATATTCACGACCACTATACAGCCGCCTGCGAAAAAGAGCTGGACAGGATTCAGAAAGCAATGGTGGTATGCTCCAACAGACAAATCGCCTATGACCTGCTGCTGAAATTCCAGGAGAAATACCCGGAATGGTTTGTCGAAAAGAAGGTGCCGGACGGCACGGCTGCCACTAAGGAAGAACTGGATGCCATGAAGCCAATGCCGTTCATGGCTATGGTAGCCAGTGTCGGCAGCAATGATAAGTCGGAGATGTATAACTACCTTGGCGGCGTGAAAAACGATAAACGCTCCAAAGAGTTGGATGCCGCATTTAAGCAGGAAAAATCCAACTTCCGTATCGTTATTGTAGTTGATATGTGGATCACCGGGTTTGATGTACCGTGTCTTACTTATCTGTATAACGATAAACCGCTGAAAAAGCATTTGCTGATTCAGACTATCAGCCGTGTAAACCGAGTCTATCCCGGTAAGGAATACGGTATGGTCATCGACTATATCGGTATCCGTGACAATATGCGTGAGGCCATGAAAATCTACGGCGGCGATACTTCGGTTGCTCCTACCTCAGACGATGTGGAACAGGCCACGGAAGTGTTCAGAGAAGAACTGGAAGTCCTCAAGACCATGTTTACCGGGTATGACCTCAAGCCGTTCCTAAACCCTGAGAGCGACCCCGTAGAGCGATATCGTTTGCTTGCCAAAGCTGCGGAGTATGTGTTTGCCTCTACAGAGGAACTGAACTCCGAGGGTAAAGGCGGCACGCAAAAGGTTTCTTTCAAAACTTATTTCTTGAAAACGGTCAAGCGGATGCGGCTCAGTTATGATATTTGTCAGCCCTCCGGGGAACTATCGGAGAGCGAATCTGCGTTGGCACAGTGCTTCATGGCGATCGCAGGTTTTGTCCGCAAGATGAGCGGAACCACAGAACTGGATACCGACAGCATGAATCGCACCGTGTCCAAAATGGTCGAGGAGGCATTGCGTTATAACCAGGTTGAGAGCGTTCTTGATGCCGGAGAGGAAGAGGACATTTTCAGCCCGGAATATTTTGAAAAGCTGTCCGATGTGAAAATGCCTGCCACCAAGCTAGAGCTACTTATAAAAATGATTCGCAGGCAGATTAAAGAATACAGTAAGATTAACAAGATTGCTGCAAAGACTTATCAGGAAATGCTTGAAGAAACGATTGCTATATATCATGAAAGACGAAAACATATTAGTGCAGAAGAAGCTGGAGCTACACAAGAACAGGCATCTGAAGATATTATTAAAAATGCCACGGAACAAGCATTACAGATACTCCGTCAAATGAACGAAAGCCGTGAAAGTTTCCGTAAAATTGGTTTAACCTTTGAGGAAAAAGCATTTTACGATATTTTAGTATCCTTACGAGACCAGTATAATTTTGAATATGGCGAGGATAAAGACATTGGTGGTATGATTGTAAATGATAGATGTAAAAGTCTTGCCAAAAAAGTGAAAGAGATAATTGATACAAAATCTTCTTTTTCTGATTGGCTTAACAACCAAAATGTACGCAATCAGCTCAAACTTGATATTAAAATTTGTCTTGTAAAGAACGGCTATCCACCTCAATATAGTCCAGAGGTTTTTACAAAAGTTATGGAACAAGTAGAGAATTTTGAAGAAAATTCCGATATGCCTTTGGCTACTACTTATACATTTCCACAATCTCGTACTGTATCTATGGTAGCGGAAGATATCATTCCATATGGAAATAAATCGGAGAATTGATGAGGAACGGAAATGAAAGCAAAAAAATGGCTAACTATTATTACATTGGTTATTACAGCCTTGTCATTAGTTCTTGCCTTTATCATTGGCAAGAATAGTAATTGTATAACTTATGACATATTTATGGCGATTTTCGGCGGAGCTGCTCTTGGCTTTATAATGTCATTAACAGAATATTATGTTGAAAGACGAAAAGCAATGGAAGAATTTTGGCTTCAGGCAACCAAGGTATTAAATGAATTAAAAAAGATAAAATATCTTGATGTGGATGCACCTATAAATTTAATTGTTGATGCAATACATGAAGACGATTCAAATGCATTGAAGAAAAAATTTCATCTTTTGAGTGATGATGAAAAAATATCAGTTAATGCAAAGGAAAATTTGATTTCTTGGTATAAAGAAAACGTTCCCATTCCTTTTGATGAAAATACTGATAATAACAAGGAATTAACTCAGCTATATGATTCGAATATGGCTGGTTACAAAGAAGTTTTCCTTCAATGCATGGACAGCTATCGAGAGGCATCAATGGTTGAACTGGGAAATCTTGACAACGCATACGGGAACTTGGATTTTATTATAGCTAATAAGTGTATTCGACAAAAAGCATATGAGCAAATATATGATAAACTGAGAAAAATTGTTTATCAGTTTCAGAACGAAGCATACCATTTTAATCTATTAAAAAATGGAAGTGGCAATTTTTCAGTATGCATTTTAAAAGTATCTGAACTTAATCAGGAATACTTTTTGTCAAAAGAGGAAAATCTCCAAGGGTATACTAATGTTTCAATATTTCAAAATGTCTTTGATGATATTGATGCCTCATTAGAGAATTTTAGATGCAAAATATATAGAATCGAATATGTTGAACCAAAAGCAATACCTGTTTCCGGTAAAACATTTTTCAACAACAACGAAAAATAGAATTCGTATTTTGAAATTTGGTAATGGAGTGTGCGTAATCGCTAAGCAAAAATTATTATCCGGGTATTAGGGTATCCCTAACGAATGTCTTACCGTTTGGATAACCAAATGGTCTGCTCGCTAAGATTATACATTTTAATCAAATAAATAAAATTAAGGCACAGCCTACGGTATTTTTCTCCGTAAGTTGTGCCTTTTTCTCATCTATAAATTACTTGTTCATATCTACTTTTCAAAACCTGGCAGGGATGAATTGGAAAATGTTACGCCGGGAAGCGAAGAATACCGGGGCTTCCTCCTGG
>ERZ894191.1863-NODE-1863-length-10722-cov-10.305334_pt1 | contig 10722 bp, 9 predicted proteins | sample MGYA00380282_ERZ894191 | MGnify/ENA primary metagenome ERZ894191 (study PRJEB32331, sample SAMN06328485) | human gut metagenome | biome: human gut microbiome; feature: stool | host: Homo sapiens | collected 2013-02-21 ...
CTTCACTTACTTCATGATCAACAAAAACAAAATCTTTTTCTTCTAAATCTTTCCATAAAACAAATATTTTACTTACTTGATTATCTTTAAATAAACGACCATGAAAAATTTCTTCAAAATGAAATCTACGATTTCCACAATCAATCAATTCACTTTCCCTTACAACAATTCCTAATTCCTCTTTCAACTCTCTTACCGCCGATTGACCATAGTTATCCCCTGCAGGAATATGTCCTGCACTTGAAATATCATAACAGCCAGGAAACGAATCTTTTTGTTCACTTCTTTTTTGTAATAATATTTGTATTTTATTTTCTTTTTTTCTTAAGATCCAAACATGAGCTGTACGATGTAAGATACCTTGTTGATGTGCGATTTCTCTTTCTACTGTCTTTCCTGTTGGATTTCCTAATTCATCGCATATATCTAAAATTTCCATTTTATCATCTCCACTAAAATCATATTATCATCTTTCTTTACATTATAAAACGAGATGTTTAAAATAGATACGAAAAGAGGTAGAACAAATGAATAAATGTTGGTGCGGAAGTGGCTTGGACTATGAAGTTTGTCACCGCGAATTTGACAAAAAAATTAATTATTACAAAAAAAGAGGAGTGATGACACCTCCTAGATCAATGATTAAAAATCAACAACAAATTGAAGGAATCAAAAAAGCAGCTGTTGTAAATAACGGATTATTAGATTATATCGAAAAGAATATAAAAATTGGTATGTCGACTGAAGATATCGATGTACTTACAAGAGAATATTTAAAGGAACACAATGCACATTCTGCTGATTTAAATTATGAAGGCTATCCAAAAAGTATTTGTACATCTATTAATGATGTTGTTTGTCATGGTATTCCATCTCCAAATGTTATTTTAAAAGATGGAGATATTATTAACGTTGACGCTACAAGTGAATTAAATGGGTATTATGCTGATGCCTCTCGTATGTTTATGTTAGGTAATGTATCTGAAGAAGCTAAAAAGCTTGTTAAAGCCACAAAAGAAGCGATGTATGAAGGGATGAAAGCTATCAAGCCATGGAAAAGTCATATTGGAGATATCGGTAAAGCAATTCAAAGATATGCACATATTAATGGCTATAGCGTCGTTGAAGAATTCTGTGGTCATGGTATTGGAATGACCATGCATGAAGATCCTTATGTTTTCCATTTTAAAACAAAAGAAGATACTGTTTTGATTGTTCCAGGAATGGTTTTTACAATTGAACCAATGCTTAATCAGGGAACAAGACATGTTCACTTAAATTATAATGATGATTGGACAGTTTATACAGATGATGGAAAACTTTCTGCTCAATGGGAACATACTTTCCTTGTTACAGAAGATGGTGTAGAAATTATTTCTAAGTAAAAAGTCAGACTTTTCTGACTTTTTATTATGCCATTTTTTCCATTATTTTTCTTTCTAACAAACGACTATTTAAAACATAATCACATACTAAATGATCGTAACATGACTTACAAATATAATTTCTAACAACAAAATACTTATTCCTATCAACTTCAATTAATTCCTCAGCAGAAAACTTTCTTAAACAGTTTCCACAATAATCATCCATACCTGCTATAACATCACTTTCATATCCATCACACCAATAAACACCATTTTTACACGCCATAATTATTTTCTTACATGCATTCAAGCCAATTTCTTCATTTTCAAACATCTCAATTGCTTCTTTAACAACAGAATTCATACCAAGCCCTATACGATGACATCCCATAATAACCATCTCCTTTTTAATCATTTTATCATGATGTTTTTATCTTTTCATTGGATAAATAATCCAATAAGATTGACAAACTGTTATATACTGTTTGTAGATGAAGGGGGTTTATCATGCGCATTATTATCAATCACTCATCAATGATTCCAATTTATGAACAAATTGTTGATCAAATAAAAAAACAAATCAATGACCATATTCTTCAAGAAAATGATCCTTTACCTTCTGTTCGCTTACTTTCAAAAGAATTAAGAATAAGTGCACTTACTGTAAAAAAAGCATATGACACTTTAGAAGAAGAAGTTCTTACTAAAACAATTCATGGAAAAGGAACATTTGTCCTTGCTGTAAATAAAGAAATTTTTTTAGAAGAAGCTAAAAAAGAAATTGAAGAATATTTAGAAAAAGCTTTGCAAAAAGCAAAACAAAGTGGAGTGAGTCACAAAGAAGTTAAGGAATTATTAGAGTTATTAATGGAGGAATAAATTTTATTTTAAAAGTTAATCATATTCAAAAAAATTATTCACATTTTAATTTAAATTGTTCTTTTGATGTACCCAAAGGCACGATTACAGGAATTATTGGTAAAAACGGTTCAGGAAAAACAACATTATTTAAATCTATTTTAAATTTAATTCATTTAGATTCTGGTTCTATTTCTATTTTAGATACAGATTATCAAAATGTTGATAAAAACAAGAGTGGTTGTACTCTTGCTAATATTTCATTATGTGAATATTTAAAATTAAAAGATTTAATTAAACTATTAGAAAATACTTATCAAGATTTTGATCTTGATTACTTTATACAAAAATGTAAATACTATCAATTTCCTTTAGATAAAAAAATCAATGAATTTTCAACTGAAATGAAAGCTAAACTCAATGTTTTGATTGCTTTATCACATCATAGTCAATTTCTTATTTTAGATGAACCTACTAATGGTTTAGATATTCTTGCTAGAGAAGAAATTATTGATCTGATTAGAGAATTTATGGATGAAGATGAAAATCGTTCAGTTTTAATTAGTTCACATATTTCTTCTGATTTAGAAGGTTTATGTGATGAAATTTATATACTTGATAAAGGACAATTTATTTTTCAAGAAACAACTGATTGTTTACTTGATCAATATGGTTTATTGAAATTGACGGATGAACAATTTAAACAAATAGATTCTTCCTATTTCTTAAAAACAAAGAAAGTTTCTTATGGTTATGATGTTCTAACAAACCAAAAACAATTTTATCAAGAAAATTATCCAGAAATTATTATTGAAAAGAATAATTTCGATACTTTATTTTCAATGATGCTAAGGGGTGAATAAAATGAAAGGATTATTTTATAAAGATTTTTGTTATATCAAAGAAAGTAAATTTTTACTTGTATTCCTTGTTGTCTTTGGTTTTGGATTTTCTTATTTCTATAAAAATCCAAACTTTGTATTAGGTTATTTTAGTATATTTCCTAGTATTATGCTAATGTCTACTTTAAGTTATGATAGCTATAATCATGGACTTACAACATTATTTACACTTCCCATTAATAGAAAAGACTATTTAAAACAAAAATATTTATTAGGTTTTATTCTTGGTATATTCTTTTTAATTATTGCTTCTACAAGCTATTATCAAATAGAACATTCTTTTAAATTTATAAATAGTGACTTTATCCAAGGATGTTTTCTTATTTTGATCTTTTCATATTTAGTGATTGGATTTGCTGTACCAGTAGGTGTTTATTTTGAAGCTCAAAAAAGTCAATTAGCCATGATTATTGTCTTTGGTGGTTTATTTCTTATTACATTTATTCTTTATTTCATTATTCAACTTATTGGTTTTAATGTAGAAACACTGCTTGATTTTTATATTGAAAATCAACTATCACTTGTTTGTATACTCTGCACTTTCTTTGTAGCTTTCATTAATTATCTATCTTGTAAAATCAGTTTAAAACTGATCAATAAAAAAGAGTATTAAAAAACTTGTTTGTCATTTAAACAAACAAGTTTTTCTTTTATAAATCACAAATTCCTTTACCCTCACCATAAATATCATACCAATCACTATTAAAATCATTCACTGCTTTTTCAATACTTGAATATTTTTATAAAATTTCGCCATTTGTCTCAATAACTTTCTTATACCAATAAAACGAATCTTTTGGATATCTTGAATAATCTCCATTACCGTTATCATCTTTATCAATATAAATAAGTCCATAACGCTTTTTCATTTCTCCTGTACTTGATGAAATAATATCAATAGGAGCCCACATCATGTAACCTTTTAAATCAATACCATCTTCAACTGCCTTCTTCATCTCAATAATATGTTTTTTTAAATAATCAACTCGATAATTATCATGAATCTTTTTATCCTCGTCCATTTCATCAACTGCCCCTAATCCATTTTCTACAATCATCAAAGGTATTTGGTAGCGATCATATAACTTATTAAGTGTATATCTTAGTCCTCCTGGATCAATTTGCCATCCCCATTCACTTGATTTTAAATATGGATTTGTGACACCACCCAATAAATTACCCATGGATTTTTCTAAACCTTCTTGGCAAGAAATACAATTAGACATATAGTATGAAAATGAATAAAAGTCTACACATCCATCTTGCAAAATATCATCATCATCTTTTTCTTTAATAATATTAATCCCATTCTTTTTAAAATAATCTTTAATATAATATGGATAATATCCTTTAACCTGTACATCTCCACAGAAATCATTAAATAAATGGTCTGTATTTTGAACTAACAACATGTCTTGCGGATGACAACTATATGGATAAAGTGTTACATGAGCAATCATACAACCTATTTTAAAATTTTTATTAATACTGTGTCCTATTTGAACGGCTCTTGCGCTTGCTAAAAACACATGATGTAATGCTTGATAGCGCATTTGCAAATCATCATAAGGATTCGTATAATCTTCTGTTTTTTCATGGTATATTCCAAGAACTTCTAAATTTCCCATAGGTATACAAGCAAAATTAATTTCATTAAAAGTTATCCAATATTTCACTTTATTTTTATATCTTTTAAAAACAGTAGTTACATATTTCAAATATAAATCTATTACTTTTCTATTTAAGAAACCTTGATATTTTTCCACTAATAAATATGGCATATCAAAATGATGAAGGGTTACTAACGGTTCTATTCCATATTTTAGACATTCATCGAAAATGTTATCATAAAATTTTAATCCTTCTTCATTTGGTTCAGCTTCTTCACCTGTTGGATAAATTCTTGACCACGCAATCGACATTCTGAAAACTTTAAAACCCATCTTCGCAAATAAAGCGATATCCTCTTTATAATGATGATAAAAATCAACTGCCTCATGACTAGGATAATTTTTTTTAGGGTCTATATTTTTTGTAAAACTACGATTTATTTCTAACGATCCTCCTGTTAGATGATCTGATATACAATCACCTTTATTTCCTTCCTGATATCCACCTTCTATTTGATTAGCGGCTGTTGCGCCACCCCATAAAAAATTTTCATTTAACATTATCATTACCTCTATGCTTTTGCAATCAATGCAATGTTGTGATCATTTACATTTGTGTTAATATCAGAATAATCCTTGGTATTAGTAACAATGACAGGTGTTTCTAAATTATACCCTTCTTGTAAAATATGTTCTATATCAAATTCCACAAGTAATTGACCCTTAGTAACCCTATCACCTTGATGAATATATGATTTAAAATATTTTCCATTCAATTGTACAGTATTCATACCTATATGAATAAGTATCTCACATCCACCATCACTAACAATTCCTATAGCGTGCTTGGTTGGAAATAAGGTCACAACTGTTCCATCAAAAGGTGCATAAACCTTTCCTTCTGAAGGAATAATAGCAATACCTTTCCCTAATACTCCTTGAGAAAAAGCATCATCTTTTACTTGACTAAGTGGTATTTTTCCCCCTTTAATTGGTTGTGCAATTTCTTCACTTACTCCTCCTTTTCCCACACTGTCTTCTTGATCATCTTTATAAAAAACATACGCCGCAATAAATGTTGGAATAATTGCAAATGCAGAAGCAATTACACATTGAATCATTGCTGCTCCCGTACCATTTTGTGGAAACATTGCTGGCATTTCAAATATTCCCATTCCTGCCATTTGTTGATATTTTAAGCCCGCAAAAGCTGCATATGCTCCAGATAAAGCTCCGCCAATGCATGAAATAATAAACATTGGTAATCTTTGAAGGGTAATACCATAAATAGCTGGTTCAGTAACGCCAAACACTCCTGAAATTATTGCTGGAAAACATAAAGATTTTAACTTCTTTTGTTTAGTTTTTAAGAATATAGCAAGTACAACTGCTGTTTGAGAAAATGCAACAAATGCTTGTAAAGAAAGAATAGGATCTGGATGTCCTGCTGCCAAATTCATAATAGCCAAAACAATAAAAGTAATATGTACTCCAAACACTACGAACACTTGCCATAAACCACCAAAAACTATTCCTGCTAAAACAGGACTAATAGAATAAATATTTAAAATTCCATCACTTAGCCATCCAGCCACAGTATTAGCAACAGGACCAATAATCATATATCCTAATATTGTACTTATTAAAATAACAATCATTGGTGTTAAAAATGACTTAATAACATCAGGAATGAATTTGTTTAGCATTCTTTCCATTGGTGCAGCAACAGCTACAGTAAGAATAACTGGTAAAACTGTTGATGTATAGCTTACATTCATTTTAAAATTCAAAATCGATAAATCTGTTCCATTAATAGTTGGATAACATAATGCCAATCCTATAACCATACCCACAAAAGGCGTAAGCTTAAACTTCTTTGCAGATGTATATCCTATAACAACCGGAAAGAAATAAAATACACTATCACCAATTGCATTAATTAAAGTATATAAACCACTTGTACTACTATAAAGTCCTGTAAAACTTAAAATTGTATTAAGACCTTTAATCATTCCACAAGCACATAGCATTCCTATAACTGGCATAAATATAGAACTTACTAAATCAACAAACTTATCTTTTAAACTTGTTTTATTTTTTGTTTCTACAACTTCGCCATTTAATCCTAGTTTTGGTAAAATTGTTTCATATACGTCTCCGACATGATTTCCTATAACAATTTGATACTGTCCAGCAGTATGCATAACTGTAATAATTCCATCATGAGATTTTAAAGCTTCATCATTTGCTTTTGCTTCATCTTTTAATTGAAAACGTAATCTTGTTACACAATGCGTTAAAGAAATAACATTTTCTTTACCACCAATATTCTTAATAATAAAATCCACTAATTCTTCATATTTAACCATTTTTTTACCTCCGTCTCTTATCATTAGTTGATATGAATCGAGGTTAAGCCAACTTAATGTTACCATCCTATTTAGTTATCTACACTTTTTCATTTCATTCCCCCTTTGGTTTTATGTACAACTCTATGAACATGGATTGTCAGATATACAATTTCATCTTCTTGTAATGTATAATTGTATTTCTTTTCTAAAAAATCTTTAATTTTTAATACACATTCATAACTTGTACAATATTTATCTTTAACCACATCTAATAATTCATTTTCTTCATCTTCATTGAATTGATTATCCTTCAACAATCGTAAAGCAAAGAACTTTAGATGCGTAATAAAGCGATAATAATAAACATTAGATGTATCAAACTCTGCATGAAAATGATATTTAACTATTGTCATTATTTCTTGAATCACTTTTGTTACTTGAAAAATATGATCCATATTATCTTCATCTAATTCAACGTTTACAATATGTAAAGCAATAAATCCTGCTTCATCGTCAGGTAATTGAATATGAAACTTATTTTTTATTAACTCCAAGGCACGTAAACCAATATCATATTCTATTTCATAAAAATTTTTAATATCCCATAATAGCGGATTAGAAATAGTCATTCCTTCTCTACATCTTTTTATAGCAACATATAAATGATCACTTAAAGTAATAATGACATTATCCTTGAATTTCTTAGCAAACTCTAATTTTGCCATATTTATGATTTCACTAGACAATTCCAAATATTCCAATGGTACATCTTTCAATAATTGTTCGAAGCGTGAGTATTCGCCACCGCCTTCTAAAATAAACGTTTGATTTATAGACATCTCATCAATTTCCATTCCAGGACGTTTTTTAAAAGCTATTCCCTTACCACACACAATCTTTTCTTGCTGATTTTCATCATCAATTACAACAGCATTGTTTGTTAATATTCTTTTAATAATCATCTGTATACCTCCATAAAAATAAAAACCTATTTACACACAAAAACACTCTTGTGTGTAAATAGGTTAAGCTTGACTAAACAATTACCATCCTAATTACAAGTCTATGATAGCACTTTCTTTTTTACTTGACAATACAATTTTAAAATAACTTTAGCTAACTTTAGTTAACTTTACATAATTAATTTTAATTTTATAAATCACAAATTCCTTTACCTTCTCCATAAACATCATACCAATCACTATTGAAATCATTCACTGCTTTTTCAATACTTGGATTCGCAAAGATTTGTTTTAAGACTTCTACTGGCGCTGTGATTGCTTGACTTCCATAATTGAAGGCATCTCTTACTTGTTGTACCCCTTTAAAGCTTGCTGCTAATATCTTACAATCATAACCATCTTGTACGATTCTATTAGATAATTCATTGATCAGTTCCATTGGATCATTTCCTAGGTTTCCTATTCTATTGACATAAGGTGCAATATAGTCTGCTCCTGCTGCCAAGGCCATATAGGCTTGCATCAAATCATAAACAGCTGTTGCTGTTACGTTTATTCCTTCTGCCTTTAATTGTTTAATAGCTTTGACTCCTTCATAAGAAACAGGTACTTTGATATAAACTTGATCATCGATTTCTTCAATAATACGATGGGCTTCTTTAACGATTTCATCACATTCTTTAGAAATAACTTGAATGTGTAGACTTCTTTCTTTTCCAATGATTTTTCTTACTTCTTTCATATGTTGAAAGAAGTCTTTTGGACTTGTTTTCTTTACGATTGAAGGATTACTTGTTACTCCTACAATTGGCATATATTCTACTGCTTCTTTTATATCTTCTAAGTTTACTGTATCAATTATAAATTCCATTTTCTTTTCTCCTATAATGTTTGTTCAGTTCTTCCAATAATATCATCTTGTGTTGCTTTTGATAACACATTAAAGAATGCGGAATAGCCAGCAACACGAACAATTAAATCTTTATGCTTTTCAGGATGTGCTTGGGCATCTAATAATGTTTCTTTAGAAACAACATTGTATTGAACATGATAACCTTTTAATCGATTGAAGAAGGTTTTAATCAACATTTCAATCTTTTCTTTATTTTCTTCTTTCGATAATAACTGAGGTGTTACCTTTTGATTTAATAAAACACCACCAGTAATTTCATGTGTTGGTAATTTAGAAACAGATTTAAACACAGCAGTTGGTCCTTTTTTATCCATCGCATGAGCTGGTGAACATCCCTCAGCAAGAGGTGTATGTGCTTTTCTTCCATCTGGAGTAGCCATTGTGCCATAACCTTGTCCAACGTTGGCAGAAATACTTGAAGTACCAGCATAACGAATCCCACCGATTGGACCTCTTCCATAACGAGTATTTGGATATTTTTTCATTTCATCAATATAAATATTATAAACATCAACTACTAATTGATCGACTTCATCAATATCATTACCATACTTAGGTGCATCATTAATCAACATTTCTTGAATTCTTTGACTTTCTTTGCTTGTATAATCATCTAAAATCGCATTCCATAATTCTTCAGGTGTGATTTTTCTTTCTTCAAAGACAAGTTTTTTAATAGCTGCAAGACTATCTGCCATATTCGCAATTCCTACTTGTAACCCTGAAATAAAATCATAAACAGCGCCACCTTCTTTGATTGTTTTTCCACGACCAATACAATCTTCTGTCAAGGCTGAACATAAAACATCAGGAACATCTCTTTCAAGTGCTAAATCAATCGCATTTTCAACAATCACTGACATACGTGTCAAATGACGCATTCCTTTTTCAATCGCTTTAAAGAGTTCATCATAAGATGTCATATCTTTAAAGTAACCACTACCTTCAAAGAATCGTTTTCCAGAAGTCATATCTACCCCATCATTCATTGCCATTAATAAAATACGTGGGAAGTTCATATAAGACATCCCTGTACAACGATAACCCCATTTACCAGGAACTGCTGTTTCAACACAACCAATCGCTGAATAGTTATATGCATCTTCTTCTTTGACACCCTTTTCAATAAATGATGGAATAATGATTTCGTCATTATTGAATGCAGGCATTCCTGTACCAAGTTTCATAACTTCAATAGCTTCATCCAAAAAAGCTTTTGGCATATTTTTATGATATCGCACTGTTAAGTTTGGTTGTGGTAAACGTGTTTGGGCAACTGATTTTAATACTAAATATGAAAGTTCATTCGTTGCATCTTTTTTATCAGGTGTTTGTCCACCGATGGTTACATTTTGATACATTGGGCTTCCGGCACTTGAAAAAGTATGGGCTTGTGAACGCACCTTATTGATTGTTAGAGTTTTGATCCATAAGTTATCTAATAATTCAATAGCTTGTTCTTCTGTTATATTATGAAGATCTTTATCATGTTTATAGTAAGGATAAATGTATTGATCAAAACGTCCATAAGATAAAGAATGCCCATTCGATTCAATTTGTAGAATTAATTGAATAAACCATGTTGATTGAATCGCTTCATAGAAAGTTTCTGCTTTTTCATAAGGAACTTTCTTACAAATACGTGCAATTTCTTCTAATTCTTCTTTTCGTTTTCCATCAGCACTTCTAGCAAGTTCTAAAGCAAGATCACTGTAACGTCTTGCAAATGTTTTAACTGCATCAATGACAATTAAAACAG
>ERZ894191.1864-NODE-1864-length-10721-cov-9.967092_pt1 | contig 10721 bp, 8 predicted proteins | sample MGYA00380282_ERZ894191 | MGnify/ENA primary metagenome ERZ894191 (study PRJEB32331, sample SAMN06328485) | human gut metagenome | biome: human gut microbiome; feature: stool | host: Homo sapiens | collected 2013-02-21 ...
ACTTTACCGCGATCTTTTATTTATTAAGGAATTAAAGCCTGAAATGATAGGAATTGGACCGTTTATTCCTCACAAAGACACCCCGTTTGCTAAAGAATTACCCGGAACTCTGGAGCAGACTCTGCGATTATTGTCAATTATCCGCCTGATCCACCCACACGCGCTTCTTCCGGCAACAACAGCCCTTGGAACCATAGACCCCAAGGGCAGAGAGAAGGGAATTTTGGCAGGGGCCAATGTAGTAATGCCCAATTTATCACCGGTCAATGTCCGGGATAAGTATACCCTTTATGATAATAAGATCTGTACAGGTGATGAAGCTGCTGAATGCAAAGCCTGTATGGCAGCACGTATGAAGAGCATTGGTTATGAAGTAGTGACAGACAGAGGCGATTATAAAGCATGACTGCAGTTCACTCCTGAATAACTTAAGCATCCGCGATAAGCGGAACATAAAACTGAATATAGAAAAAACTAATCGGAAAGCGGCAGATAAGGAAGCCCCTGACCGAAAAGAAAGGAAACAAATCTATGTATAATCCAAAATCATTAAAAGCAGAGGAATTTATTTCCGACGAAGAGATCAGAGAAACCCTTGCATATGCAGATGCAAACAAAGAAAATGTGGCGCTGATCGACCAGATCCTTGCGAAGGCAAAAGAATGTAAAGGACTTACCCACAGAGAAGCCTCTGTCCTTCTTGCCTGTCCCATTCCTGAGAAGATTCAGAAGATGTATGATCTGGCAGCGGAGATCAAGAAAGAATTCTACGGAAACAGAATCGTTCTGTTTGCCCCTCTGTATCTTTCCAACTATTGCGTAAACGGCTGTGTGTACTGTCCGTATCATAAGAAAAATCAGCATATTGCCCGCAAAAAACTTACTCAGGAAGAAATTGTAAAAGAAGTAACTGCCCTTCAGGATATGGGACATAAACGTCTTGCTATTGAAGCCGGAGAGGATCCGATCAATAATCCCATTGAGTACATTCTGGAATGCATCCAGACAATCTACAGCATTAAACATAAGAATGGTGCCATTCGACGTGTCAATGTAAATATTGCTGCCACAACTGTGGAAAATTACAGGAAATTAAAAGATGCAGGAATCGGTACCTACATTCTTTTTCAGGAGACTTATCATAAAGAAAGTTACGAAACACTTCATCCAACAGGTCCGAAACATAACTATGCCTATCATACAGAAGCAATGGACCGCGCAATGGAAGGTGGCATTGATGATGTAGGACTGGGTGTATTATTTGGTCTTGAACTTTACAGATATGAGTTTGCCGGGCTTCTGATGCATGCGGAACATCTTGAGGCAGTTCATGGAGTAGGTCCTCATACTATCAGTGTGCCTCGTATCAAACATGCGGATGATATTGATCCTTCTGCTTTTGATAACAGTATCAGTGATGAAATTTTTGCCAAAATCTGTGCACTGATCCGGATTGCTGTGCCATATACGGGAATGATCATTTCCACAAGAGAAAGTAAAGCAGTTCGTGAAAAAGTACTTCCTCTGGGAGTTTCTCAGATCAGCGGTGCCTCCAGAACAAGTGTTGGCGGGTATGACGTTCCTGAAACAGAAGATGAAGTGACATCTGCACAATTTGACGTCAGTGACCAGAGATCTCTGGATGAAATCGTTAACTGGCTGATGGGTATGGGAGATATCCCAAGCTTCTGTACTGCCTGTTACAGAGCAGGAAGAACAGGTGACCGTTTTATGTCTTTGTGCAAAAGTAAACAGATTTCTAACTGCTGCCATCCCAATGCGCTGATGACATTGATGGAATATCTCCAGGATTATGCAAGCCCTGAGACGAAAAAAGTCGGACTGGAGCTGATTCAAAAAGAACTGGAAAATATCCCGGGCGAAAAGATAAGGAAACTCACAGAGGAACACCTTGCAGATATTGTAAACGGACAGAGAGATTTCCGATTCTGACATTCTCTGCACTTTTAACGATCAATAACAACACCTGAAAGAAGGGATTAATATGGCAGTGACATTGAACGAAACACCTTCCGGAAACCGTCTGCATATCGGAATCTTTGGCAAAACCAACAGTGGAAAATCCTCATTTATCAATACTTTTTCCGGGCAGAAAGTATCTATTGTTGCGGATGTTGCCGGAACTACCACAGATCCTGTATACAAATCAATGGAAATCTATCCTCTTGGTCCCTGTGTCCTCATCGATACGGCAGGATTTGATGATGAAGGAGAACTGGGTGCATTACGAATAGAAAAAACCAGTCTGGCTGCACAGAAAACTGAACTGGCGATCATCCTTTTCTGTGGGGATGAAATGGTACAGGAATTAAAATGGTATAACTATTTTAAGAAACGGCAGATACCGGTAATCCCGGTGCTTGGTAAAGCTGATCTATATACACAGGAACAAAAAGAATATCTGATTCAGATGATTCAGAAAAATACAGGAGAAACAGTCTGTCCTGTCAGTTCTGAAACGGGAGAGGGAATCCGGAAATTAAAAGAGCTTCTGACAGAAAAAATCCCGGAAGGCTACGGTAACAGAATGATCACCGGGAATCTGGTTTCCAAAGATGATCTGGTACTCCTTGTAATGCCACAGGATATCCAGGCACCAAAGGGACGGCTGATCCTGCCCCAGGTACAGACTCTACGAGAACTGCTGGATAAAAGATGTCTCATAATGAGTGTAACTACTGACCGGTATCCGGCTGCATTGCAGACTCTTTCCAGACCACCGAAGCTGATCATCACAGATTCTCAGGTGTTCCCATACATCTATGAGAACAAACCAAAAGAGAGCATGCTTACTTCCTTTTCTGTACTGTTTGCGGCATACAAGGGAGATCTTTCTTACTACATAGAGGGAGCAAAAGCAATTGACAGTCTGAAAGAAACTTCTCATGTACTGATTGCCGAATGCTGCACACATGCACCTCTGAAAGAGGATATTGGCAGAGTGAAAATTCCCCGGATGCTGAAAAAACGATTTGGAGAAAACCTGCAGGTAGAGCTGGTAAGCGGAACCGATTTTCCGGATGACCTTACCGAATATGATCTGATCATCCAGTGCGGAGCATGTATGTTTAACCGGAAATATGTGATGTACCGCATCGACAGGGCAAAGAAGCAACAGGTACCTGTGACCAATTACGGGATAACCATCGCACATCTTACCGGAATACTGGATCATGTGGCATTGCCGGAATGATGATTCCAATCCCGAAAAATAACAGATATTAACAAATACATAAAGACTGCTGTACAGTTAGATTACTGTATGGCAGTTTTATTGTTATATTACAGGAAATTAATCCTGCTAATCCTGCAAGCAGGATTCTTTTTTATAAATAATTGCTTCACAATTTGGATGAATTTCGCAAAATTTTCATGAAGATATTGACAAGCAGCCTATGTTAGTTTATACTAACTTACAGTTAGAGAAAGTTAACCATACCCAAAGTATTATCAATGCCCGATTATCAGGCAAGGGATAAATACTTTCCAATCCCCATATTAATATATCTAAAAGAACAAAAGGAGGATAATACATGAGTATTGTAATCGTAGGCGGACATGACAGAATGGTAGGACAGTATAAAAAAATCTGCAAATCTTATAAATGCAAATGTAAAGTATTTACACAGATGGAGGCCGACTTCGGTAAAAAGATAGGATGTCCAGATCTTCTGGTACTTTTTACAAATACCGTATCCCATAAGATGGTAAAATGCGCACTGGACGAGGTTGGCGCTTCTACAGATATTGTACGCTGCCATACCAGCAGCGGAAATGCGCTTAACGGTATTCTTGAAGCACGTTGCTGATAAATATTTTTCTTGTATATATTGCATAATATAGTGATGAATTAATGAAAAAAAATATTAATGTTTTAAGATGAAAAACTTTATCATTAAGAATTTTAATAAAGTTATTGACATCTAACCAAAATTAGAATACACTAACCACATGATAAAGATAATGTTTATCACTTATTAAATGCAAAGGAAGGGATGAAGAAATGCCGTTATCAATGGTAAATGCAGGTGAACCTTTTACAATCAAAAGGATCGGAGGCAAAGAAGAAGTGAAGAGACATCTTGAGGAGCTCGGCTTCGTAGTAGGAGGAGTTGTCACAGTTGTTTCTGAGATTAATGGAAGCCTGATCGTTAATGTTAAAGAATCCAGGGTTGCCATTGGAAAAGATATGGCAAGCAAAATTATGGTCTGAACCATAATTTCTTCCTGAAAGAAAAATAAAATTCCAGAGCGTATAGATTGTGGAAATGATTTTTCAGACACGCTCCGGGGAAAGAAGGGAAAGAAACTTGAAGACATTAAAAGAAGTTCATGTTGGAGAAACCGTTAAAGTCCAGAAGCTTACCGGTGAAGGCCCGGTCAAGAGAAGAATCATGGATATGGGAATCACTAAAGGCGTGGAAATTTATGTAAGAAAAGTTGCACCTCTGGGAGATCCTGTAGAAGTAACTGTAAGAGGATATGAATTATCCTTACGTAAAGCAGATGCCGAAATGATTGTAGTGGAATAATTTTTTTGACATCATGTTAGGTCTTTCTAACAATTAGCCTTGTCTAATAGTTAACGAAAGTTAAGTATTAGTGATGACTAATAACTGTTGAGAATGATAAATGATATCAGCAGTAGAAAGATTGGATAAAGCGATCAAAATAAAAGTGATCAAGAAATCAGAGGAGAGAGATTATGTCAGTAAAAATTGCGCTCGCAGGTAATCCGAACTGCGGTAAAACGACATTATTCAATGCACTGACCGGCTCAAATCAGTTTGTAGGTAACTGGCCAGGTGTAACTGTCGAGAAAAAAGAGGGTAAGCTGAAGGGACACAAGGATGTGGTCCTCACTGACTTACCTGGTATTTATTCTTTATCACCATATACACTTGAAGAGGTAGTTGCAAGAAATTACATTCTTCAGGAAAAACCGGATGCGATCATCAATATCGTTGATGGTACCAATATTGAACGTAACCTGTATCTTACAACACAGATTCTGGAACTTGGGATTCCGGTCATCATGGCAGTCAACATGATGGATATCGTTGAGAAAAACGGTGATACAATACATATTGATAAACTGAAAAAGAAACTTGGCTGTGAAGTTGTTACTATTTCTGCTCTGAAGGGAACTGGAATCACAGAAGCTGCAAACAAGGCAGTTTCCATTGCCCAGAGCCACCGGAAAGTAACACCTGTCCATGAATTCTGCGATAAAGCAGAAGAGATCATCGGAGCAGTTGAGAATAAACTGACCGGTGTGGTACCGGAAGAACAGAAGAGATTCTTCGCAATCAAGCTTCTTGAAAGAGATGACAAGATCATTGAGCAGATGAATACATCCGTAAATGTATCTGCCGAGATCAAAGAAATGGAAAATGAGTTTGACGACGATACAGAAAGTATTATCACAAATGAGAGATATGTTTATATTTCTTCTATCATTGGTCAGTGTGTGACTAAGGCAAGAAAAGATAAGCTTTCCACATCTGATAAGATCGACCGTATTGTTACCAACAGATGGCTGGCACTGCCGATCTTTGCAGTTGTAATGTTTATCGTATATTATGTATCTGTAACTACAGTTGGTGCTTTCGTAACTGACTGGACAAACGATGTTCTGTTTGGTGAGATCATTCCTCCGGCAATTGAATCAGGGCTGAATGCGATTGGCTGTGCAGCATGGTTACAGGGACTGATTCTTGACGGTATTGTAGCCGGTGTGGGAGCTGTTCTCGGTTTCGTACCTCAGATGCTTGTGCTGTTTGCATTCCTTGCATTCCTTGAGTCCTGTGGTTACATGGCTCGTGTAGCATTCATCATGGACAGAATTTTCCGTAAATTCGGTCTTTCAGGTAAATCCTTCATTCCAATGCTTATCGGCAGTGGATGTGGTGTTCCCGGTGTTATGGCTTCTCGTACGATTGAGAATGACCGTGACAGAAAGATGACAATCATGACAACTACATTCGTTCCCTGCGGAGCTAAACTTCCGATCATTGCCATGATCGCAGGTGCATTCTTCGGAAACAGCGGATGGGTTGCAACAAGTTGTTACTTTGTCGGTATTGCAGCAATTATCTGCTCCGGTATCATCTTAAAGAAAACAAAAATGTTTGCCGGTGATCCGGCTCCGTTCGTTATGGAGCTTCCTGCATACCACTGGCCAACAGTCAGCAACATCTTAAGAAGTATGTGGGAAAGAGGCTGGTCCTTCATTAAGAAAGCCGGAACAATCATCCTTCTTTCAACAATCATTCTGTGGTTCTTAATGAGCTTCGGATGGGAAGGCGGAAGCTTCGGTATGGTTGAAGAACTTAACGAGAGTATTCTTGCTAAGATCGGTACAGCAATCGCATGGATTTTTGCACCTCTCGGCTGGACAAAAGCCGGCGAAGGATGGAAGATGGCAGTTGCAGCTGTTACAGGTCTGATCGCAAAAGAGAATGTAGTAGCTACATTCGGTATGCTTTATGGATTCGCAGAAGTTGCAGAAGACGGTGCTGAGATCTGGGGTAACCTGGCAGCAGCCATGACACCGATCGCAGCTTACGGTTTCCTGGTATTCAACCTTCTTTGTGCTCCTTGCTTCGCAGCTATGGGTGCGATCAAGAGAGAGATGAACAATACAAAATGGTTTTTATTTGCAATCGGATATCAGTGTGGACTTGCATATCTTGTGTCTCTGTGTATCTATCAGATCGGTACACTGGTTACAGGCGGTGGTTTCGGTATCTGGACGATGGTTGCATTCGCAATTATCATCGGATTTTTATATCTGCTGTTCAGACCTTATAAGGAAAGCGGCAGCCTTAATGTAAAGGTAAAGGGTATGGCAAAAGCCAGATAAAACAGTAATAAGATCAGAGCCTGCGTCCCATCTGGTGGTGCGGGTTCTGATAAACAGAATTGCAACTGTTTCATACCTTTTTCATCGCGGAGCGTGTTACTGAGAACGAAGTGAACAGTAACGTATCTTCACAGTTAGTGGACTGCTGATTATCAGATTGCAGTATAGTGATTATATGTGTATGATAATGATATAAAGCAGGAGGTGTCATTTATGGGAACATTGATTGTAGGAGCAATTTTGATTTTAATTGTCGGACTGATCATAAGAGGAATCGTCAGAGACAAAAAAAGCGGCAAGTCATCATGTGGCGGAGACTGCAGCCACTGCAGAGGGTGCCATTGAGAATCAGGCATATTACTGAAACCTGATGCCAAACAGCAGCCATATGTCAGGAAACAGAAATTAACAAGCGGAAGGATGATGTGATTTTGGGAGCAGCAGCATTACAGAGACAGGAAAATTGTAAAGAGCCCAATTACCAGAGAACCCGAATGCAGAAAGATGTTGTAATCCAGGAATTAAAGAAGCGAGGATGCAGGATTACCAAACAGAGAAGAATGCTGTTGGAAGTCATTCTTGAAAATGAGTGTTCCTGCTGTAAAGAAATCTATTACAATGCATCCCGCCTGGATCCGGGCATCGGATCAGCTACGGTTTACCGTATGGTAAATCTTTTGGAAGAAATTGGTGCGATCAGCAGAAGAAATATGTATAAAATCGTGAGAAATCCGGATTGTAAAGATGAAAGTGTATGCACCATTGAGCTAGATGATAATACAGTCCAGAAATTATCAAAAGACAGTTTTAACAATGTAGTCCTGACAGGACTGAAGGCCTGTGGATACATTGATAAGCAGGAAATCGAGCGGATGTTCGTAAATTCCTGTGATTTTAAACATTGAAAACAAGTAAAAATTTAAATAGAGAACGAACTGATGACCGCCGGAAAATGCTGAAGAGTATAATTTCCGGTGGCTTTCTTATATTTCTTCAGTTTTTTACTCTCTTTTGGCAATACGGTTTCCGGTAACCTTCTTAACATGTCTGAAATGAGAACATTTCTCAACAAGAAGAAAAAAGTAGAAATATAGAAATTTTGGCTGTATAATACATGAAATATAAATAAGCTGATGTCGCAATAATGCGTTTGCCCATCATATTTATCTGAAAACAGTTCATAACCACTCAGTACCGAAAGGTTGCTGAGTGGTTACAATAAATTAAAAATCACAACAGGAGGATACATCAATGATTAAATTTGACGGTAAAAAAACAGGAATCTTTGCAGCAGGAGTAGCTTTTGGTACAGCAGGTATCAAAATTCTTACAAGTAAAGATGCAAAGAAATTATACACAAACTGCACAGCAGCCGTTTTACGCGCAAAAGCGTGTGTAATGAAAACAGCTTCCGCAATCCAGGAGAATGCTGAGGATATTTATGCAGAAGCACAGCAGATCAACGAAGACAGAGCAGCAGCTGAGGAAGTGGTAGAAGATACAGCTGACGAAGCAGCAGAAGAAACAGAAGAGACAACAGATTTCAAAGAAGAGACAGAAGAAACAGAAGAAGGCAGCGAGGAATAATGAAATTTGCTATTAAGCATGAAATAAAAGGACGAATCCGTATCCACCTTGCCCAGAAACACATGACCTACAGACAGGCGGATATTCTGCAGTGTTATCTGGAGAAAGAGGAAAATATCAGCAAGGCATCGGTTTATGTAAGAACTCAGGATGTCGCTGTTGTCTATACCGGCAGCAGAGATGGGCTGATTCGTTTACTGAGCAGATTTTCCTATGAAACTGCTCAGGTATCTGAATCAGCACTTGAGAATTCCGGACGTGAATTAAACGAAACCTATAAAGAAAAACTGATCAACTCTGTAGTAATGCGTACATTAAATAAAATGTTTCTGCCATATCCGGTACGTGTAGCGATCACTACAGCGAAATCGGTGAAATACATTTATCATGGTGTACGTACTCTGATGAAGGGCAAACTGGAGGTACCTGTTCTGGATGCAGCAGCAATCGGTGTATCTATGCTCCGCGGTGACTTCAATACTGCAGGTTCCACCATGTTCCTGCTTGGAATCGGTGAGATCCTTGAGGAATGGACACATAAGAAATCCGTCAATGACCTTGCAAGAAGCATGTCTATCAATGCAGAGAAAGTATGGTTTGTAAATGAAGACGGACAGGAGGTTCTTATATCTGCTTCTTCTGTTAAAGCAGGTGATCTGATACGCGTACATATGGGTAATGTGATTCCGTTTGACGGAAATGTTGCAGCAGGAGAAGCAATGGTCAACCAGACTTCTCTGACAGGTGAATCTGCGCCTGTACGTAAAGCAGAAGGCAGCTTTGCCTATGCAGGAACTGTTCTGGAAGAGGGCGAACTCACTGTTAAGGTTAAAGAAGCAGCAGGTTCCAGCCGCTATGAGAAGATCGTCAACATGATCGAGGATTCTGAGAAGCTGAAATCCTCTGTGGAAAGTAATGCAGAACATCTTGCAGACAGACTTGTACCATACACTCTTGCAGGTACAGGGATAACTTATCTGCTTACCAGAAACATGACGAAAACCCTTGCGGTACTTATGGTAGATTTCTCCTGCGCACTGAAGCTTGCCATGCCTGTTTCCGTATTATCCGCTATACGTGAGGCAAGTACTCACAGTATTACTGTAAAGGGTGGTAAATATATGGAAGCAATGGCTGATGCCACGACTATTGTATTTGATAAGACAGGCACACTTACAAAAGCAAAGCCTGTAGTTTCAGATGTGGTATCTTTCAGTGAAGAGCTGAGTTCAGATGAGCTTCTGCGTATTGCAGCATGTATGGAGGAACATTTCCCTCATTCCATGGCAAGAGCAGTTGTCAATGCAGCCAAAGAGAAACATCTTGTTCATGAGGAAATGCATTCAAAAGTAGAATATATCGTAGCTCATGGTATTTCTACAACTATTGAAGGCAAAAAGGCAGTGATCGGAAGCTGGCATTTCGTAATGGAAGATGAAAAGTGTGTAATTCCGGAAGGAATGGAAGACAGATTTGAACACCTGCCATTAGAATGTTCTCACCTGTATCTTGCAATCGAAGGAAAACTTGCAGCAGTTATCTGTGTAGAAGATCCGCTTCGTGAAGAGGCTGCAGATGCAGTACGTGAATTAAAAGAAGCCGGCATTACAAAAGTCGTAATGATGACCGGTGACAGTGAACGTACAGCAGCAGCTATTGCGAAACGTGTAGGCGTAGATGAATATTACTCCGAAGTTCTGCCGGAAGATAAGGCATCTTTTGTAGAGAAAGAAAAAGAACTGGGGCATAAAGTTATTATGATCGGTGATGGGATCAATGATTCACTGGCACTTTCTTCTGCAAGTGTGGGAATTGCTATCAGTGATGGCGCAGCTATTGCACGTGAGATTGCAGATGTTACAATTTCTGCAGATAATCTCCATGAGATTGTTACGTTAAAGAGACTGAGTACAGCGCTGATGAAGCGTATCCATAATAATTACAGAACTATTATCGGTATAAACGGTGGTCTGATCGCACTTGGAGTTACAGGTATCATTATGCCTACAACATCTGCACTGCTTCATAACATGTCAACACTGACTATCAGTTTAAGAAGTATGAGAAATCTTCTTCCAAAAGAAGAGGAAGCATAAATAAACGTAAAAAACCATATCCGGGATTTCATGATAAAGCAACAGATGCTTGCTATAGTCTGAAAATCAGGGATATGGTTTTTATTATGTTTTTATTTATAGCAATCCTCTAAAATAATGCATCTTAATCCAGCCCATCAGAGTGTGAAATC
>ERZ894191.1874-NODE-1874-length-10683-cov-6.172939_pt1 | contig 10683 bp, 7 predicted proteins | sample MGYA00380282_ERZ894191 | MGnify/ENA primary metagenome ERZ894191 (study PRJEB32331, sample SAMN06328485) | human gut metagenome | biome: human gut microbiome; feature: stool | host: Homo sapiens | collected 2013-02-21 ...
GCTACTTACCGTGCATCTAAAGATATGCCGGAACGACTTCGTAACGCTCTGCCGGACGTTGAGGACTTGAAAAAGCTATTGTAAGGCAAAAGCCTTGTTTCTTTTTTGGCAGGTAATTGCCTTTTGTTACCTTTGCACATGAAGTCCACCACTAAGCGAATTTCTTCGTTTTTTTGTTGCTATTTTGTTACCCATTGTTAGTGATAGGTGGGATTCTTCTTTGATAATCAGACTAATATGCTATTTGGTATATAATATGTGGCAGAATATTATTAATTCGTGGCAACTGTGGAAGAAGAGAAAGAAGGAAATGGAATAATGATTGCAGTACATTGTAGTTGCATCGGTGAATAACTGATATTTAGGAGCTACTGGCACGATTTTCGCCGCTATTTTCCAACTGTACCGTTTCTTAAGGCAAAAAATAACTTTCATGACTCTCATTCTTTTTGCTAATATGCTGGTATACTGATAAATAAGTATGATAGATCATTCCGAACTCCGGTATCTATCATACTTTCTTCATGAAAAATGAGCATCTGTCATTCCTGTTTTACTGCTTTTATTGCTTAATCTTTCCCAGTATTTGCCCGCACATAAATTATATGGCTACCGCTTCCAATGGTGTCGAGTACCCCTTCTTTCACCCAACCGTTCAACTCATTCAGTGCTTTGTTCTTCAGGAGTCCCGTCAGTTGTGTATATTCCTTGCGTCGTATCATCGGACGTTCATCCAGAAATTTCTCCAACCTGCGACGACGTTCTTCCACCGGAATTTCGGCAGAATGTGCAAATCCCGACTTCGCTTTTTCTACAAATCCGCGAACCTTCTTTCGGAAAGAAGATGAAGGACGAAAATTTACATTGTCGAAATAGATGGACTGCGCATGTATCTCTTTGGCATCCATTACCGGACGTGCTTTCAACTTGGCTGAAAAATATCCGAGGTCGCCCAATTGAACGTGATAACCACTGATTAAATATTCAGATATTTTATTTTCAATAGCCAGCTGAACTCCTTCGATGTCTGCCGGGGTAAAACTGGAAGCCTGGGCGATCTCTTTTACAATGCGTTGAAAGTCGATAGTCCCGTTCGATACGATGCGGGGATACAACGGCTGTTTATCTTCATCTTCTTTTGAAGACGGCTTTTTGCGAAAATCATACTTTGCGTACATCTCTTTTCTTTTATTGGTTAATGTGGGTGAAATGCCTTTCCAAAGGCGCTCTAATGCTTGTTTTGCAGTAAGATAACCTACCTCTGCTGCCTGAATAATCAGCTTGGAGCAGCTGCTTTTTTCGAGCACACATTTGTGGGCTGTACAGCCCGCGAATGTAAACTGCACAGCCCGCATACATGGGCTGTACGGCACACGTATGCGGGCTGAAGTCTTACTGCCTGCAAAGATACATTATCCTGCCTTTATTCGCAAATTTAGTAAGCATTATTTCTATAAAATAAAGTCGTGTGGCGTAGCAAATAAAAGCAGTGAAATTTGTTTGGGCGAAGAGCATGTTGTATCTTTGTATGGCTGTAGTGCAGCTTTCCTTTTACTGGAAATAATAATAAAAAAAGATGAGAATAACATTAGTCAGAGACGATGGCAAGGTAAAAACCTTACGGACGTTGAAAATGGAGCTCCTTTTGGAGCAGATGAAAACGGAAGTCAAGGCGCAGCCCGTCTCAAAGATGAGGGAAGTCTTGCGGTATACTCTTCCGGGAAATTCGATTGAAGGGGTGCGTAAGGTTCCCAAAGTGATTCCTGCCGCAGCTTTTGTCCGTAAAGAAGGAGTGATGACTTTGAACGAATATAACGGCATAGTGATGATGGAAGTCAATAACCTTTCGGGGAGGGCGGAAGCCGACGAAATAAAGGAACTGGTCAAAGAGCTTCCGCAAACATACCTTGCTTTTACCGGATCTTCCGGCAAATCAGTAAAGATATGGGTGCGGTTCACCTATCCGGACGACCGCTTGCCAACTTTACGCGAGCAAGCGGAACTTTTTCACGCGCATGCTTATCAGACGGCTGTGAAATATTATCAGCCACAACTGCCTTTTGATATCGAACTGAAAGAACCGTCGCTCGAACAATATTGCCGGCTGACGTATGATCCTGAACTTTATTTCAATCCGAAAGCAATGCCCATTTATATGAAGCAGCCCGTCAGTCTTCCGTCCGAAACGACTTTTATCAAACGAACGCGGGAAACTGATTCTCCTTTGCAGCGAATGGCGCCCGGATATGAAAATTATGAAGCATTGTCGGTGCTTTTCTCCGCTGCATTCAACAGGGCGCTTGAGGAACTGGACGGATATCGGGAGGGAGACGATATACAACCGTTGCTGGTGTGTCTGGCGGAGCATTGCTTCCGGGCGGGTATTCCCGAAGAAGATACCGTGCGGTGGACGAAGGCGCATTACAGGCTCCCTTCGGACGAGTTGCTGATTCGCGAAACGGTGAAAAGTGTATACCGGACCGCCAAAGGATTCGGAAAGAAGAGCAGTTTGACGGCCGAACAGCTTTTCGCCATGCAGATGGATGAATTTATGAAGCGTCGTTATGAATTCCGATACAATGCGTTGACCACGGAGGTGGAATATCGCGAACGGCATAGTTTCAACTTCTATTTTCGCCCGGTAGACAAGCGGGTATTGGCGAGTATTACGATGAACGCCATGTGTGAAGGAGTGAAAATGTGGGATAGGGATGTCATCCGTTATCTGGATTCCGACCATGTGCCTATCTATCATCCTGTGGAGGATTTCTTGTACCACTTGCCTCGCTGGGATGGTAAAGACCGGATTCTGGAACTGGCTAACCGCGTTCCCTGTGATAATCCGCACTGGGCACCGTTGTTCCGGCGATGGTTTCTGAGCATGACTGCCCATTGGATAGGGATGGATAAAAGACATGCGAACAGCACTTCGCCTTTGCTGATTGGCCCGCAGGCATACCGGAAGTCCACTTTTTGCAGAATGCTTCTTCCTCCTGCTTTACAGGCGTACTATACGGATAGCATTGATTTCAGTCGGAAGCGGGATGCGGAGTTGTATCTGAATCGCTTTTTGCTTATTAATATGGATGAATTCGACCAGATAAGTCCCACCCAGCAGGCTTTTCTGAAGCATATTCTGCAAAAACCGGTGGTGAACACGCGCCGTCCGAATGCTTCGGCGGTGGAAGAACTTCGCCGGTATGCTTCGTTCATCGCTACGAGCAATCATCGGGATTTGTTGACAGATACTTCCGGTAGCCGTCGTTTCATCGGCATTTACATGACGGGAGGCATAGATGTGTCGCGTCCCATTGATTATGAACAATTGTATGCACAGGCGTTGGAACTGCTTTATCATAACGAACGTTATTGGTTTGACTCCGAAGAAGAGGCTATCATGACGGAAAACAACCGTGAGTTTGAACAATCTCCTGCCATCGAACAGTTATTTATGGTTTATTATCGTAGGGCGGAAGAAGAGGAAGAAGGAGAATGGCTACTGGCTATTGATATTCTGCGGCGGATTCAGAAAGCAAGTAAAATGACGTTTTCCGCCAGGCAGGCGTCTTATTTCGGGCGTATCTTGCAGCGGCTCGGAGTGAAATCTAAACGGAAAACGTATGGTACGTATTATCATGTTGTACCTTTGGAGGTAGAATAGAATTTGCTATTTATTAATTATTTACATCAGATATATAATGCTATGACTAAAAAAGATGCTATAAAAGTATTTGAAGATAAAAAGATCCGTGCTGTTTGGGATGACCAAAAGGAGGAATGGTATTTTTCCATTGTGGATGTGGTAAGCGTGCTAACAGAAAGTGTTGATGGACGCAAGTATTGGAATAAGTTGAAACAGCGTCTCAAAGCAGAAGGTAGTGAGTTGGTGACAAATTGTCACCAACTGAAATTACCTTCTTCTGACGGCAAACTGTATAAGACAGATGTAGCTACAACCCAACAGCTTTTCCGTCTAATTCAGTCTATTCCCTCGCCCAAAGCGGAACCCTTTAAGATGTGGATGGCTCAAGTCGCCAAAGAGCGTCTGGATGAAATGCAGGACCCCGAACTGACTATAAATCGGGCGATGATGGAATATAAATCTTTAGGTTACTCGGACAATTGGATTAATCAACGATTGAAATCAATTGAAGTACGGAAGGAACTTACTGATGAATGGAAAAGAAATGGGATGCAAGAGGGCGTTCAGTTTGCTGCATTAACGGATATAATTTATCAGACATGGGCTGAAAAGTCGGCAAAAGAATATAAGCAGTTTAAAGGATTGAAGAAAGAAAATCTCCGTGACAATATGACGAACACTGAACTGATCCTTAATATGCTTGCTGAAACGGCTACTACGGATTTGTCCAAAGAGAGAAACCATCCGGTTTTGCTGAAAATGCCGAAGTGGCAAAAGATGGGGGAAATGTGGCAAGAGTTGCTCGCAAGCAATTGGAAAGTCAGCTAAAACGCCCTGTTATATCTCCACTTAATGCAAAAAGTGCATTGCAAGTTGGTGATGAACGGGAAAAAAATGAAACTTCAGGAGAGAGCGTGGATTAATCAAGTATGATAGATACCCCGTTTTTGATGGTCTAAGTATGATAGATGCCGGAAATAATAGTTGTCTATCATACTTATTCTTTTAATTATAAGTGGTTTATAAAAATGAATGAGAGTATGATACTAGTTTTTTACTCATAGAGAAGATGTTTTTTTCTAATCTCTTTGTAATCCTGTAACTCCTTTTGCCAACTATTCCGGATAGCCTCTTCCGATTCTCCTTTGAGGATAGCCTTGCGTACGCTGTCAGTTCCCATCAGCAAATCAAACCATCGGGCACGGGAGAAGAAGGCTGCGCTTTCACCGGATAAGCGATAAAAGTTCAAGAAGTAGCGGAGTGTAAATCCGTTCACATCGGTTACATTCCGGAGGTCTTCCCCATAGCAGGTGATACCTTTGTGCATCGGATTTTTGTCAAAACCGGGTAAGGAGCGGGGAGTAAAAGTGAAACTTCCGTATTTCTTATTAGGTGCGCCTAATACTTGGAAAGGAAAAGTTGTTCCCCGTCCCACGCTGACGCGGGTAGCTTCAAAAGGACAGAGTGAAGCATACAATCGGATAGACTGATCGTTCGGGAGGTTGGGCGACGGTTTGATGGGGAGTGAATAAGGCTCTCCATGTTTCCACCCGGTCATTGGAATTACCTTTAATGAACAAGGATTTTTCTTGTTGGCAATCCATCCTTCCCCGTTTATCATCTGTGCCAGTTCGCCGATAGTACATCCGTGAAGTACAGGAATGGGAAGCATGCCGACAAAGCTCCGGTAAGCAGGTTTGAGTATCGGACCATCCACATAGTCGCACGGATTGGGGCGATCCAGTACAATCATTTCTTTCTTGTTCTCTGCACAAGCATCCATCACATAATACATCGTGCTTATATAGGTATAAAAGCGTGCCCCTACATCCTGAATGTCGAATACAATCACATCGACATCTTTTAGTTGGGCGGCAGACGGCTTTTTGTTGTCACCATAAAGCGATACGATAGGAATGCCGGTGCGGGAATCTTTTCCGTCTTTCACCGTTTCACCTGCATCCGCGTTACCGCGGAAACCATGTTCGGGGGCAAATGCTTTGACTACCCGGACGTCTCTCCTTAATAAGGTATCGAGAAGATGAACCCGCTTTGCTCCCACGACAGAAGTGTGGTTGACTACCATTCCGATGCGTTTTCCTTTCAGCAACGGCATATATTGATCCATTTGTTCTGCTCCCGTGACAATTTGACTGCTTACACGCATTGGTGACAACATAATGAATAGAAATATAAGAATGAAGGAAGCTCGAGTTTGCATATCGGTAATTTTTTTTGTAATATTGCACAAAAATATTAATTTCTCATCAAGAGAGCAAAAAATAAAGCACATGAATCCATACGAAATCATTGATAAATATTATCCGGAAAATACGCAGCAGAGACAAATCTTAGTAATTCATAGTCTGGCGGTGTCCGGAAAGGCAATGAAAATGCTGGATGCTCATCCCGAATTGCGTTTAAACCGGAGTTTTGTGAAAGAAGCTGCTCTGTTGCATGATATTGGAATTTTTCAGACCGATGCTCCCACCATTCAGTGCTTTGGCACTCATCCTTATATCGCTCACGGATATTTGGGAGCCGAAATCTTGCGGGCGGAAGGTTTTCCCCAACACGCATTGGTGTGCGAACGCCATACGGGAGCCGGACTCTCGTTGGAAGATATCATTGCCCAGCAGCTCCCCGTTCCTCATCGTGAGATGCTGCCCATTACCCTGGAAGAGCAATTGATTTGCTTTGCGGATAAATTCTTTTCTAAAACCCATCTGGATGAAGAGAAAACTGTGGAAAAAGCGCGGCAAAGTATTGCAAAATATGGTGAAGAAGGCCTAAGCCGCTTTGATAGATGGTGTTCTCTCTTTTTATAGCACTAAAAAATAATTAAATAACGAAGATTCTAACTCATATTTGGTGAAGATTGTGTACTTTTGCCACTTCAAGCGTAAACTATTAGTTAATGGCGCCATTGAAAGCAAAAATACTTATATCATTCATACTGCTGATTGTCTTACTGATGCTTCCCGATGAGGCTACGTCTCAACGTCGAAGAAGAGGAATGATTGCCTCCAATACCGCACAAACGGATTCCCTTCAGGGAAATGATTCGTTGAAAGCAGATACGGTAACGGTACGCATTGATTCTATCGCACCGGTAAAGAAGAAACAACCACTCGATGCACCGGTTGTTTATGAATCTAACGACTCCACTGTCTTTACTTTGGGAGGAGCTGCTACACTTTATGGTAGCGGAAAAGTTAATTATCAGAACATCGAACTCGCTGCGGAAGTTATTTCGATGAATCTGGATAGTAGTACTGTGCATGCTTACGGTATCAAGGATACTACCGGAGTGGAAAAAGGTAAACCGGTATTTAAAGAAGGAGATACCTCTTATGATACGGAAACCATCCGATATAATTTCAAAACCAAAAAAGCGGGAATTACCGATATCGTCACCCAGCAGGGAGAAGGATATGTGACTGGAAGCAAGGCGAAGAAAGGAGCTAATGATGAAATTTTCATGGAGCATGGGCGTTATACAACCTGCGATCATCACGATCATCCCCACTTTTATATGCAGTTGACGAGAGCTAAAGTGCGCCCTAAAAAGAATGTGGTGACAGGACCTGCCTATCTGGTTGTGGAAGATGTGCCTTTGCCGTTGGCCGTACCGTTCTTTTTCTTCCCGTTCTCCAGCAGTTATTCTTCCGGTTTCATTATGCCGACTTATATGGATGACTCCAGTCGTGGTTTCGGTCTGGCAGAAGGAGGATATTACTTTGCCATCAGTGATATTATGGACTTGAAGATGACGGGTGATATCTTCACGAAAGGGTCATGGAGATTATCCGGATTGACAAACTATAATAAACGCTATAAATATTCCGGTACGCTGCAAGCGGACTATCAGGTTACCAAAACGGGAGATAAAGGTATGCCGGACTATACAGTTGCTAAGGACTTTAAGGTAGTATGGAACCATCGCCAGGATGCTAAAGCCAGTCCGAACAGTACATTCTCCGCTAGTGTAAACTTCTCAACCAGTAGTTATGAACGTTCCAATATCAACAACCTTTATAATTCGCAGTTGTTGACTCAAAATACCAAAACATCAAGTATCAGTTATTCTCGTAGTTTCCCTGATATCGGTCTGACTTTATCCGGAACCACCAATATCGCACAGACGATGCGTGACTCTTCTATTGCGGTCACTTTGCCTGACTTGAATATCACATTAAGCCGTCTGTTCCCGTTCAAACGTAAGAAGGCGGCGGGAGCTGAACGCTGGTACGAAAAGATTTCCATTAGCTATACGGGACGTTTGACAAACAGTATCCGTACAAAAGACGACCGTCTGTTTAAAGCCGGACTAAGCGAATGGGAAAATGCGATGAATCATAACATTCCCATCAGTGCTACTTTTACGTTATTCAAATATTTGCAGGTTTCTCCTTCGGTCAATTATACGGAACGTTGGTATACTCGTAAGATCAATCAGCAATATAATGAGGTCGATCATAAGTTGGAGGCATTGCCGGGTGATACGTTAAACGGTTTTTACCGGGTATCCAATTATTCGGCAAGTTTGAGCTTGAGTACGAAATTGTATGGTATGTACAAACCTCTTTTTGCTAAAAAGAAAGAGATACAGATTCGTCACGTATTCACACCGCAGGTAAGTCTTAGCGGTGCTCCGGGATTCAGCAAGTATTGGGAAGAATATACCGATTATAATGGCAATACGCAATATTATTCTCCTTTCACCGGTCAACCTTATGGCGTACCTTCGCGGGAAGGATCGGGAACGGTCAGCTTCTCTATTTCTAATAACTTAGAGATGAAATATTACGATGCAAAGAAAGATACGCTTAAAAAGGTTAGTCTGATTGATGAATTGGGAGCAAGTATGTCTTATAATATGGCTGCCAAAGAGAGGCCTTGGAGTGATTTAAGCATGAACCTACGTTTGAAACTGACTAAGAATTATACGTTCAACATGAATGCATCGTTCGCTACGTATGCTTATACATTCGATAAAAGTGGTAATGTAGTAACTAGTAACCGTACAGAATGGTCGTATGGTCGTTTTGGACGTTTCCAGGGATATGGTTCTTCTTTCAACTATACCTTTAATAATGACACATGGAAGAAATGGTTCGGTCCGAAAGAGGAGGATGAAAAAGGGAAAGATAAGAATAAGTCGGAGGATAGCGACGATGAGGAATCCGATGGAACGGAAGGAGACGGTACTACGCCTAAGAAAGTAGAGAAAGCACAGGCTGACCCGGATGGTTATCAGGTATTTAAGATGCCTTGGTCATTGAGTCTTAGCTATTCGTTTAATATCCGTGAAGATAGAACGAAGCCTATCAACCGTTATTCCATGCGATATCCTTATACTTATACGCATAATATCAATGCAAACGGAAATATAAAGATTTCTAATAACTGGTCGCTCTCATTCAACTCGGGTTATGATTTTCAAGCAAAAGAGATTACCCAGACTTCTTGTACAATATCCCGTGACTTGCACTGTTTCAACTTGTCCGCCAGTCTTTCTCCTTTCGGACGTTGGAAGTATTACAATGTTACAATCCGTGCGAATGCAAGTATTCTGCAAGACTTGAAGTATGAGCAGAGAAGTCAGACGCAAAGTAACATTCAGTGGTATTAAAGGGGAAACGATAATGAATGTTTAGCGATAACGTAAAGAGTAAGCGATAGAGCATAAAATAAAAACAATGAGCGGTGAACAAGATATGCATTTATATTGCATTAGTTGTTCACCGCTCATTGTTTTTATTTCACTGTTATCTATCTACCATGCGATTTCTGTTTCTCCATGTGCTTTTAGATAATCGTTTGTACGGCTGAAATGTTTGTTTCCGAAGAAGCCGTTGTAAGCAGAAAGAGGAGAGGGATGGGCGGAAGTGAGTACCAAGTGTTTGTTGCGGTCGATAAACGCTCCTTTCTTTTGAGCGTATGATCCCCACAGGATAAATACCAGGTTTTCTTTTTCTTCTGCCAGGGCACGGATTGCAGCATCAGTAAATGTTTCCCAGCCACGGTTCTGGTGTGAACCAGCTTGGTGAGCACGTACGGTCAGCGTAGCGTTGAGCAACAATACTCCCTGTTCTGCCCAGCGAGTCAGATTTCCCGTAGCAGGGGCATCTGTGCCGATGTCGGCCTTGATTTCTTTGAATATATTCACTAATGAAGGGGGAAAAGGCACTCCGTCGTTTACAGAGAAACAGAGACCATGCGCTTGTCCCGGTCCATGGTAAGGATCTTGTCCTATAATTACAACTTTCACTTTGTCGAAAGGACAAAGGTTGAAAGCATTGAAGATCAGTTTTCCCGGAGGGAAGATCTGATACTGGCTATATTCGCTTTTGACGAAATCGGTCAGTGTGCGAAAGTAGTCTTTTTCGAATTCGGGTTCTAAATGTGCTTTCCAGCTTTCTTCAATTTGTACATTCATAGTTTGTTATATAAGGTGTATTTCAAGTTCTTCACATTCCTTGCGCATATCTTCGGGCCAGATGCTGGCTTGTATTTCTCCGATGTGAGCTTTGCGAAGGTAGAACATACACAAGCGGGATTGTCCGATACCTCCTCCGATAGACAGGGGAAGGGTGTCATTCATCAATCGCTTGTGGAAATAAAGTTCCAGTCTTTTTTCTTCTTTTTCTTCTTTTAACTGACGTTGCAAGGCTTCTTTGTCTACACGGATTCCCATCGATGATAATTCGATGGAGCGTTGCAGTACATTATCCCACAATAGGAGGTCGCCGTTTAGTCCGGGCAGGTCGTTCAGTCCTTTGGTAGTGTAGTCGTCATAGTCCGGTGCACGTCCGTCGTGCTTCTTGCCATCACCAAGTTGACAGCCTATTCCTATGATAAACACAGCTCCATATTTCTGACAGATGGCATGTTCGCGACATTTAGGTTCCAGGTTCGGATAAAGCTGGCGCAATTCCTCTGAATGAATGAAATGTAGCTTTTGCGGCAGGCAAGGTTTGATTTGCGGATACATTTCATATACCATATATTCTGTACGGATCATAGCCGCATAAATA
>ERZ894191.1884-NODE-1884-length-10632-cov-15.724969_pt1 | contig 10632 bp, 9 predicted proteins | sample MGYA00380282_ERZ894191 | MGnify/ENA primary metagenome ERZ894191 (study PRJEB32331, sample SAMN06328485) | human gut metagenome | biome: human gut microbiome; feature: stool | host: Homo sapiens | collected 2013-02-21 ...
GCGCGAGCCGCGCGAGGATCGCGGTGGCGAGGGCTCGGCCGACCAGGGTCAAAAGCGCCGTCGTCGTCGCCGTTCCCGCAAGCCGCGCCAGGATGGTGGCGAGGGCTCGACCCCGTCTTCGGCCGCACCACAACCGCCCGCCGGCGAATAACGCCCGCGAGCGGATTTAACCCGCCTTACCCCAATCGCGTCGGGGTACCATAGCGCTGAATCAACAACCCTCCCTGCGACCGAACGTAGGGAGGGTTGTGTCTTGAAGAGCCATCTGAACAAATTGAGCCGTCTGCAGGGTGCCGGCGCCCTACCGTTTGCGGACGAATTGCTGCCGTTTGCCGAGCGGGCGGCACGCGAGGCACTCGAGGCATTGTCGCCAACACGATGTGCCGGCTGCGAGCGCGCCGGTGCGCTTATTTGCCAAGACTGCCTGGCCGCGCTCACGCTCATCGACCCACGTCATAGCTGTACCCGATGCGGCGCCCCGTTTGGGGATTTGCTGTGCACTGAGTGTTCGGTCGAGGGCACGTCCTCGGCAATGGCGGAGGCGCTCGACCGCTGCCTGGCGTGCTCCGTCTATGCGCATCCGCTGCCGCGCATCATTAAAGCGTACAAGGACGCGGGCGAGCGACGCCTGGCGCCGTATCTGGCGGAGCTGCTTTACGACACCGCCCTGCATGCCCAGGTCGTAGCGCCCGAACGCTTAGGAGGTGTGCTGTCCGGTGCGGATGCGGTGGTGTTTGTGCCTGCGACGGCGGCAGCGTTTCGGCGGCGTGGTTTTGATCATATGGAGGCTATTGCGCGCCCATTTTGCGAGCTGTCGGGTGTTCCCCTGCTCGATGCTCTCGTCAAGTACGGGCATGGCGACCAGCGCGAACTCGGTCGTGAGGAGCGTCGCGAGCGTGCCCAAGGCATGTACGAGACGGTTGAGGACGTGCACGGCCGCCGCTTACTGCTTATCGATGACGTTATCACCACGGGCGCGACCATGGCAGCAGCCTCGGCGGAGCTCAAGCGTGCCGGCGCTGCGGCAGTCGATGGCCTTGCTATCGCACGTGTTTGGTAGGGGTGGTTTTGTGGCAGTGAAGATTGAGCGGCGCAACGAGCCGACAGGCGAACAGCTAGCGGCTTCCGTAATCCTAACAGGCGCCTCGGCGCTGCGCATGATGCGCGCCGAGCGCCGGCAGATGGGCTATATCAGCTGGAAGGACCTTAATCCCGATGAAGAGCGCCGTGTGCTGCGCACGTCGTCGCCCTCGACCGAGGATATCTATCTTCCTGACTTGGTGCGAATTGGAGCCAAAAGTGGCGAGGTGCAAGAAGATCTGTGCTTGCTGGTGGGATCTGCGGCGCAGCGCCGCCGCATGCCTGGCGTAGACTGGTCCGTGTGTTCCGAGTTGCCCGCCGGCTCGATTCTAGAGGTGGAACCGGGGGTGTACAGCCTATCTTCCGAGGCTCTTTGTGTTGCCGTTGCGCGCGAGGTCGGCTGCATCCAGGCGTTTGCCCTGGCCCAGGAGCTGTGCTCTAAGATTTCACTGAGCGACCGCGGGAAGTATCTGCCTCCCTACACCTCGCCTGTTGCGAATAAACTTGCAAAGGACAAGGACCAGCCAGCAGACGTGGGCTACTTTGAAGTCGAGCCGGTGCTGACGCCTGATCGACTGGAAAAATACCTTTCCGGATGCAAGGGGAGTGCCGCTAAACAGCTGCTGCGCCTGTGCCCCTACCTGTCAGAGAACCTGCGCTCGCCCATGGAGTGCATCATGCTCGCTCTGTTTTCGCTTCCGTATTCCTATGGCGGATTTGCCTGCGGTCCCTTTAAGACCGACTACAAGATCGAGTTCGATGACCGCGCGCAGGCAATCTCGGGGATGCCTCATGCAGTTTGCGATGCGTATCAAGAGGCAGCCCGGTTTGACCTGGAATACAACGGTGAGCTGGGCCATTCCTCCCGGAGGGGACGTATCCATGATGAAAAACGTAACACGGGCTTGATTACTATGGGAATTGAGGTCGCGACGGTCAACAACGAAATGCTCTGCGACATGGAAGCGATGGAAGCGCTCGCATGGCGCATCCACCAGCGTATGCGAAAGCGGTACCGGAATCGTGTCGATGCCCGCAGGAAGAAGCAAGAGGCGTTGCTTAATACGCTGCGGGCGTGTTTTGGGCTTAAGCCGGTCTAATTCGCGTCGAAAATAGGGGGGTTAATCATAGCCTTGGCCAAAATATAGCAAATATGAGTACTGCTACAAATTCAGTAACAGCAAAATCAAGGAATTTAGGACTCGGAGGCGGCGTAAAGTAAGAAGATAATAAACAAATGTAGAATAACTAAGCATCAGGTTGGCGACACTGAGCGCAAAATCTGTCCGAGAGGCCAAAATTGCCTGTTACTAAATTGCTAACAGTACTCATATTTGCCATTTTTTGGCCACGGCACCCTAAGAAGGGTGTCCCGGAACTCACCGTAGGGGAGCTTCGGGCTTCATGGGGGCGCGTGCGGTCCGCTCCGACCTGCAAAATCTGTGCTCACGGTGCGAATGACGCCCCTAACCTTAAACTTTAGCTTGAACTTAGCTATAATGCGCTACGTTCCTGCCAGGCTGTGGTTGCGGATGGACGAAATGTCCATCCTAGTCCAAGACAGACGCGGTCAAAGGGATCCACGTAAGCGCCCGCGTGCGCGCGGCGCGATCATGGCGCGTCCTAGATGTAAGCCGCACCGTCCGTTCTACTTTCTTTGGGGCAATACCGCCTCGCGGGCGAGCGGGCCAGTCGTGAAGGTGGCTGCGGCCTCCCGAGCAAACACCCCGGTGCGCAAGTGTGGGGTCAAATACCAGGTCAGCTGGTGGGAACAATCTGATATTCCGCGCGACGCACGGATCGTATACGACACAGAAGGCAGGGTAGTGGACATGGTGAGGGGCAGCTTGATGCACGCGGCTCGGTTAGGTGCTGGGACCGCAGCGGTCATCGCCGTTTTGGGCCTGAGCGGATGCGCGTTCAACCCGCTGTCTACGTTCACGACTCCCACGATCGACCAGATCGAGTGCGAGACCGTCACGCCCACGGTGTCGGATGATGCCCTGGTCACTCCCGGTACCCTGACGGTTGCCCTCGATACCTCCGATGCGCCGCAGGCCATGCAGGGCGCTGACGGCGAGCTCACGGGGTATGCAGTCGACGCTGCCCGCGCCCTCGCAAGCCGCATGGGCCTTAAGGTCGCCTTTGTCGATGCGTCCTCGGCAGGTTCCGCGCTCGGCGACAAAAAGGCTGATATCTTTATCGGCGAGATCAACTCCACGGACGGGGACGTTAGCTCGCTCGGCACCTGCCTGTACGATGCCGCTTCCGTGTTCGGTAGAACCAGCGATGGTGGGTCGCTAAACGTTTCCACCGATACCCTTAACACGTCTACTCTGGGTGTCCAGATGTCCTCGGCCTCGCAGGAGGCGCTTGCTAAGCAGAGCATCACCGCCAACCAAAAGACCTACCCCAACATCAACGAGTGCTTTGAGGCGCTCGAGTCCGGCGAAGTCGACTATGTGATCTGCGACTCCACGGCCGGCGGCTACCTTGCACGCCTGATGAGCGAGATCTCCTATGTCGGTGCGCTCGAGGCGCCCTCGACGCTTGGTGTTGCGGGCCTCTCGTCCAATGACGAACTGTGCCGTGCCGTGAGCGATGCCCTCGACGGCATCACGGTCGACGGTACGCTTGAGGCGGTCCACTGCGTCTGGTATGGCACGATGCCTTACGACCTCACCACTAAGACAGTATCTGGTGTCAACCTTCAGTCGTCTGGCTCCGCATCCTCCGGCAGCGAGTCCTCCGATTCCAACAATGAGACCGCATCCTCCGAAGACAAATCGTCCAGCCAGGAAGACACCATCACCGACGACGACATTAACAAGCTTAATAGCTAGTTATTGCTAGGGGTGGCGTCTCCTATGCGCTAGGAGAGACGCCTCTTCACGGTTTCAACACGCACTGCCGGGCTTTCCCAATAGGGGAGCCCGGCTTTTTCATCTCTATAAAACCAGCAGGTCAAAGCCAATTTTCGGGACCAAATACAAAGTCGCTGGCTCCCTCCTATAGCGCACTTTGCCACAGAAAAGTGCGAGACTTCGGTATGCGGTATCAAGCAATCGTTATTCGGGTCTTTGGGAATCCGCGTGATTAAATGCACGGCAATGGGTACATAGCCAGTACAGTAAGTCCCCGAGGCAGATTGGAGCCACGTATGGATATCAAGGTTTCTGGACGCAAGACGACGGTAACCGATGCTCTGCGTGCGCATGTGGATGAGAAGATCGGCGAGGCGCTCAAGGTTTTCGATATCGAGCCCATGACGGTCGACGTTGTACTTCGCTATGAGAAGAACCCCTCGAACCCCAACCCGGCAATCGTCGAGGTTACGGTTCGTGCCCGCGGTTCGGTGATTCGCGTTGCCGAGCACGGTGCAGATATGTACGCCGCCATCGACCTCTCCGCCGATAAGGTCACCCGCCAGCTGCGTAAGTTCAAGACCAAGGTCGTGGACAACCGCCAGGGCGGTGCCAGCGCCGCGGATGTCGCGCCGGTCGAGCGCGTCGAGGATCTGGCCGACCTGCTGCTGCCCGAGGAGGAGGACGACCTGCTCGTCCGCGAGAAGGTTATCGACGTCACCCCGATGACTGAGGAGCAGGCGCTGGTGCAGACCGATCTGCTGGGCCACGACTTCTACGTGTTCGAGAACGCGACGACCGGTCTCATCAATGTGGTGTATCACCGTAAGAATGGTGGATATGGCATCATCAAGCCCCGCATCGAAACACTTGACGAGTAAAATACGTTAACTTGCATGAGTTAACGGTTGGCGGCCATCCCATGCGGGTGGCCGCCTTTTTACGTAAGGAGTCGCTTTGATGGACAAGGCCGCATCCGCCGGTCATTCGGACCGTTGCCGCATCGTCGTCGATACCTGCTGCGACTTTAGCCCCGAGGTCGCCGCGAACCTCGATGTCGATATCTTGGGTTTCCCCTTCATTATCGATGGCGAGGAGCGCACGGATGACATCTGGTCGAGCATCACACCCAAGGAGTTCTACGACCGCATGCGCGCCGGTGCCCGCGTGTCCACCTCGGCTGTGTCGCTCGGTCGCTATATCGAGTTCTTTACCGAGTGCGCCAAAGAGGGCACGCCCACGGTCTACCTGTGCTTTACCTCGGCGCTGTCGTCGAGCTACAACTCCGCGTGCCAGGCGGCGGACACCGTGTGCGCCGAGTATCCCAACTTTGAGCTGTACGTGGTCGACAACGCCCTGCCCTGCGCGACCGGCGAGCTCTTGGCGCTCGAGGCCGTGCGCCAGCGCTCGGCGGGACTGACCGCTAAGCAGCTGGTCGACTGGGCAAACGAGGCCAAGACCTACGTGCACGGCTACTTTACGCTCGAGAGCTTCGACGCGCTGGCTGCCGGCGGCCGCATTCCGCCCGCGGCGGCACAGCTCACGGCAAAGCTCGACGTCAAACCCGAGCTGTCCTACGACCTGGCCGGCTCGCTGTCGCTGATCGGCGTCAACCGCGGTCGCAAGAAGGCGCTCAAGTCCATTCTCAAGTCGTTCCGCGAGAACTATGTGCCCGATCGCACCATGCCCATCGCCATTATGACGGCCGATGCCGAAAAGGACGGCGACTGGCTCGAGGCCGCCATCCGCAAGGAGGAAGGCTGCGCCGACGTGACCATCATCCGCAGCTCTGTGGGTCCCACCATTGGCTCGCACGTGGGCCCCGGCATGGTGGCCTGCGCGTTTTGGGGTAAGAACCGCGCCGACAAGGCGTCGCTTTCCGACCGCATCGCCCGCCGCGTGCGCGGTCAGTAGGCAAGTAACGCGGCCGTAATCGATCCCAACTCACAGCCCAAACGCTGGCACCGAGTATTCAACCTGGTAACAACACCCAACCCAAAAGGAAAGGTTTCATGGCAAACAAGCTCTCCGTCGCATTTATCGGCACCGGAATCATGGGTGCCCCCATTGCCGGCCACATCCTGGATGCCGGCTATCCCGTCACGGTCAACAACCGCACCAAGTCCAAGGCCGCCGCGCTCATCGAGCGCGGTGCCGTCTGGGCCGATACCCCGGCCGATGCCGTGGCTAACGCCGATGTCGTCTTTACCATGGTGGGCTATCCCTCCGAGGTCGAGGAGCTCTACCTGGCGGGCGACGGCCTGCTCGCGTGCACCAAGCCGGGCGCGGTTTTGATCGACCTCACCACGAGCTCGCCCGAGCTCGCCCGTGACATTGCCGAGGCCGCCCAGGTTTCTGGTCGCATGGCGTTTGACTGCCCCGTCACCGGCGGCGAGTCGGGCGCTATCGCCGGTACGCTCACGGCTATCGTGGGCGCTACCGAGAACGACATCGCGCCGGTCCGCGACATCCTTGCCACCTTTGCGGCCAACATCTGTTGCTTCGACGGTGCCGGCAAAGGCCAGGCTGCCAAGCTCGCCAACCAGGTGTCGCTGGGCGCCTGCATGGTCGGTATGGCAGACGCCATGGCATTTGCCGAGCTGAGCGGCCTTGACCTGGAGAAGACCCGCCAGATGATCTTGGGCGGTACCGGCAAGTCCGGCGCCATGGAGAGCCTGGCTCCCAAGGCGCTCGACGGCGACTACAAGCCCGGCTTTATGGTCGAGCACTTCATTAAGGACCTGCGCCTGGCCCTTGCTTACGCCGACGACCGCGAGCTCGCGCTGCCCGGCGCCGACGTGGCCTTTACGCTCTACGACATACTCGACGCTATCGGTGGCGCCAAGCTGGGCACCCAGGCCATCACGGTCCTCTATAAGGAGGAGGCCGATGCCATCGCCGCCGGTCTGGACTGGTCGCAGTATCGTCCCGAGGAGCATGGCGCTCACGAGGAAGGTTGCGGTTGCGGCGAGCACGGCGAGGACCATGAGTGCGGTTGTGGCCATCACCACGGCGAGGACCACGAGTGCTGCGGCGGCCACGGCCATGACGACGGCCACGAGTGCTGCTGCGGCCACCATCACGGGGAGTAGCGCCCATGAGCTGGACGTTCGTGGTGCTTGCGCTGGTGCTCTTTCTCTTTGCGATCTACATCGGCTTTCTGTGCGGCCAGTGGGCGTGCGAAAAGCGTGTCATCACCAAGCGCGACTACTGGATTGCCAACTTTGCAGGAGCGGCGGCGGTCGTCCTACTGACCTGGGTGTTCTCGCTGTTCCCGCTGGTGCAGTTTGCGCCGATCGGCTGGCTCGGCGGCTTTATCGCCGGCCTTAAGATGAGCTTTGGCGAGTCCGTCGGTCCATGGCGCAAGCACGACGAGGTTTTTAACGTCAACAAGGCTCATCGCGCCGCCGCCGACGCGGGCGACGCCGAGGAGCGCCGCCGTGCACGTCGCAATGGCGCGGCCGACCGGCAGCTCATCTCGGTCACCGATGACAGCAAGGGTGCTGGCAAGCACGCCAAGAAATAAAAAGAAGAGGTAACTATGGCAGAAAACAAAGACGAACAGCTCACCGACGAGGAGCTGGCACAGCTCCAGCTGGCAGAGGAGAACGAGAACGCCGTCGATCGCCTGGTCCAGGAGCTCGGCTGCCCCACGCGCCGCATCCGCCAGTTTGCCGCCCGCGTGCTGCACCTGCTTGCCGAGCGCGATCCGCAGCGCGTCGTGCCCTGCGTACCCGCGCTGATCGAGGCGCTCGACCGCCCCGAGGCGCAGACCCGCTGGGAGGCCCTCGATGCCCTGACGGCGCTCGCCACCACCTGCCCCGAGCAGCTGGGCGATGCCTTTGAGGGCGCCGAGACCGCACTGTTCGACGAGATCTCCTCCACGCTGCGCTATGCCGCCTTCCGCCTGCTGTGCGTGTGGGGCGCCACGAGTGTCGAGCGTTCGCGCGAGGCTTGGCCTATCCTGGACGAGGCCATCCAGTGCTACCACGGCGACCTTGAGTATCGCGACATGCTCGGTTGCCTGTACGAGTTTTGCCAGGGTGAGATCGACGCCGAGGTTGCCGAGAAGCTCGCGCTGCGCCTTAAGTTCGACGCCGAGAACGGCAAGGGCAGCTATCTCAAGGCCCGTTCGAGCGAGATTTGCGAAATGCTTGTTAAACGTTTTGGCCTGGATCTCTCCAAAAAGAAGAAGCGTGCTAGCGTTAAAAAATCTGACGACGCCGAAGACGAGGAGTAACAGATTATGGCGCACGATGTAGTCCTGATTCCCGGTGACGGCATCGGTCCCGAGATTACGCAGGCCATGCGCCGCGTGGTCGAGGCCACCGGTGTCCAGATCAATTGGAGCGTCCAGGAGGCCGGCGCCGGCGTCATGGACGAGTTTGGCACGCCGCTGCCCCAGCACGTGCTCGACGCGGTCGCCGAGACCAAGGTTGCCATCAAGGGCCCCATCACTACGCCGGTCGGCACGGGCTTCCGCAGCGTTAACGTGGCCCTGCGCAAGCACTTTGACCTGTATGCCTGCGTGCGTCCCTGTCTGTCGCAGCCGGGCGACGGCTCGCGCTTCCGCGACGTTGACCTGGTCATCGTGCGCGAGAACACCGAGGACCTCTACGCCGGTATCGAATTCGATGAGGGTGCTGCCGAGGTCGAGGAGCTTTCACAGCTCGTCGAGCGCTCGGGTCAGAAGACCTTTGCCGCCGATTCCGCCATCTCGATCAAGCCCATCTCTATCGCCAAGAGCCGCCGTATTGTGGAGTACGCCTTTGAGTATGCCCGCCGCTGCGGCCGCAAAAAGGTGACGGCCGTGCACAAGGCCAATATCATGAAGGCGACCGACGGCCTGTTCCTGCGCGTTGCGCGCGAGGTGGCCGCCAACTATCCCGATATCGAGTTCAACGACAAGATCGTCGACGCTACCTGCATGGGCCTGGTTCAGAACCCCAACGACTTCGATGTCCTGGTGCTGCCCAACCTGTACGGCGACATCGTGAGCGACCTGTGCGCCGGCCTGGTGGGCGGCCTGGGTATGGCCCCCGGCTCCAACATCGGTGCCGACTGCGCCATCTTTGAGGCGACGCACGGCTCTGCGCCTGATATCGCTGGCCAGGATATCGCCAACCCCACGGCCGAGATCCTCTCTGCTGCAATGATGCTCGACCACCTGGGCGAGAACGATGCTGCCAATCGCATTCGTGCCGCCGTCTCTGCCACGCTCGACGAGGGCGAGCAGGTTACCGGTGACGTGCGTCGTGCCCAGACCGGCTCCGTTGAGGGCGCTGTGGGCACGCAGGCCTTTGCCGATGCCGTTATCGCGCACCTAGCTTAAGGCATGCAGGCTGCAAACGCCTAAATAGTACTTAAGTGTTTGCGTATAACCTAAGAATGAATACGCCCGGCGCCTCGTCGGGCGTATTCTATTGGGGACTATGTTTCCTAACAAGGAGTAATTGATATGGGTCTGATTCAAAAGAAGGACGAGAAGGACGAGATCGACGGCATCCAGATCATCGAGCGCGGCGAAGGCCCCGACGGTGACGAGGACGAGAAGATCGACCTGATCGCCGGCACGTCTGCCGAGCACATTGCCGCCGGCACGACGGCCGAGGAGGAGGATGCTCGCCTGGAGGCAAAGATCGCCGCGGACGCCGCCGACGAGAACCTCATGCCCGAGGAGCAGGACGAGGACGACTCCGATGCGGACGACCATGCATCCAAGCACAAGAAGACGATGATCGCCGCCTTTGTGGTCGCCATCGTGATTGCTGCGGTGGTCGGCTTCTTTATTGGCAATGGCGGCTTTGGCGGCAAGGGTGTCGGCTCGTCGACCCTGACCGAGGACCAGCTCGATTCGACCGTGGCAAGCTATAGCTACAACGGCAAGAAGAGCGATATCACCGCGCGCGAGGCTATCGAGAGCCAGTACAGCCTCGACACCGTCAAGGATAGCGATGGCAACTACACCGCTCCGTCTGCCGACGTTATCCTGTCCTACGTGCGCAACAAGATTTTGCTGGACGCTGCCGAGGACGAGGGCATTACCGTTTCTTCCAAGGAAATGAAGCAGTACGCCGAGGATTCCATCGGCACCTCCGACTACAAGACCATGGCCACGCAGTACGGCGTGTCCAAGGACCAGGCCAAGCAGATCGTCCGCCAGTCCGCGACGCTACAGAAGCTCTATAAGAAGAAGGTCGGCGACAGCTCCGCAAGCATGCCGACCGCCCCGACCGAGCCTGCTGACGGCAACGAGGAGACCGCGAGCAAGGACTACGCCGACTACATCATCAACCTTGCCGGCGATGAGTGGGATAGCGAGAAGGGCACTTGGAAGGATGCCGACAGCACCTATGCTAAGGCGTTCGCTGACGATGCCTTTACGGCCGATAGCGCCACCTACAAGCAGGCCATGACCGCCTATTACACCGCCTACCAGCAGTACTCTTCGCAGGCTTCGAGCGCCAGCTCCAAGTGGACCGAGTATGCTAACGGCCTCTACGCCAAGGCCAACATCAGCATCTACGGCCTGTTTGCTTAAAGGTTGCCCGAGCTTTCGAGCGCGAGGCCCAAATACCTGATTAAGCCCGCTAGAACGGACATCGTTCTAGCGGGCTTTTTGCGTTGTAGGAGGGGGTGGTGAAAAAAAGAGGGGGGTGTTCCTATAGTTTTGTCAACTGGGCAATGC
>ERZ894191.1902-NODE-1902-length-10538-cov-16.552132_pt1 | contig 10538 bp, 8 predicted proteins | sample MGYA00380282_ERZ894191 | MGnify/ENA primary metagenome ERZ894191 (study PRJEB32331, sample SAMN06328485) | human gut metagenome | biome: human gut microbiome; feature: stool | host: Homo sapiens | collected 2013-02-21 ...
AAGGTCACAGAAAACCCGAGACATACTGCGCGAATTTATGCGATTAGCATAAATTAAGTTTGCGAAGCAAACGATACTCCTTGGGCATTGCACAAGGAGGTTCATATTTCCTGCATCGCGAAGCGTGTTGCTGAGAACGGAGTGAACAGTAACGAATTTTTATAATCTGTATTTTGTAATAAAAAACAGCAAAGGAGTACCCGGATTCCCATCCGATACAGCTCCTTTGCTGTTTTTTCAGTTAAAATGTAAATTTATCCGCAAAATATGCATCCAGTTCATCAATCTTCACACGAACCTGCTCCATAGTATCACGGTCGCGGATTGTAACTGCTCCGTCATTTTCGGACTCAAAGTCATAAGTTACACAGAACGGAGTACCGATCTCATCCTGTCTTCTGTAACGTTTACCAATGTTTCCACGATCATCATATTCACAGTTATATTTCTTGCTTAACTGCTGATAGATCTTCTCTGCGCCCTCATTAAGCTTCTTGGAAAGAGGAAGCACACCGATTTTAACAGGTGCAAGTGCCGGATGGAAATGAAGAACTGTACGAACATCATTCTTCTCTGCATCCAGAACTTCTTCGTCATATGCGCTGCACAGGAATGCAAGTACCACACGGTCAGCTCCAAGTGACGGCTCGATTACATATGGAATGTATTTCTGTTTCTTCTCATCGTCAAAGTATGTCAGATCCTGTCCTGATACGTTCTGATGCTGTGTCAGGTCATAGTCTGTTCTGTCAGCGATTCCCCAAAGCTCGCCCCATCCGAATGGGAACAGGAACTCTACGTCAGTAGTAGCTTTGCTGTAGAAGCTTAACTCTTCTGCATCATGGTCACGATAACGAACTTCTTCATCCTTCAATCCAAGAGAATGTAACCAGTTCAGGCAGAAGTTCTTCCAGTATGCAAACCACTCAAGGTCTGTATCCGGCTCACAAAAGAATTCAAGTTCCATCTGCTCGAACTCACGTGTACGGAATGTGAAGTTACCCGGGGTGATCTCGTTACGGAAAGATTTACCGATCTGACCGATACCAAATGGGATTTTCTTACGTGATGTTCTCTGAACATTCTTGAAGTTTACGAAAATACCCTGTGCTGTTTCAGGTCTTAAGTATACTGTATTCTTGGCATCCTCTGTAACACCCTGGAATGTCTTGAACATCAGGTTGAACTGACGGATATCTGTAAAGTTATGTTTGCCACATGTAGGGCATGGTACATTGTGATCTTTGATGAAGTTCATCATCTCTTCCTGAGACCATCCGTCTACAGAGCTCTCAAGTTCAATGCCATTCTCCTGGCTGAAGTCTTCGATGATCTTATCTGCGCGGAAACGTTCATGACATTCCTTACAGTCCATCAGCGGGTCAGAGAAGCTTCCCAGATGTCCGGATGCAACCCATGTCTGCGGGTTCATCAGGATTGCACAGTCAACACCTACATTGTATGGGGATTCCTGAATAAATTTCTGCCACCATGCACGTTTTACGTTATTCTTTAATTCTACACCAAGATTACCGTAATCCCATGTGTTTGCAAGACCACCATAGATTTCGGAACCCGGGTAAACAAATCCTCTTGCCTTTGCCAGCGCAATGATTTTGTCCATTGTTTTTTCCATGACTATTCTCCTCGTTCTTTTTATAAAATGCGTGTAACTGTTCATATCCGTCAGGCAATTTGGTTCACAATCCATTCCGCTATTTGATTAACGTAATAAACAGCTACAATTAACGTTATTATAACTGTATCTGATTTCTTTTTCAAGGTATCTCAGCTCATTATTTCCAGAATTTCCAGACTTTTGAACCGTTTTTCAGTGTTCGCAGCAATATAGGTATGGATATGACGTTCCAGTTCATGGAGTACTTCTTCTGTAACAGTAAATGTATAAAGCTTCCCAAGAGAAGCAGTTACTATGTACTGCATGGCATATAATGCAGGTGCTGAGATTCTCTTTGCATCATTTACATGTCCCAGACAGGCTTTATCCAGAATACCATGATTCTGCTGAGAAAAGAAAAGCTCTTCTCCCTCCACAGGCTGTCTTTCGCAGCACACACAATGAAACAGTGAAGGACACAATCCCTGTGCAGCCATCATACGAAGTTCAAAAATACACCTCACCAGCCTGTTATCAATATTCGGGTTCAGAAGTGCCTTCACTGTCACATACAGAAGGTTCATAGATTCTTTCTCGTCAATCCCCTCCTGTCCGAAATAATCTGCCAGTTCCAGAAAATAATATCCATAGTAGATTCCAGGCTGTTCGCCTGCCAGTTCCACAAAATGATGACTGATGGATACCTGATTCAGATTATAACTGGAACGCCCCTCATAAAGGGCAAAGGTTCCAAACACAAAAGGATTGGCAGCCGCCAGAAACTGGCTGTTTGGGCGGCGGGCTCCTTTTGCAAACGCGGAAATCTTGCCTCTTTCTCTGGTGAGAAGGACGATCCGCTTGTCATATTCTCCCACAGGCATGGCAGAGAGCACTACTCCCTGCACAGTTATCAAATCACTCATTCTCTCTGTTTCCTGACTGTCTTTTTATTTAGATTTCCTTCTTATCGTAACCAAAGTTCTTGATAAGGAAATCACTGTCTCTCCAGTCTTTCTTTACTTTTACCCAAAGCTTCAGATTCACTTTTGATTCCAGCATACGCTCAATCTCATATCTTGCATTACTTCCGATTTTCTTTAACATCGCACCCTGTTTGCCGATGATAATTCCTTTGTGAGACTCTCTTTCACAGATAATTGTCGCATCAATATCCACGATTGGATTTTTTCCCGGACGTGTTTTCATCCGGTCAATGGCAACTGCGATCCCATGAGGAATTTCCGCATCCAGTGCATGAAGTGCTTTCTCGCGGATGATCTCAGCCACGATCTGACGCTGAGGCTGATCAGTAACTGTATCCTCGTCATAAAACATAGGACCGTAAGGCAGATATTTCAGGATACAACCGATAATATCCTGTGTATTCTGTCCACGCAGTGCGGAGCATGGGATAATCTCTGCGAAATCGCATACTTTTCGGTAGGTGTCAATGGCAGGAAGGATTTCTTCCTTTGATACAGTATCAATTTTGTTGATGATCAGGATTACCGGCACTCCGATTCCCTGAAGCTGTTCTGCAATATGACGCTCTCCTGCCCCGATAAAGGTACTTGGCTCTACCAGCCACATAATGGCATCTACCTCTTTTAAAGTTCGCTCTGCTACCTGGACCATATATTCTCCCAGCTTATTCTTTGCCTTGTGGATACCGGGAGTATCGAGAAATACGATCTGACCTTCGTCACAGGTATAAACGGTCTGGATACGGTTTCTGGTTGTCTGTGGTTTCTTGGATGTGATAGCGATCTTCTGTCCGATGAGATGATTCATCAGAGTGGATTTACCTACGTTTGGACGTCCAATAATCGCTACAAATCCGGATTTAAAATTTTCGTTCATTCTGTTCTTTCCTTTTTTAACAATTGATCAGTGGTTTCACTTCCATCAGTACATCAGAGGCCTCAGCCACCTTGCTCTCGCTTCCCACCACACATATCTGATCTGCTGCCAGAACTGCCTCTATGATCTCGGCCAGTGCATGGATATCCTCTGCAGACGCATTCAGGATCTGATCACGTTCTTTCTGGAGCATCTCCTCTGTCACACCGCAGAAATATGCTGTCTTGGAAACAGAACCTTTCATCTGAGGTGTCCTGGGAACATCCTTTCCGCTGATGGTACCAATGATATATTTTGTCATCTCGCGCTCATCTGCCTGAAAATTGCGGATATAATCCGGAATCCCCTTATATACATCCAGTGTACGTTTCAGATGAGGATCGCGATAAGATACCAGATAGCTCTCACCATTCCTCTTAAATCCGCTCATACATCCATATGCACCGCCCTTTACGCGCAGATTCATCCACAGATAATCATAACTTAAGATAACCTTCAGAATTTCCAGTGCTCCTGTATATTCCAGGCCTTTTTTCTTAAAATTACCGGTCTGAGCCACATACTGGACCTGTCCGGAAGTCTTAAATCCCTCATTTTTCTTTGTGCAGGTCAGCTTCTCTTTCGATTTTTCCACTGGTTCTGTGCCAAGTCCTGCCTTTACAGCTCCCGCCAGTTTCTGAACTGTCTCCATGGACTCTCTCTCACCTGTATAACTGATCATAAAGTTCTCCGGACGGAGAATTTTTTTCATCAGTTTGCAAAGCTCTTCTACAGTTTCCTCTTTTCGCTGTTCAAAATCTTTTTCCAGTTTCTCGATAAACTGATAATATCCTATTCCCGCCATCTCATCCTGGAATGCAGCCATCGGAGAAGAATATGCAGCTGCTCTGAGCACAGCAGTGGAATGTCCGGCACCTGTCAGGTTTACCTGTGCCCTGGACTTCACAGATGCAACAATCTCATAGAGACGCTTAGTATCCTCCAGTTTCGAGCTGTTCAGGATCTCCCCGATCATTTTGAAAAGGAAATCCATTTTCGTATAAAGTGCCTTACCTCTTACAGAGAACATAGCCTGAAACTCTTCTGTAGAATCAGCTCTGTCAAAAACCTCTACCCCACAGTTGATACCGCCTGTATTGGCATTGATCTCATTGAACAGTTCTCCGTATGTGTAATTCTCTGTATCCACATAACCCAGTACGGATTTCAAAAGTCCCAGATAAGGAATCTGCTCAGGCGCAATACTGTCAGTCTTAAACATCAGGTCTACGTAACCGATGCCATTTGTGCATACGTCATGGTAAAGGAACAGACTGTCATCTACCGTTAATTCTTCATTTATGATCTTTGCAGCTTCTCTTTTAATATCACTTCTCTTTAACATCGGAATGCATTCCAATGCTTTTGGATCTTCGCCGGCTTCCTGATATGCTTCCAGTGCTTTCGTCTTCTCAACCATTGCATCCAGCTGTTCTTCAGAAAGACTGCTTCTGTATGCTTCCAGCTTCTCCTCCAGCTCTTTCTCACGCTGGGCTGCCAGACCTTTCTTCGGCACAAGAGTCATGATGCATCCATGTGGATTCTCAAGAAGATATTTACGGATCAGTTCTTCAAAATATCCTTCGTTTACTGCCTTTTTCAGTTTTTCAAAAACTGCAAGCTGCTGTACCTGTGCAAAGGGATTTCCTTTTTCATACAGCCAGTCTCCCAGAATATCCAGACTGTACATCAGTCCTTTCGGATAAGAGGAAAAATCAGCTTCACGATAGCGGAATTCAAAGTAATTGATTCCTGCCTCTACAGCTTTCTTATCTATTCCATTCTTAACAATATCTCCCAGTACCTGTCTGATCACAGATACGAATTCTTCTTTTCTGTCCGGATTGGAACCTTTTGCAATTACTGTAAAATATGGCTGGAGAATACCATCATCATAAGATCCATAGACATCCTTGCCTGCTTTTACATCCAGAAGTGCCTGCTTTAACGGTGCTCCCGGTGCGCTTAACAGTGCGTAATCCAATACCTCAAATGCCATCGCCATCTGACTGTCCGCAGCATTTCCAACAACCATGTTATAAGAAAGATAGGTATTGTCCTCTTCTCCCTCATTCTCAGCAACTGGATACTCAAGAGTCACATCCTGGCATGCTCCGAATGCTTTCTGTTCCTGAATAACAGAATCCACATCCAGATAATCAAAATGCGACAGATAATGTTCATCCAGGAATGCCAGTTTCTCTTCCATATCCATATTTCCATACAGATAAATATAGCTGTTGGATGGATGGTAATAAGTTCTGTGGAAATTCAGGAAATTCTCATAGGTAAGATCCGGAATATTTTTCGGATCACCGCCTGATTCACATCCATAAGTGGTATCAGGGAAAAGGTGATTCATAATCTCCCGTTCCAGAACTTCATCCGGTGAGGAGAAAGCACCTTTCATCTCATTATATACAACACCGTTATATTTCAGCGGTCCTTCCTTCTGTTCCAGATGATAGTTCCAGCCTTCCTGACGGAAAATCTCTTCTCTTTTATAGATATTCGGATAAAATACCGCATCCAGATAAACATGCATCAGATTCTGAAAATCCTTATCATTGCAACTGGCTACAGGATAGCAGGTTTTATCCGGATAAGTCATAGCATTCAGGAAAGTATTCAGAGAACCTTTTACCAGTTCTACGAAAGGATCCTTTAATGGAAATTCTCTGGAACCACAGAGTACACTGTGCTCCAGGATATGTGCCACACCTGTGCTGTCCTTAGGCGGTGTGCGGAATGCGATATTAAATACTTTATTCTCATCATCATTCTCGATCAGCATAACTCTTGCACCTGTTTTCTTATGGCGCAGAAGCCAGCCTGTAGAATGGATATCTGTCAGATTTTCTTCTGTCACAACTTCATAAGCCGTCAAATTTTCTTTGTTCATGTATGCCTCCAGTAATTTTTTTTGGCTTTTCTTTATAATCCGCCTTCTCCCGGAAAATGAGCTTCGTAAGCTTCCCTTGCTGCCTTTGTTATCATTTCCAGTTCTTCCTGCATATTGATTTCTTCCGGAAACACAATGGCAGTGGTATAGACATCTTTCTGAAGCTTACTCTTCGCACTTTTCTCACTGATAGGAACAATTCCGCACAGGGTAGTATTATATGTCTTGTCCTTCTCACAAAGTTCCATATAAGTCTTAACCATATGGCAGCATTCTCTGTAAAGCAGTTCCCTGTGAAGTTCGCTTTTTTCCTGCATTTCCCTGAATTTCAGTCTGGCAAGGTTTTTCTCGATTTCTTTTCTGGCCCTCTTTAAACCAAACAGCTTTCCCGCTGTATCCTTGCTGTATTCCATTGCCATCCAAAGCGCCAGATACCCATCAGCACGTGTACCGGAAACTGCCTCTGAAGGTTCTCCGTAACGCAGTTCCCACAGTTCCTTACGGACAGCATTTGCCTCCTCATCTTCGCCTGCAGCAATAGACTGGTCAAGAAACATCTTTCTTTTCATCGGATCATGCTCTCTGTAATAAAGAGCAATTATTGGTGTGTCTGTCATATATTTATCCTTTCCGGTTACTTTATCTGTAACTGTTTGCTACCTTTATCTTACAATCCAAAAATTTACTTTCATGGCTCTTCATAGGTAAGCTCTGTTTCTGCCAGAGACAGTGCCTCTTCAATAACCTGATCCATATCCATATAGCGATACATGCCAAGTCTTCCGCCAAAGATCACATTCTTCTCTTCCAGTGCGCGACGTTCATATTTGTCAAACAGTTCACTGTTCTTCGGGTCATTGACCGGATAGTACGGCTCTTTGCCTTTCTCCCATGCTGCCGGATATTCTCTGGTGATCACAGTCTTTGGCTGTGTACCAAATTCAAAATGTTTATGCTCGATGATCCTTGTATACGGAACTTCATAATCTGTATAATTGACAACCGCATTGCCCTGATAATTTCCCATATCCAGCACTTCTGTCTCAAATCTCAGTGATCTGTATTCCAGTTCTCCGTAACAATAGTCATAAAATTCATCGATCATACCTGTAAAGAGTACTTTATCTGCCTGTGCAGTCAGTTCTTCTCTGTTTGCAAAGAAATCTGTATTCAGACATACCTGTACACCCTCCAGAAGTTTCTTCACAATACGTGTATATCCACCTTTGGGGATTCCCTGATAAGGATCTTTGAAATAGTTATTATCATAAGTATAACGCAAAGGCAGTCTTTTTATGATAAATGCCGGCAGATCTTTACACTCCCTGCCCCACTGCTTCCTTGTATATCCCTCTACCAGTTTCTCATATACGTCCTGTCCAACCAGTGCAAGCGCCTGTTCCTCCAGGTTCTTCGGATGGGTAATGTGCATTCTTGCGATCTGTTCCTGTATCTTCGCCTTTGCTTCTGCAGGAGTACGTACTCCCCAGAGCTGATGGAAGGTATTCATATTAAACGGCAGATTATATAACTCATCCTTATAGACTGCGATCGGTGAATTCACAAAATGATTAAATTCTGCAAACTGATTGATATAATCCCACACCTGTTTTCTGGAAGTATGGAAGATATGTGCACCGTATCTGTGTACCTGGATCCCCTCTACTTCTTCTGTGTAAATATTACCGCCGATATGACCTCTCTTATCGATCACAAGGCATGTTTTCCCCCGTCTTGTGGCCTCATGTGCAAATACTGCACCAAAAAGGCCGGCTCCTACTATCAGATAATCATATTTCTTCATGTGCGACACCTTCTTCTTGTAATAATCAAGCGGATAAAATCGTCCGCTTCGCTACGCAGCTCTACACCGAATAACTGCTCCGCAGTTTATCAGATTAAAAAAGCAGTAACGCTTTTTTTGCGCTACTGCTATTATAACAAATTCATCCGAAAATGGATAGTCTTTCTATTCTATTATTTTCCTGCCACTTTATCAAACACATCTGTGATTTCTTTGGATGGTGCTTTCGTAGCCAGACTGAAGATAATGATCATCACAAGGCTGACAGCAAAACCTACAGCCAGAGAATAAAGTCCTGTATAAGAACCAAGAGTCTGTCCTGCCGCAAGCGGTATATAGTCCCAGACGATAACTGTCAGACCACCGGAAACAATACCTGCAACTGCACCTGTAAGGTTTGTTCTTCTCCAGAACAGTGACATTACCACAGTCGGACCAAACGCTGCACCAAAACCGGCCCATGCATTGGATACCAGTCCCATGATACTGCTGTTCGGATTCCACGCGATCACAAATGCCAGAACAGACACCACGATAACCGTAAGTCTTGCAACTGCAAGGATTTCCTTTGAGTCTGCATCCTTCTTAATGAACTGATGATATAAATCCTCAGATGCTGCGGACGCTGTTACCAGAAGCTGTGAATCAGCTGTGGACATAATTGCCGCAAGAATACCGCAAAGGAAGATTCCTCCGATAAACGGAATTCCCAGATGACTGGAAAACAGTTTATTGATCATCTCGATAAATACACTCTCTGAGGAAGATGCACCATTTTCACCAAGTACAGTCGGAAGCAGATATGCACGACCTATAATACCGATAAAGCACGCTGCTGTCAGAGAAAGGATATCCCACACGATTGCGATCGCACTGGATTTTTTTAATTCTTTCTCACTCTTTACAGCCATGAAGCGGGTAAGGATATGAGGCATACCGCAGTATCCAAGTCCCCATGCAAGCTGGGAAAAGATTTCAACAAATGTATATGGGTGCTCTCCGTTCTCAAAAGGATTCAGGAAAGCTGCTGCTCCACCCGGTGCTCCGCTCTGTGTCAGAAGATCACTCAGACTTCCGCTCAGTGTCAGATATGCAACCAGCGGAACGATCAGAAGACCGATCAGCATCAGTGTTCCCTGTACAAAGTCAGTTACGCATACAGCCATAAATCCCCCCATAAATGTATAGCAGAGGATGACTGCTGCACCAATTGCCAGAGCTATATGATAATCAATTCCAAATACTGTGTTAAAAAGTTTACCGCCTGCTGCCAGTGCAGAAGCTGTATAAACCAGAAAAAAGATTACGATCACGATGGATGAAAGCAATAACAGGATTCTCTTCTTATCCTGAAATCTGTTCTCAAGAAATGCCGGGATTGTAAGGGAATTGTTTGCTGCGATCGTATATTTACGAAGTCTGTGTGAAATACACACCCAGTTTAATACAGTTCCGATGAACAGACCTACAGCAATCCAGATCTGTCCTGTTCCCAGTGAATAAATTGCTCCCGGAAGTCCCATTAAGAGCCATCCGCTCATATCTGATGCCTGTGCTGAAAGAGCAGCTACCCATGCATTCAGTCCACGTCCGCCCAGAAAATAATCTTCCGAGCTGCTTGTTTTTTTCATATAAACCACACCAATGACTATCATAAGTAACAGATAGGCAACAAATGCGGACAATATGACCATTGTTGTACCACTCAAATTTACTCCTCCTTTTTTCTTCTTTTTTTCATACACTCTGGATTTGTCAAAGTATGTTCTGTTTCCTTCACATATTTATCCAAAAACAGAATACAGTCATTTTATATACTGCAAAAAGTAACCGGGTACCACTTCTGTACCCGGCTACTTTACCACATTACCTTAGCATCACGCAAGTGTATTTCTTGTTTTTCGACATTTTTCCGCCATTTTATGGAATTATTACTGTTACCGTCCGGCAAAGACCTTCACAGTAACTGTTTTATATTTTTACACCCAAACAGGTACTCTGTCAATCAGAAATTTATCTGTTCCTGTCTGCCGGCCTGTTTACATTCTCTTTTTGCTGTATGTTTTCTGCCTGTCAGGGTTTTATCTTTTTTCAGATAAACATTCTTAATATAGGAAATCAGTACCTCTTCCCCATGATCATTAAGTATCCGCAGCAGTCCCTCCAGATCTCTTTTTGTCTTCGGATGGATAAACCACAGCTTTTCCTTACCTTTCAGATAATAGTCCAGCGGCTGATGCTGATCATACTTATCCCCCAAATAATTTCTGGAAGCACTGATCCTGTCCATCACCATTTCCGCAATATATTTACGG
>ERZ894191.1907-NODE-1907-length-10534-cov-7.620193_pt1 | contig 10534 bp, 7 predicted proteins | sample MGYA00380282_ERZ894191 | MGnify/ENA primary metagenome ERZ894191 (study PRJEB32331, sample SAMN06328485) | human gut metagenome | biome: human gut microbiome; feature: stool | host: Homo sapiens | collected 2013-02-21 ...
GAATATTGATGGAATATATAAAAGAGAAGATGTTTTGTCCGTTTCTGGTGATTACGGCGTTGTTAATCAAATCGAATTTAAAGGCCGTAGCTTTGCTGGCGCATCCGTTTGCAGTTACGGCATAGTACATACCGGTGATGTTGTGTATACAAAATCACCATTAAAAGAGAATCCATACGGAATCATAAAAACAAATACCGGAAAAGCTGGAATTGTGTCGACACTATATGCGGTATATCATCCGAAAGAATTTACCTTCCCGCAGTTTGTTCAATGGTATTTTGAAAATAACGATAGGCTGAATCACTATTTAACCCCTTTGGTGAATAAGGGCGCGAAAAACGATATGAAGGTATCGGCTGATAATGCGCTTTTAGGAACGGTTATCTTTCCAGATTATGCTGAACAAAAAGCTATTTCGGATTCTCTTACGCATATTAAGAATACCATCTTACAATGTGAATCAAGACTAAAAAAACTTCAGACGCTCAAAGCTTCAATGATGGAAAAGATGTTCCCAAAAGATGGTGCAGTTGCGCCGGAGGTTCGTTTCAATGGGTTTAGCGGAGCATGGGAACGAAAATATGGGTCAGAATTATTCACAGCCTATGTAGATAAAGGGCATCCAGAGCTTCCTGTCTTGTCAGCTACCCAAGATGCAGGTATGGTAGCTCGTCATGGCATAGGCAAAAGCGTGTTCCATAACACAGCAAATGAAATTGGGTATAAAAGAGTTATGCCAGGACAATTTGTTATTCATTTAAGGAGCTTTCAAGGAGGCTTTGCTCACTCTGCTGTTGAGGGTATTACTTCCCCAGCATATACTGTTTTTGGTTTCAAAGAGCCTGAAAAACATGACGACTACTACTGGAAATATGTTTTTACTTCCAAACAGTTTATTAAGCGATTGGAAACAGTCACTTATGGTATTAGAGATGGCCGAAGCATAAGTTATGAAGAGTTTTTAACATTAGACTTTTTATTTCCCCAAAAAGAAGAACAAACAAAAATCTGTACATACTTACGTGAACTGGATAGAATCATTTTTTTGCGTCAACAAGAACTTGACAAGCTCCAATCCATCAGAAAAGCCTTGCTGGAAAAAATGTTTGTCTGATATAGGAGGCTGCTATGGCATTTGAAAATGAAGCTGCCTTTGAAGCAGCACTAATGAATTTATTGACAGAAAAATATGGCTGGGAACCGGAAATCCTGCGGTACAAAACCGAAGAAGAGCTGATCCAGAACTGGAAGCAGATTCTCTTTGAGAATAATCGGGATATTGATCGTCTGAATGATGTCCCGCTGACCGATGGCGAAATGCAGCAGATTCTGGACCAGATCACTCGGCTTCGCACACCGCTGAAACTGAATGGCTTTATCAATGGTAAAACCGTGGCCATTAAGCGGGATAACCCTGCCGACACGCTGCATTTTGGCAAAGAGGTCAGCCTGAAAATCTATGACCAGCGGGAGATTGCCGCCGGACAGAGCCGCTACCAGATTGCCCAGCAGCCTGTGTTCAAGGCGAGAAGTGCAGTTCTGCCAAATCGCCGGGGCGATTTTATGCTGCTGATTAACGGTATGCCCTTGATCCACTGCGAGTTAAAGCGCAGCGGCGTAGATGTGAGCCAGGCATATAATCAGATTGAAAAATACGCCCATGAAGGTGTGTTCTCCGGTCTGTTCTCCCTGGTGCAGATTTTCATTGCCATGCAGCCGGATGAGACAGTTTATTTTGCTAATCCAGGCCCTGATGGCGTGTTCAACAAGGACTTTTACTTCCATTGGGCTGATGCCAACAATGAGCCGCTGAACAACTGGAAGGACATTGCTCAGTATCTGCTCTCCATCCCTATGGCGCACCAGTTAATTGGATTTTATACTGTTGCCGACGATACCGATGGTATTCTGAAAGTCATGCGCAGCTACCAGTACTATGCGGCTTCTCGCATTACCGGTCGTGTCGCCATGCGGCGTTGGGCGGATAAAGATCAGCATGGCGGCTACATCTGGCACACGACCGGTTCCGGTAAAACCTTGACCAGTTTCAAATCAGCACAGCTGATTGCCGGATCAAGGGACGCCGATAAGGTAGTGTTCCTGATGGACCGTGTGGAACTGGGGACCCAGTCACTGATGGACTACCGTGGCTTTGCCGACGATGCAGGTTCTGTACAAGACACAGAAGATACAAATGTTTTGGTGGCAAAACTGAAAAGTGACGATCCGGCCAATACGTTGATCGTCACTTCCATCCAGAAGATGAGCCGCATTGAGGAAAACAGCAGCTATAATGCCCACGATATTGAACTGATTCGGGATAAGCGGATCGTTTTTATTATTGATGAAGCGCATCGGGATGTGTTTGGAGAAATGCTGCGCACCATCAAAGAAACCTTCCCCAATGCTATGTTCTTCGGGTTTACGGGAACACCAATTCACAAAGAGAACCAGAAGAAAATGAGCACTACCTCGGATGTGTTCGGAAACGAACTTCACCGGTACAGCATTGCAGACGGAATCCGGGACAAAAATGTTCTGGGTTTTGACCCCTATATGGTACCTACCTATAAGGACCGTGATTTACGCAAGGCTGTTGCTTTGGAAAAAGCCAAAGCACCTACTGAAGCCGCAGCCATGAGCGACCCAAAAAAGAAAAAAGCCTATCTGCACTATATGGATCATACAAGTGTACCTATGGCTGGTGTCGTTCAAGCAGACGGAACCTACCTGAAGGGCATTGAAGATTATTTGCCCAACTCCCAATATGAGCGGGAAGAACATCAGCGTGCGGTAGTAACCGATATTCTGGACAACTGGGTTACGCTCAGCCACGGAAGTAAGTTCCACGCGATTTTTGCGACCAGCAGTATCCCGGAGGCGATCCAATATTACAGGCTGTTCAAGGAAATAGGTAGTTTGAAAGTGACGGCACTGTTTGACCCAAGCATTGATAACAATGGTGGGGCGATCTTCAAGGAAGAATCGTTGATCGAGATTCTGGAAGATTACAATGCTCGCTACGACATGAAGTTTAAGCTGGCCACCTATGGAACGTTCAAGAAAGATGTTTCCTACCGCCTGGCACACAAGGAGCAGTATAAGTCTGTGGAGAGGACCCCGGACCAGCAGATTGATTTGCTGATTGTTGTGGATCAGATGCTGACCGGGTTTGACTCCAAATGGATCAATACCCTCTATCTAGATAAGGTTTTGGTCTATGAAAAACTGATTCAGGCATTCTCCCGCACCAACCGCCTTTTTGGACCAGAGAAACCCTTTGGCACGATTCGTTATTACCGGAAGCCCTATACGATGCGTCGGAATATTGATGAAGCGTTCAAACTGTACTCTGGTGACAAACCTCTTGGGTTATTTGCGGACAAGCTGGAGTATAACCTAGGTAAGCTGAATGAGCTGTATGATGAAATCGAAGCGATTTTCCGCTCGGCAGGAGTGGGAAACTTTGAAAAATTGCCGGAAGATCACACAGAGCGCGGACAGTTTGCCAAGCTTTTCAAACGTTTTAATAACTACCTGGAAGCAGCTAAAATTCAGGGCTTCACTTGGAATAAACTATCCTGTGAAATAAAAACGGAAACGGGTAAAACCACTGTTGAGCTTCATCTGGATGAGACTACTTACCTGATTCTTGCACTTCGCTATAAGGAGCTGTTTTCCGGCGTGGGAACAGGCTTGGGTGGTGATGATGTTCCCTATGAGATTGATTCTTACCTGACCGAGATCAACACCGGCGTTATTGATGCCAATTACATGAACTCCAGATTCACCAAATACCTCAAGGCGCTGCAGGATGGAACTGAAACAGCGGCGGTGCTGGATGAACTGCACAAGTCCTTCGCAACCCTTACTCAGGAAGAGCAGAAATATGCAAATATCTTCCTGCACGATGTGCAGAATGGCGATGTTGTAGTTGATGAAGGAAAAACGTTGCGCGATTACATCACAGAGTATATGACCAGTGCGAAGAATGACCAGATTCACCGTTTTGCCAAGGCCCTTGGAGCAGATGAGACAATGCTGCGGGATTTCATGCAGTTGAGGGTTACAGAAGCAAACATTAACGAGTTTGGCCGATTTGATAAGCTGAAAGCAACGGTCAACAGAGACAGCGCAAAAGTGTTCTTGGAAACCCTTGAGGGAGCTGCCATCAAGCCTTTTCAGATCAACATGAAGGTGGATCGGATCTTGAGAAAATTTATCCTTGAGGGCGGATTTGACATAGCCTAAGCAAAGGAGGCGGCGATATGGGAAACACGCGACAAAAACATGAGCAAGACACAGCTTATAAAGCTTCGCTTCTATTTTATGTCATTATGGCTATTGTTCGTTTTGATTTTCCTATTAACCGTTGATATCCCAATTTGTTTTTCTAAAGATGCGCACTTTATAGGTTTTGGACCGTTGTTGAAAAGAAATTGGCTTGCGTTTATCTCTTTATTCTTTGCAATTCTGGGATGGCTTGTTGCGTCTCGAGAGAAACAACGATGGGCAGGAGTAACGAATCCGCCGTATGAAATTGAGTCCATCAAAAACGAGAATTATGAATATTTAACATTTCTTACTACCTACATAATCCCGCTGATTTGCATCGATTTAACCAAGATTCGATATGTGTTCGTGCTGGCCGTTCTATTGGTGCTAATCGGGTTTATCTTTATCAGAATGGACTTATATTGTGGGAATCCTACCTTGGCACTTATGGGATATAGATTGTATCGCGCAGAGATTAAAGGCGTGGATGCTCCCGATGGAATTGTGTTGATATCAAAAGACCGTTTATCCAAAAGATCAGCTATTAAATGGATTTCCATCGATAAATATGTCTGGATAGCAAAGGAGATAAAGAATGACGTCGGATGAATTAAAAGGTACAGTGTCAACCATATTGGGGCAGCAGCACTCTGCACAACTGTATTTGGTTCTCAAGGTTAACGATGAACTCGTTTTGAGATTGGCAGACATAGAAGATGAGAGCACAGCACCGGAAATTCAACACATGTTTGAAGAATTTTTGGAGACTACCATTGTCGCTAATGAAGATATGATTGTCCGCAATCTTTCTGTTGCAGATGAATCCCCAAATGCAGTTTATGAATATGATTATGATAGTTATCCGGAAGAACTGAATTTATTTAAACAATTCAATATTGAAGAAGCGGTAAACATAGATCATTTTAATTTTAACACGGATGATCTTAATCATTTGTTTGGATACATAGTTTATATTGGAAGCATGGAAAGTGGCATTGTCCTCTTCAAAAAACATTATCCAATTCTTTGATAAAACGAGAAAGTTTCTTACTGGGAGCAATTAGAAGCAGTGAACGTTTTGAGAAACTGCCCGGAGAAGATATCATACGATTGAATAATGATGCGCAGCTTTTGCGAGTAGGCGACACTATATTTGTGCTCAATTTAAAAATGCTGGAACGTAATATGGGCTTTTCGGCTCTCATCCAACAAGCGGCAACGGAAACTGTTAGCGCAATCGAAGAGCTGGACATTTTGGATGATATTGAGGTGTTGCGGGATACACTTGAAGTTCCATCATTTGCGCGGAAGCTTTCTAAAGTAAAAAAAGCATCACCTATTTTTAAGCTAGGGATATCAAAAGAAGCAATTGTTGAATTTACAAAAAACACGCCAGAGCTTGCAGGAAAGTTCAAATATAGTGAAGATGGAACTCAGATCAGGTTGGACACCAAGAAATCTAAAATTGCATTTCTTAAGTTGATGAACGATGCTTTTTTGCACTCTGAATTAACTCAACAGTGGTATGATGCATCTGCAAAAGACAACATTACTCAAGGGGCTGGATAATCCACAATTTTGTGGCCGAGTTCTCAAGAAAAAAGCGTTCGCAGAGCGCGTAGCTGCAGAATGAAATTCTGCGTTCAAAAGGGGTTTGGGGGCGCTGCCCTCAACAAGCAAGCGGCAGAAAATGTGAGTGTGTATTAACACTCGCATTGCTTGCCGGATTTGTGTGTGGCTATCCACACGCATTGCTTGCTCCAATATGTTTGACTTCCGGGACGGTATCGCATAGACCTACGTTTCTTTCTCGTTCGACCCTATGATATTATGTTAATATAGGGTTGAATATTATCCTGTTATCTGATAAAATCAAGTTACCAGACAAGGGGGTGTATCTTTTGAAAGAAGTGGCAGAAAGATTGAGGTCTCTGCGGGAAAGTGTTAGGCTGTCCCAGGTTAAAATGGCCGAGATCGTCGGCGTCAAGCAATCCAGCCTGAACCGTTATGAGCTGAATCAGGCTTCACCGACATTTGAAACACTTACCCGATATGCGGATTACTTTGATGTATCTATGGACTATATCTTTGGACGCACGGACAATCCTCAGGGCAAGCTGTATGAGTACAAGCCTAAAATTCAGCAGAACGACTCCCAGATGCAGAAGTTTGTGGAAATGTGCTTTGACCCCACATCTCCTATGAATGCACGACTCAAGGAAGCACTGCTGCGGATGTTTGGGGAGGCGAAACAATGAATGTTGTCATCTATGCTCGCTACTCCAGTCATAGCCAGACTGAGCAATCCATTGAGGGACAGCTCCATACCTGCTATGAGTATGCTAAAAACAATGGCTATCTCGTTGTCGGAGAGTATATTGACCGCGCTCAGAGCGGAACCACCGACAGCCGCGCCGAGTTCCAGCGGATGATTGCCGACAGTGATAAGCATACCTTTGAGGGTGTTCTGGTTTACCAACTTGACCGTTTTGCCCACAACCGATATGACAGTGCCATCAACAAGGCAAAACTGAAAAAGAACGGTGTGCGAGTGATCTCCGCACGGGAAAACATCAGCGATGATGCCAGCGGCATCCTGGTGGAAGGTGTTCTGGAAAGTATGGCAGAATACTACTCCGCAGAGCTTTCCCAAAAGATTCGCCGGGGTATGGACATCAATGCTGAGAAGTGCTTGAGCAACGGTAGCAATCCGGGACTTGGCTATCGTGTAGATGAAGAACGACGGTTTCATATTGATCCGGAGGGTGCTGCGGTCGTCCGGGAAATTTTTGAACAGTATGCCAGCGGAAAGACTGTGACGGAGATTATCCAGTCCCTTAACGCCAGACAAATCAAGACCTCCCAGGGAAAAGCGTTCAACAAGAATAGCCTGCATCGTCTGCTGCGGAACCGACGGTATATCGGCTACTACATCTACAAAGGGGTGGAAACTCCAAATGGGATGCCCCGAATTTTGGAGGACGAGTTGTTTGAGCGGGTGCAGCACATTTTGAATCGCAACAAAAAAGCCCCTGCCCGTTCCAGGGGCAGGGAGGAATATCTGCTGACCACCAAGCTGTTCTGCGGCTACTGCCGGGAGATGATGACCGGTTACGGCGGTACAGGAAAATCCGGCAAGGCGTATCACTACTATGCCTGCAATAATTTCAAACGGCGCAAGTGCAAAAAGAAGGTTATCAACAAAGAGAAGATAGAAAACCGTGTGGTGCTGGAATGCCGCAAGTTGCTGACAGACAGCAATATCGAGCATATCGCGGCCTCAGTAGCCGCAGTTTGTGAGTCCGACTGGGACACAATTTCCGTCAAGAGAATCAAAGCTGCCATTCAGGAAGCTGATACTGCCATCGAAAATCTCTGGAAAGCTCTGGAGAAAGGGCAGGCTGCTGACATGATTACCGAGCGGATTGAAAAGCGCCAGAAAGAAAAAGAAGAGCTACAAGCACAGCTGGCCATTGAGATGAACAAGCAGGTCAGGCTGAGTGCGCCCGACATCAGGGCGTACCTCTATGCGCTCAAACACGGCGATAAGAATGATGAGAATACAAAACGGGGAATTATCAATATCTTCCTTCGGGCCGTCTATCTGTTTGACGAAACCTTCACCCTGATTCTAAACGGCAGCGATAAGCCGATTGTCATCGATGACATCCTGCTGGACGAGATCGAGGAGGGCTTGGATGACGACCTGGCCAACCATAATTTGTGTTCGTCGTTGGTTGCGGACGCTCCACCAAAAAGAAAGACACGACGAAAGTCGTGTCTTTCTTTTTGTGTTCAATCCGCTGATGTGGGTACCAGTAATTATGACACACCCCGGATACCATGTTCTGGGACAGAAACTTTAAAGGGTATTATTATGTACAATTTTGAATCAATTTTATCTCTGGGGGTATTTTGGTATACAGCAAAAGATTTGGACTATACCAAAAAATAAATATGGTACTTTTGCTTGAGGAAAGATACTGATATAATTCTCACAAATTGTTAGACATACTTGGAGAGTGCACAAGACACTTTTCACAAAAGAGAGGGGCTGGGCGGCAGGTGGGAGAAGGATGAACATCAGGATCAATCGCAGCAGCCAGACCCCCATCTATCTCCAAATAAAATGCGCCATTCAGAATTTGATTTTATCGGGGGAGCTCAGCCCTGGCTACAAGATGCCGGCAGAGCGAAAGCTGGCCGGAGAGCTGGATATACATCGGAATACCGTCATCAAGGCATATGGAGAGCTGGTTGACGAGGGATATCTGATCGTCTCCTCGAAGCGGCCGAAGGGTTACTTTGTCAAGGAGATTGCCGACGACGGAGTGCCATTCAAGCGCTTTTTCCCGCTGGAGAAAATGATTCGCTATCATTTTACGGACAAGGAGAAGCTGTTTCTGGACATCTTCAGCCGGTCGGAGCGGGAGGAATGCATCTCGATGGGCGGGATCATCATGGATGATGCGGCTTATCCCAGGGAGGGCGTAGAGAAGATTCTGCAGAACATGTCCCGGGAGCCGCGAAACGAGGCCGAACGGATGAAGAAAAACATCTGTTCCGTACTTTTTCAGGAGAACATGTACGTCAGCCCAAAGAATATTCAGTTGGTTGCCGAGACCAATCAGGCACTGAGCCATATCATGACACTCTATCTGGAAGAGGGGGACTACGTGATAGCAGAGGAGCCGGTGGTACCCGACAACGCCAGCATTTTCCGCAACAAGGGGATTAACCTCGTAACAGTGCCGATGGAGCCGGACGGGATGGATCTGGCCAAGTTGGAGACAGCGATCCGAAAATACGCACCGAAATTCATCTATACCATGCCAAACTATCACAATCCTACGGGCATTGTGATGTCCCTGGAAAAACGGAAAAAGCTGCTGGAGCTGGCGGGAAGGTATTGTATCCCCATCATCGAAGAGGACTCCCAGCGGGATTTTCGCTACGAAGGAAACCGGCTTCCCAGCCTGTACGCTCAGGATCGGTACCGGTCGGTGATCTATATCGACTCCTTCACGCTGACCTTTCCCTATGGGATCAAGACGGGGTACATTGTGGGGCCTACCGACCTGATCGAAACGCTGGAACGGCTCATTGTTGTGGACGAGACCTTTGTAAGCAGCCTAGGGCAATATATTCTCAATGAGTATATCGAGCGCGGATATTATCAAACCCATATCGGACACTTGGTGAAGCACTACGCGCACAAGCGGGATCTCCTTTGCAAATGTCTGGACGGGATTGCGGACAAGGGGATTACCTATACCAAGCCCCGGGGTGGGCTGCTTCTCTGGTGTGATCTCGAAGAACGCATCAATGAACGCAGGCTGTATCACGAGGCGGAGAGCCGCGGGCTGTTGATTATGCCCGGCTTCCTGTTTTACCCGAAGGGCTATGAGGGCGGCGGTCATGTTCGGCTGTGCTTTTCCAATATCAGCGATGCCGACATTGAACTGGGTGTCCAAATTTTGAGTGAAGCGCTGGAACACAGCGTGGAATAAACCTGTGGAGGGATAGCATGAACCAGTTAACAGAGTACCGGAGAGAGTTCCACAAATACCCGGAAAACGGCTGGCGGGAATTCCGAACCAGCGCCCGGGTGGCCGAGATACTGACCGGGATGGGGTATGATGTGGCCATGGGACCGGACGTGATCGAGCCCGGAAGCGTGGGGGAGCCTGAGCGGCTGAGCGAGGAGCAGATCCGTCAGGAGATGGAGCGAGCCGTCCGGCAGGGAGCCGATCCGGCATTTGTGAAGCGGACCCAGGGCTGGCCCGGCGTGATGGCGGTGCTGGACACCGGAAGGGAGGGGCCTGTCTCCGCGATGCGGTTTGAGATGGACTGCCTGCCCTACGACGAACCTCAGAGGCCGGGCTACCGCCCCTGTGACGAGGGCTACCTCTCCTGCAACCCCCAGTCGGTACACGCCTGCGGCCATGACGGACATACGGCTATCGGCTTGGGCATCGCCGCAGAGCTGATGAAACGGAAGGGGGAGCTGAAGGGAAAGATCAAGCTCTTCTTCCAGCCTGCCGAGGAGACGTTCTATGGCGCCCAGTCCATCGTGGATAAGGGGCACCTGGACGACGTGATGAACTTTATCGCGGTACATATCGCCCTGAGCGCGGAGAACAAGCCTCTGCCCTCCCATACCGTAGCCTGCGGGTGCCGGGATTTCCTCAGCGACCGGCAGTTGGATGTCTATCTGGAGGGAAAGGCCGCCCACCCCTGCGGGGCCTCCCAAGAG
>ERZ894191.1922-NODE-1922-length-10444-cov-6.603908_pt1 | contig 10444 bp, 10 predicted proteins | sample MGYA00380282_ERZ894191 | MGnify/ENA primary metagenome ERZ894191 (study PRJEB32331, sample SAMN06328485) | human gut metagenome | biome: human gut microbiome; feature: stool | host: Homo sapiens | collected 2013-02-21 ...
GAAGATAGCTGTATCGGTTTCTACTGATTTTGAAGATGATGTGATACTTTTCATCAAGAATTTTTGAAAATTCTTCTGGTGATCTGGCGGTACTTGCAGCATCATCAATAGCGTCACGCAGAAATTGTTTCTCTGTCTGGTAACGAGTTTCTTTCGGTGTGATTCCATCTTCTTTCATTTTCTGATTCAGCTTATCTAATTTTTCCTGTCCCCGGCGTTGTGCCCAGTATTCTTTTTCTGTAATTTTTCTTTCAGCAGGAGTGAGCAGATCAACTTGGTGCAGCCCTTCTTTATTACACATATCCATGACTTCCTGTTTTAGATGTGCGAGATAGGCAGTACTTAGATGATGCTTGTATCCGGCTTTTGCTTCACAGTCAAATTCCATATAGGGTTCCCATGGAATATTATATTTACGGAGACTGTTGATTACGATATGCACATGGATATTGCCGCTTTCGTTATGCCCATCAATATGAGTACAGACTAAAGCCTGATGACCGGGGAAGTTCTTCTTTGCAAAGGTCAGCCCAAGTTGCTGTGCCCGTTCACCAGTCAGTCCGCACTCATCTCTATCTTTCGGGTCGAAGCTGATGATATAGTGATGGGATTTTATCTCATTGAAGTTTTTGTTTTTGTGGTAGTAGCTGTTCAGTTCCTGACATTCCGATGCAAAAGAGAATGGATCACAGTTCAGACCGTCCAGATAATATTTATCTCGCAGTATCATATGACCTTCTTCATCAAGAATCGGTTTTTGCGTATACTCGTTGTGTTGGAAGATGAGATACCGTTCAGATTCACCATAGTCAGAGTTTTTGCTTGCGATATGTTTAATTACTGCCACGGAAATCACCTGCCATTCTCATCACTTCATATTTCATTTCATAAATATCCCGGAGAGATTTTTTTATTTCTGTTTTCATTTCTGAGGAGATAATTCCACCTTGATTAAAATATCGGGCAATCTGATTGAGGTTGCCTCCTATTTTTCCAAATTCACCAATCAGCTTTTTTATTTCTTTGACATCTGCAGTAATTTCATATTTGATAATAACATTCTGCTTATCCAAAGCATTGCGTATAAAATCAGAAACAGTCATGTTGGATGCAGTGGCTCTTTCAAAAAGAATCTCATATTCTGTTTCGCTCATACGCAGGTGAACGTCTTTGGTCTTGGTAAGTGATTCATCTTTTTTTGGTCTTGTCATTAAATGCTCCTTTCTGCATAAAGGCTCCGCACGGGAAAGAGAAAATTTTACAGCTTGCTGTGAAAACAAGTGATGAAGAATCATCACGCTGTGACCATGGCAATGGGAACCAATACGCATATCTTTGATTGCGGTCGAGGGTATGGGGAAACGAAATCCCCATCAAGTTGCAAGTGGCCAGTAACCCCGGAAGGGGTTATTGTGCTACATTGCGAAACTTGCTCTAAGAGAGAATACTTTCCCCTAATCATGCGTGGGAGACACCAAAAAGACAGATGAAAATACAAAAAAATAAAAAAATTTAAAATTTATATGACCTTTTGCCCTCTGCCGCCTGTGATTAATGGAAAAAGAGAAATCGCAGGAGGTAAAGAAATGGACAATAGAAAAATGCCAACATTGGAAGAATTGCAGGAAATGGCAACAGTGGACATTCGTAGTGTAGATAAGAATACGCTGGTTGATCTGGAAGATGTGGAGATTCATGATGAATTACCGCAGGCAGAAAGGATTGCGGATTATATCAAGCAGATTAAAAATCCGTATTGTTATAAGTCTCATGGAGTGGTCGTGAAGATCAGTTTTGCAGGGAAATGTTCTCTGGAAGAAAGTTTGAGTCGTTGCATTTCTATGTAAGAGATGAAAATGGGCAGAAAAAAATAATTGAAAAAAGAAAGAAAAAGGTATGGTAGTAATCCAGAAGTTATGTTAATATGGATGTGGGTCGAAATTTAAAAGCATTCAAGAAGCCATGAATTTCTTGGTTTACACCGCCATAGAGCGAGTAAATTAGGAGGTTGATGGCTTTATGTATTTCAATCAAAAGTCTATATTAGCAGCGGATTATCTCCGGTTATCCAGAGAGGATGGAGACAAACTGGAGAGTGACAGTATCCGCAATCAAAGAAGTCTTATTACCGATTTTGTAAAACAACACAAAGAGATTCAATTAGTCGAAGAATATATCGACGATGGATACAGTGGAACAAACTTTGACCGTCCGGCATTTCAACGGATGCTTGAGGATGTAAAGAGAAAAAAGATTAACTGTATCATCGTAAAAGATTTATCCCGACTTGGAAGAAACTATATTGAGACAGGAAGATATTTAGAGAAAATATTTCCGTTTATGGGTGTGCGGTTTATCGCAATCACAGACCATTATGACAGTGCAGCAGAATCGGATGATGCAGACCAGATCATTGTTCCTTTTAAGAATCTTATTAATGATGCTTATTGCAGGGACATCTCAATTAAAATCCGAAGTCAGTTAGATGTAAAAAGAAAAAATGGACAATTCATTGGCAGTTTTGCTGCTTATGGATATTTAAAAGATCCGGAAGATAAGAACCATCTTATTGTGGATGCGTATGCAGCAGATATTGTACGTCTTATTTTTAATCTGAAAATAGATGGGTATAGTTCGCAGAGGATAGCTACCCGATTAAACGAAATGGGAGTCTTGCCACCACTGGAATATAAAAGAAGCCGGGGAATGAATTATAACAGTGGATTTCGCTCCGGTTCCAATCCTAAGTGGGCAGTCACATCAATCAATCGTATTTTAACCAATGAACTTTATACAGGTACGATGGTGCAGGGGAAGAATCGGAAGATCAATTACAAGGTAAAGAAGAGTTCTCCTATTGAAAAAGAAAATTGGATTCGTGTAGAAAATACACATGAAGCAATCATTCCTGGAGAATCTTTTCAGTATGTGCAGAACTTGCTGGAACTGGATACCCGGATTGCTCCAAAGAAAAAATCAGTTTATCTATTTTCTGGTTTCTTACGGTGCGGAGACTGTGGACAGAACATGGTCAAAAGAAGCACGACAAAGAAAGGGAAAAAATACTGCTACTATCATTGTTCAACTTATAAAAATAAAGAAGGGTGCAGTTCACATCTGATCAGTGAACAACTTGTGTATGAGGTTGTTTTGGATTCAGTGAAGAAACAGATTGCTTTGTTGATAGAAGCTGAAAATATCATACAGAAAAATGGAATGGATACTTATAAAAAAGTGGAAAGCAGGTCTTTACAAAAACAGTTAACGGCACTCTATGAGGAAGTAGAGAGATACAAAGATTTAAAAACAAGATTGTATCAGGATATGGTAGATGGCATTGTGAGCAGGGAAGAATATCACGAGTATAATCAGAGATTCACAGAGAAAATGCAGAAAGCAGAAAAAGCAAAAGAGGAGTCGGAAAAGAAAATGCAGGAGTTATCTGCAAAAGAAAAGAGGTTACACCCATGGATAGAGGATTTCAAAAAATATAAAAATATCCAGAGTCTTGACAGAAAGGCAGTTGTTACATTGATCGAGCAGATTGTTGTGTACAGTAAAGAACAGATAGAGATTCAGTTTAAGTATAGCGATGAGATGCAGGAAATGATGGATGCAGTACAGATCATTCGTGAACAGCAGGAGCAGAAAGGAGAAATCGTATGCGGTGCGTAAGTTATACCAGAACGATTTCCTGTAAAGAAGATGGAAAGATTCCGGCGGATATTATCAAGCAACAGGACGAGCATATCCAGGCATATATTCAGAAAAAAGGATGGACATTATCAGCAAAGTATTGTGACAGGAAGAAAGAAAAAGAAGAGAACGCAGCATTTGAAGCAATGACTGTAGATGGAATCAATCGAAAATTTGAAATGGTAGTTGTGGACAGCATTGACAGATGTGGAAGAACGATTTCCTGTGCAGATGATGTATTAGTAAAAACTTTTGTTCCGGCAGGAATACATTTTGCAGTTGTACAGGATGATTTTATCAGTGTTGGAAAGACGAGAGAAGAATTATATGAATATATAAAAAGAGCCAGATATGATGCGGTTCAACTAAAAGGAATGAGGGAATATGCAATTCGTGAGCAACTGGAAGGACTTTATACAGTACACGATGAAAAGTATGGTTATATTCTTTCGGATGACCGCCGGGAATTACTTATTGATGAAGAAGCAGCAAATGTTGTACGGGATATTTTTCGGATGTTTTTAGATGGGATGTTGATTGCCGATATTGTGAAAGGTTTAAACGAAAGCGGGATAGAATCTCCGATGGTACATAATGCAAGAGTAGGGCATAAGAACTGGCCAGAGTATGAGAATAAATGGCTGTTCTGTGCAGTAAAGAGAATCCTCAAATGCACAGCGTATGCAGGATATTGGAAAAAGACAATTAATAAAGAAGTATGTACGCTTTCTATTGCACCTATTTTAGAGGATGGAGTTTTTGAAAAAGCACAGGAGATCTTAGGAAAAAGGAAAAAGAAAAAACAGATAAGGGTAAGTAAAAATGGTCTGTTTGTAAAAAGGATATTCAATGCAGATACAGGAGAAAAAATATCACAGAGAAATTTAAAGTCAGGAGAGAATATTTTTACGCAGAAACCATGGATCAGTCGATTGCCGGAAGATGAAAGCACATATATCTTTTATGAAACAGTTGTGCATGAAGTAAAAAAAGCAATTCAGAGGGAAATGGAACTGGCAGAGGAGATAAGGAAAAGACTGGGGACAAAAGAAGCAGAGACAGAAAAATATAAATTGCTGGAACAATATTCACAAAGGGCGTGGGTGATATTTCATGAGATGGAAGAAGTAGAAAAAGAGCGTATTCCTTTATATCAAGATTATGAGGCAGGGAAAATCAGTGAAGAAAAATATGCAGAGAAAAAAGAAGAGATACAAGAACAGCTTAGTATGTATGAAGTAGATTTTGGCGAACTTATGAAAAAAGTATCAGATATAGAAACGGCATACAGCAACAAAAATGACTGGTTGGTAAAGTTCAAAAAAGAAAAGATTCCAGAAGAGTTACAGCCAAAACATATTAATAAATGGATTGAAAAAATATTGATAAAAGATTTTAAAAAAGTGCAGGTATGTCTGGCTTCACAGGAATGGAAAGAATATTTTCCAACGGACTGGATGGAGGAATAGCAATGGCAAGAAAAAGCAGAAGAAATAAAAGTGTAGAGTCAACGGCTCAGATAATTATCCCAAAGGAGAACTTATTAGATACAGCTGCCTATATCCGATTATCTGTGGAGAATGGCGGAAATGAAACGGATGAGACATTGATAGTACAACAGTTACTTGTAGAGAAATTTATTGAACAGCATCCGGAGCTGCGGTTGGAAGATGTGTATATTGATAATGGATTTACTGGAACAAATTTTGAACGTCCAGGATTTATGAAACTGATGGAAGATGTACGGTCTGGAAAGATTCAATGTATTGTGGTAAAAGATTTATCCCGATTTGGAAGAGACTATCTGGAGACAGGATATTATCTGGAAACAATCTTGACAAAGTTAAATGTCAGATTTATCGCTATTACTGATGATTATGACAGTTCCAGAAAAGAGGACAGAGAAAATATAAGTGTCCCGATAAAAAATATGGTAAATGCCATGTATGCCAAGGATATGTCCAAAAAAATCCTTGCGGCAAGAGAAGCAAAACAAAAAAGTGGAAATATTACGCTATCTAAGGTGGCGTTTGGCTATATCCGTTCAGAAGATAAAACAAAACAGATTGTAGATGAGTCTGTGGCACCAGTTGTTCGTATGATATTCCAATGGACATTATTAGGAAACAGCAAAAAAGAAATTGCTGATAGACTGAATCTTTTAGGAATCGCAACACCGGGACAGAAAGAAAAAAGAAAAGTAACAAGAGTTTCTCTAGAGGAAACAAAGTGGAAGAGTGAAACGGTAGGAAAGATTTTAGAAAATCCAACGTATACCGGAGATATTGTTACAGGAAAACTGAAACAGTCATTATATAAGGGGCTGAAGCAATATCACACATCTCCAGACGAGTGGAATGTGCAAAAGGATATGCACACGCCTTTAGTCGCAAGAGATGATTATGAAGAATTGCAGGCGGACAGAGAGAAAGTACATAGGGTAACAAAGAAGCGTCAGTGCAGATATGAAAAGGACAGAGAAAAATATCAGGATAGTTTTCCGGGAATGATTCGCTGTGGGGAGTGTGGAAAGACCATGTATTTTAGGCGGTATACGCACAATTATACGACGAATGAAAAAATGGGAGAAGACTATCACTGTGAGTCTGATCAGGAAAGATGTTATGGGCATAAGATTGAAAGTAACCTGCTTAAGATTCTTGTAATGGATCAGATTCAAAATCTTATAAAGAGCATGTGTGACAGGAAATTACTTTTGCAGAAAATGAGAAATGAAACAAAGGAGAAGAACATTTTTTATGAAACTGCGGCAAAAGTAAGAATGTTGGAACGTAAGATTGCACAGACAGAGGAACGCAATGTGGGATTATATGAGGACTATGTAGCCGGTATTGTAGAAAAAGATGATTTTGACATGATGAAAGAACGGTATATACAGAAACTTCAAAATCTCAGAGAAGAGGTTCAGACAGAAAAGCAGAATCAAAGGATGCTTGAAAAAAGAATAAACAGATACATGGATATGGTAACTCATTTGGAAAAGTATCTGGATAAGCGAGAATATAATGACGCATTGGTACAGGAACTGGTGGAATATGTAGAGGTATTTACAGATGGAAGTATTCATGTTTGCTTTAAATGTAAAGATGATTTTCAGCAGATAACAAAAAAGATGGAAGGTGTTCAGAATGGTTAAAAATGGATTATACCTGAGACTTTCGATTGCAGATGGAGATTTAGGAAAAGAGGATAAAGATGAGAGTAATAGTATTGATAATCAAAGGACATTGCTTATTAATTTCATTACCGATAGAGAAGATTTGAGTGATGAATATATAGAATATGTTGATGATGGATATTCCGGAACCAATTTTGAACGTCCAGCATTTCAGCAAATGATTGATGATGCAAAAATGGGAAAGATTGATACGATCATCGTAAAGGACTTCTCCCGATTTGGCAGAGATTATATTGGAGTTGGAGATTATCTGGAGCAGGTATTCCCTCTTCTCGGAATCCGATTTATTTCTTTGAATAACAATTACGACAGCAGAGACTATATGGGAAAAACAATGGGTCTGGATATGGCAATCAGCAATCTGGTCAATAACCTTTACAGTAAGGATATTTCCAAAAAATTAAAAAGTGCGTTGCGGGTGAAATGGAAAAATGGAAAGTGGACTGGTTCCAAGCCTCCGTTTGGTTATCTGAAAGATGAAGAAACAGGGAGATGGAAAATAGATCCGGTAGCAGGGAAATACGTCCGCATGGTGTTTGATAAAGCGATTGAAGGATGTAATACTTCGCAGATCTGTTATTACATGAATGAGCAGAAAGTCCCAACACCTGGAAGATACAATCAGATGAATGGATTGCTTCGTCAGGGAAAACACAAGATGCCAAAAAAAGAAGTTGTATGGGACACAGGTATGGTTCGGACAATTCTTGGAAGATTTGAATACACGGGTGCTTTGGTCATGGGAAAACGACATACCGTAGCGGTTGGAAGTAAGGTGACAAGAAAAACAGCGGATAAGGATGTTGTTATCAAAAAGAATATTAATCCGGCGATTGTATCGGAGGAAGAATATGAAGTAGCAGGTGCATCGGTTATGTTTATGGCAAAGGCAGACTATCGTGGAGCAAAGGATTTTCTGCTTAAAGGGAAAGTGAGATGTGGAAACTGCCGAAGGGCATTAGCCTATACAGATGGAGGAATCCATCCGAAAGTGTATTGTCCACATAAAAGGCAGGCAGGAAGATTTTCTCATTGTTCGGATGATATGTATCCGGTATCCGTAATAGAAGGTCATATATGGTATTCGTTGAAAAAGATATTGCGGATATTAAATCGTGTTGGTGAGGAGTTGGAAGAGAATAATTCTGGAAACGGTTATACAGGGAAAAGGCAGCAGAAGGTATTGGAAACAGAGTTGGAGCGATTAAAGAATGAGCGTATTCATCAGTATGAAGCCTATGCAGAAGGGGTACTTTCCAGAGAAAAATATATAACGGTGAAGAATCAATTAACTGAGAAAATTGAAAAGATGCAAGAAGAACAAAAGAAACTCATCCAACTGACAGCGGAGGAAACAGCATATAGAAATCAAATAAAAACGGCAACAGAGCAGCTGGAAGAACAGATAGAGAAGGGAAAACTGACAAAAGAAATGATAGATGCAATGATTGATATGGTGTATGTATATGACGCAAAGAAAATTGAGGTAGTCCTGAAATTTGATGATGTTTTACAAAAGGTAATTTTAAAATATATGGAAGGAGCGAAGGGAGCATGACATTTAAAAATTTTGTATGTAAGGGTTTATTAGTAATTGCTTGGATAGCATTGATCGGTTGGCTTGGAGAATATCTATACATGGTGGATGGACAGATAGATTGGTTTCGATTGATGCTGGTATATGGAGTTCCGGTAGGAATCCCACATATGTTTTTTGTTGTTCCATGGCATTGGGACTTATCTGGAATCGTTGGAATGTTGGCATTATGTGTGATTGTTGGAAGTATATTCGGAAGTTTCATTGCAGTGTGGATGTTGCTTCGGGCAATAGTATATGTGATTGGCTACCCAGTTAGCCAGCTTATAAGAATTGTGAAGGGAGAAAAATAGAATGAATAGGAAGAAATATAAAGAAGATACGGGAATTTCGTGGGATGACACAGAAAGAAATGGGAATAGCATTAGGATTTGATGAGGCAAGTGCAAGCCCACGAATGGCACAATATGAAGGAGAATACCGGATACCGAGAGAAAATATGCTGAACAAAATGGCAGAGGTGCTGCAGGTTGATCCAAGAAGTATTGCTATTCCCACAGGATATACCGAAAAAGATATGGTATACAGAATGTTTATGTTGGAGGAATTCTTCCCGGAAATGGAGTTGAAGAAAGATCCACAGACAGGGGAGCTTATGATAAATTTGCATAATAAAATACTGAATAACTTTTTAATGCAATGGGATTGGTTCAGGGTAAACAAAAAGAAGGGTTACATAGAGGAAAAAGAATATAAAAGATGGAAATATCAGATGAATGTTGACAGGCTGATTTGAGAACCGTATACTTAGTTCAGCAATCGGTCTCTATGAGCTTACAAAATTTACGAACGAGAGGGAGAGCCAGATGGTTTTTCCTCTTTTTTTGTAATTGAGAAAGAAGATTGCAATTCTATAAGTATGTGATAGTAGAGGCTTTATTTTTATAAGTAGTATGGTGAATATATTCACTATATAAAACAGCTGATTTTTTAATTGTAAAGGGGATATATAAGTGAATATTGAACATTTCTATTATGATGAGATGGAAAAATGGATTGATGAAACGCAGCTTGAAATGGAAGAAAATAAAAAAAAGATGAGTGAAGAAGAAAAAGCTGAGGGATACAGAATAGCAAACATGGAATTGCAGAAGATGATACAAAAAGCGAAGGATGCAAACAGTCAGATATATCGGATTGTGAATCCTGAAAAATATCGCTGGTTCCAGGAGATTGCGGAAGAAGTAGTTCTTTTTTCACAACTTTCAGGTTGTAATGTAAAAATTGAAACAATGTCTGATATGAAAGCAGTAATTAGGATACAAACATCGTGCATCTGGCTGTTTAATGACGGAGAAACTGCCAGAGAAGAGAAACAAATAATACGGGAATTGCTAGATCAGGCAGAGCATGTATATATAGGAACCAGTGAACGTAATGGAAAAGATATATTAGATATACAGCTTATTTTTAAATTGTATGGAGAATTAAAGAAAACAGAGAATTAGGGTATTTCCATGAAAATCCCACTGTGTTAAACTTATTGAAAATGAAAAAAGATGGGAGGATGAATATGTTCGATACGATTCATCATATTGCCATTATAGGCAGTGATTATAAAAAATCAAAACATTTTTATGTAGATTTGCTTGGATTTAAAGTAATCCGGGAGAATTATCGAAAAGAACGTGATGATTATAAAATAGACTTAGCTTGTGGGAAACAGGAGATAGAACTTTTTATTATAAAAGAAGCTCCGGTCCGTGTAAATTATCCAGAGGCACTTGGATTAAGACATTTGGCATTTAAGGTAAAAAGCGTTGATGATATGGTCAAGGAACTTAATGAAAAAGGCATTGAAACAGAAGCAGTACGACTGGACGATTATACAGGCAAGAAAATGACATTTTTTCATGATCCGGATGGATTGCCATTGGAAATTCATGAATAATCAAAAAAGAAGAAGCTCAGAGATTTGGAATTACAAACTCTGGGCTTCTTCTGTATTATTC
>ERZ894191.1937-NODE-1937-length-10395-cov-16.897485_pt1 | contig 10395 bp, 10 predicted proteins | sample MGYA00380282_ERZ894191 | MGnify/ENA primary metagenome ERZ894191 (study PRJEB32331, sample SAMN06328485) | human gut metagenome | biome: human gut microbiome; feature: stool | host: Homo sapiens | collected 2013-02-21 ...
CATAAAAAAAAATTTATATATAATAACCCATTTTTGATTATAATTTAATTTTCTAATTGCAAAAATTAAATCCAGATCCTTTTTCTCAAAATCTTCTGATAGATTTTCTATGTTCTTTATTATATCTGGATCATATATACATTCATTTTCACGTAAACGTATTCTTTGTTTTAAAAATTTTACATATGAATGTCTGATAGATGTTGATATATATGTAACCGCCTGTCCATCATGCTGAAAAAAAGGCATATTATATATTAATTCTATCATATCAACTATCAAATCATTTTCTGCATCTTCATAATTTAGGGCATATGCCTGTTTTTTTATTAACGGTCTAAATTTATTTATAATTTCCATTAAGCTATCTTTATTTTTATCTTTTGCTGATACTATTAAATCACATAAAATACCCATATTATTTCTCCTCCATATAAATAAAAGAGAAAAAATATGGGTATAATGTAAACTTATCTCAAAAAATGTCGTAATAGCATATATTTTCATTATAACAACAAATTTTTTTATAAATAAAAAATTTCCCAAAAAACATCTATATGAACACAAAAATATGTCTGCTAAAATAAAACTGAGCCATTAGAGGAAAAAATGATAATAAAAAAGTGAGCCACAAGAATGAACCGACCTCCAAAAGTTAGACCAAAAATCTAACGAATTGGAGGTCGGTTTTTTTTATGGCAAAATATAGTTATGAATTCAAATTAAAAGTTGTACAGGAATACTTGAATGGTGAAGGTGGCTATAATTATCTTTGTAAAAAATACAATATATCAGCAAAGATCAGATTACAAGAGTGGGTTGCATTGTATAAGAAGTTTGGAAATGATGGATTAATGCGTTCGAGAAAAAATAACAATTACTCTTTTCAATTTAAACTTCATATGGTAGAATTGTATTTATCAAGTGAAGTCTCATATCAGGAATTAGCTCTTTCACAAGGTATCTTTACCCCTGCGTTATTGGCTAAATTGGTAAATGATTTTAGAAATGCCGGACCTGATGCATTGAAACCCAAAAAGAAAGGTCGTAAGAAAACATTGGGCACAAAAAATAATTCTACTCCAAATATTGAAAAATAAGCCGATAGATACAAGTGCAGAACATATCAAAGAACTTGAAGATGAAATACTTAAATTAAGAATAGAAAATGCATATTTAAAAGAATTGAGGAGACTGCGTTTGGAGGAGGAAGATCTTCTGAAAAAACGGCGAGAATCATACACAGTCTCCGAGGACCATTCAGATTAAATGATATTCTTGTTGTTGTAGGTTTTCCGAAGTCTACATATATGTATTGGCAAAAGCGATTTGACCGAGTAAATCCAAATCAGGAGCTTGAAGAAAAAATCATTGCAATTCGCAAGGAGCATAAAGACTATGGATATCGCAGAATACACGCAGTATTACGCAAACAGAGATTTAACGTTAACAAAAAGCGAGTTCAAAGAATAATTCAAAAACTCGAACTTCAAGTTACATCGTTTACACGCAAAAATCGTAAATACAGTTCGTATAAAGGCAATGTTGGCAAAGTGGCACCAAATAGAATACACAGACGATTTAATACATCTATACCACATCAAAAGATAACGACTGATACTACTGAATTTAAATATTTTGAAATAGACAGCAAGGGCAGAATGGTAATAAAGAAATTGTATTTAGATCCGTTTCTTGATATGTTCAACGGAGAGGTTTTAAGCTATAGCATAAGCAAAAGTCCATCTTCAAACAACATTTTAACTGCTCAAAAGAAAGCAATAGAAATAACTTCAGACTGTCCGTATAGAAGAACATTTCATTCTGATAGAGGTTGGGCATATCAAATGAAAGCATATTCACGTAGGCTAAAAGAAAATAAAATTTATCAAAGTATGTCACGTAAGGGGAATTGTTATGATAATTCTGTAATGGAAAATTTCTTTGGAATACTAAAACAAGAAATGTATTACGGAACTACATATTATAGTTTTGATGAATTGAAAAACAAAATTGAAAAGTATATAAAGTATTACAACGAACAAAGAATAAAAGAAAAGCTCGGTTGGATGAGTTCTGTAGAATATAGACTCAACACTTTAGCAGCATAAAAATAGCATAGCAGTATTAAAACTACTATGGCTATAAAAAGTCTAACTTTTGTGGGTCACCTCAGCGAGGTGGCTCAGTTTTTTATTGACAAAGGCATATTATGGTAGCTATAGCAGGCTCAAAAAATAAAAATTGCAGAGACAATCAGAATTGGACTATAAATAAAAGATTAAAAGACGGTACTTCTAAAATCTATACACGTCCTTGTTTTGGTTATAAAAAATCTGAAATCGGTGAACTTACTATAGACGAAGAACAAGCCAAAATCGTTCAAAATATATTTGAAATGTACCTCTCTGGTATGAGCATTATAAGAATTATTTCTGAACTCGAACGACAAAGTACTAAATCTACAACAGGCAAAGATAAATGGTGCAAACGCACTATTGATACTATGCTCAATAATGAAAAATATATCGGTGATGTGCTTGTCTATAAAACCTATACTGCCTACACGCAAAAATATAAAAGGGTTCAAAATAAAAATCATTCTCATGAGCAAATTAGACTTAATGACGATCATCTGCCCATCATTTCAAAAGAGATGTTTAATGCTGTACAGCAAGAAAAAGTCAGACGGAGCGATATTGTCACAAACGAATCCGGCACGCACAGAAAAGATACTCGGTATAGTTCGAAACAATTATTGTAATCACTTTGTGATATTGTTACAAGATGTATATATTTGTAAAACTTTTTGTTATCTAATATAAAAAGATCCTTTTCTTATAACCTGCCTTAACCAACCTCATTCACATCAAATTCGTCCATAATCAACTGCTCAATGTAGTTTTCAAACTTTGTTCTTACAATCAAATATCTGTTTCCCATGTAGAAAGCGAATCTACCTTTATTGTTTTCTGCCATCCGTCTGAGTTTTTTTACACCGATATTGAAATAAGCAGAAGCCTCATATATTGTCAACATATATTTTTCACTTATTGGAATGCTATTTTTAATACTACTTATATCCATTTGATTAGCCATATTACTGTCTCCTATTTCATATACAATAATTTTTTGTTATTACATATATAACTCTAAACTCAGAAAATAGCAACTAATATCGGCAAATAAAGAGCTAGAATTTTTGTTGGAATGATTCTCTAAATTTGTGCAATTTATGAAGTTCAGAACAATATTTATTTGTTAAAAAAGACACCTATATGGTGTCTAATAGCAATAAAATAGGATATGTACATATATATTTTTTCATTTGCCGAATAGTAGTAAAACCGTAGTAAGTGACTTTTCCTAAAGTCACGATTTGCCCCGATTTACCCAATCAAAAGGCGATACGTCTTTTACACTTATACTATTGCCGTGGCAGACGAAAAGTATTTTTATCATATAATTCTTCCTTTCTAAATTCAAAACTTTATCCCAACTAATTCATATACAAAAGCAGATAGGGATTTCCTTCTTCGTTGCAGACTGTTCTTTTATATATTTAAAAGCCTAAGTGTTTATAAAATCCAACCGCTTTAAGGTTATCTTCATTGACGGTTACTTACTGTATATTATAATTTTGAACGCCATATCGCACAAATTGTTTACCTATTTCTTTTTTTCGTTTCTGCGGTGAAATGAACAACATTTTCAAGCGATTATTTTAAGTTCCCATAAAACCGACAATGTTATCCGTTTCGGCAACAACAAGATATTTTACGCTTTTTATAGTCTGCGGAACATATTCTTTAATCTTATTTACTTCCGAATCAGAAAAAAGATGTGTTGCACGAACGGAAATTTTTCCAAACATTCAAAAGAGAATTTATAAGCTGATTATTTCTTGTACTTCATACGATTTAATATTATTATCCCCACCGTCTACCTGTTATACCATAGTAAAAAAGCCTTGATGTGAGTCATTCGCCCACATCAAGACTTTTTATTTATACAAATCTCTTTTCAACCGCAGCCTTAACTTGTGCAAGGTGATCTTCCTTAACTTCTTCAAGAATAACTGCAATATCCGGATTATATTGCTTTAGCTTATCCCAAAGCAAATCTTTATTAAGCAATCCGTCGCACGGGAATTCATAAGTAACTTCACCGTCAACAAGTTTAAAATCTTTCAAGTGAAGCAATTTTGTTTTCTCGCCCAACAAATCAAAATGAGTATTAATAATTTCATCTTGATTTTTATAATTTGCGGTATTGATATAATTAACAGGGTCAAATATAACTCTGACATTTGGTGAATTAAGGTCATCGACCAATCTTTTCATCTTTGTCGGAGTATTTATAACGTGAAAATGAACACCCTCAATACCCACATTTACGCCTATTTCTTCTGCCGCAGAAACAAGTTTTTTCATATTCTTCAAAAGATACTGATATGTTTCTTCGGAGTTATTTATTTCATCGTCATCACTGAAACGGCAAGTTTCAAGACCGACCATTTCCGCACCGATATATTTTGCATAATGCAAATTCTCGATAAAATAATCAAGGCTTTCATTAAGGCTTTCCTCGTTTGCGTCAGACGGATTGATATAACAGCCCAAAATCGGCACACGAATACCGTTTTCACGCAATTTATCGCCGATTGACTTAGCATATTCAGGTGTAAAATTACCTTTCTTAAAATCAGCCAACGACCTCAAAAGCACAAGCTGAACACCGCCAACGCCGTACTCTTTACACTTTTCGCACAAAGCGTCAAGCGTATTAGTATCGAAGTCATGACCTCTCATTCCAATATACATTTTACTTCTCCTATTACTTCAAGTCCTTTGTTTCAATGAAGTCCATATCGTCAAACTCTTGGTTTTCACCGCACATTGCCCAAATAAATGAGTAATTCTTTGTGCCGACACCTGTATGTATTGACCAGCTTGGTGAAATTACAGCTTCTTCATTATGCATAATGATATGTCTTGTTTCGTCAGGCTCGCCCATCATATGGAATACTGCGTCATTTTCGCCCATATCAAGATATAGATAAACTTCCATACGTCTGTCATGTGTATGACAAGGCATAGTGTTCCAGTTTGAACCTACGTCAAGCATTGTAAGACCCATTGCAAGCTGACAGCTCTGCATAACTTCAGGGTGGATATATTGATTGATAACTCTCTTATTACAATCTTCAACACTGCCGCAAGGAACTTTCTTAGCCTTTGTAATATCAATCTTTACTGTCGGATATTCCTTATGAGCAGGACATGATGAAACATAGAACTTCGGTGGGTTTGCTTCGTCAACGCACTTGAAAGTAATTTCCTTATTGCCTCTGCCGATATATATACCGTCACGAGGGTTCATTTCATAATCTGTACCGTCAACTGTGATTATACCTTTTCCGCCGATATTGATACAGCCCATTTCACGTCTTTGTAGGAAGTAGTCAGCAGCAAGTTCCTTACCGGCCTCCAATACAAGCTCTTGCTTTACAGGCATAAATCCTGCTGTGATAATACGGTCAATATGGCTATATACCATTTTTGAATTATCCGGAGTAAACAATCCGCTGATATGAAATTCCTCTCTTAATCTTTCAGTTGTGTAATGCTTTACATCTTTTGGGTTTGATGCACATCTTAAATCCATTTTAAAATTCCTCCTTGTATTAAATACTTTCTATATTACATTTTAACATATATTACTTTTAAAATCAAGTGGCTACTATTCCTTAGCCATTATGCAAATGCTTTTTTCTGCATTTGCACCTTTCAACGTATGATTAGCCAAATCAAGTGCCTCGGTAACGTTTTCACCCGGATTAATCGTCGCGACGCCTGCGGTTATCACAACAGGACATTCTTTATAATTTCCGACCGTATCGGAAAAAGCTTCAAGCTTTTGTTGTATTTTCGTTTCTAAGTCCACGCCTTCTTCAAACATAAAACAACTGATAAATTTATCCGTTCCGTTCAAATGACAATTCACGCATACCTCTTCAGAGCTAACAAGCAAGAACTTTGCAAATTGTTTTAAAACTCTGTCACCCTCTTCACGACCGTAAATACGGTTAAACTCATAAAATCTGTTAAAATTAAAATAAACAAATCCGATTTTTTTGTTTGTCACATGAGCGTTTCTCGTAATTCGTCCGACTTCTTCTTCAAACTTACTCAACGTAAATACGCCGTAATCGTCATTATCAACTTTATTTTGAAGGAATTTTTCACGTTCCGTGATTATGTGTGACGATTTCATAAACATTGACAGTATCTTTGTTATTTCAAACATATCGTCAAATTCGTTCTTTTCCCAAATACGTTGCTTGTCCCAACACTGATAACAGACAACATAATATACATCTTCGTTTTCGGTATTTGATGAATATATCATTTGAACGTGTTCCGCCGCCTCAAATATGTTCCTGTATTTTTGTGTAAATTCCTCTTTAAATGCAGGGGTATACTTAAATATATTATCCTTTTGAAATCTCTTTTTAAACAAAACAAGGTCATTATGCTCGTAATAACCGCTCTTTTTATCAGTGAACACAACATTATAATCACCGTCATGTTCTTTCCACCACTGAAATTCTATTTCAACTTTATCGTTAATCATATCGTATTTCATAATCTGAATACAGTCAAGATTAACTGCAACACCGATATGACGCATAAGATTTGATATGGCATTATCCGAATCGGTTGATTTAGACGCAATTTCAAGTGCAACCATTATTATATCGTGATTTTCCGAAACTTCTTCGCTTTCATCTTCTTCGGTCATAATTCCGGTGTATGTCAAAGCATTTTTATCAATAAATTCACCGTTGAAATATTCAAAGCGATTTTTTCCGTTCGTCTTTGCCATATACAAAGCACTGTCGGCTTGTCTGAAAAGGTCCTCATACTTAACTCTGCCATGCCCCAAAGTAACACCCATACTGCACGAAATATCTTTTTCGTCATTTTTATCTATACGCATTTTTAGTATGGCAAGACGTATATTTTCAAGTTTTCTCTCCAACTTTTCCGGTTTTGTGTTATCTATATAAACAAGAAATTCATCACCGCCAAAACGACCGATTATATCCTCTCTGTCAAGCGTACTCTTTATACTTCCCGCAACCATCGCGATAACCGCGTCACCGTACAAATGACCGAATGTATCGTTTATGTTTTTAAAATTATCTATATCAAGAACGATAAATGCACATTCTTCGTTCATTTTTTGAGTTTTCAATCTCTCTCGAATTTTCTCGATTGCCGTTTCTCTGTTAAGCACTTTTGAAAGCGGATCTATATGTGCTTTTAATTTCAGCTGTTCTTCCTTTTTCTTTGTTTCGTTTATGTTTCGTGCACAGCCGATATATGTGTTCGTTTTCTCGGACGGTTTCAATACAAGTCTGTACCATTCAAACGGCTCTGAGTCATTCATACGCATACGTGCGTCAATCGTCAATTCGCCTTTTACGGGGCTCCCTTTTAAAGACTTGAGCAGTATTGTATCTTCCTGAAACATATACGCATTATTATCAAGATTTTTCATAAAATTCTGAACAGGACGTTCCAACATTTCATTGTCGATAGACGACATATAAAATATCGTGTTTGTATCTTTTTGAGAATCATATTCAAAAAAGTACTCATTTGTCGCACTTAATGCGATGATATACTTTGAACATTGATTTTCAAGCTCCATAAATTTCTTCTTGTTTTCAGAGTCGTCAAATAATAATGCAAATATGTGCTTATCATCAAGCTTTACGGCAAACATACAAATATATATACTGCCACCGCTCAAGTTTTTGCTTTTGAAATACAGTCGCTTGGGAGTGTCGGCACTTCGGATTGTATCGTCAAATAATTTGCGACATTCTTCTTCAACTATAATATTATCTTGGTTAAAATTTCCGTTGTTGTATGTGTCATTGGTGTAATATATTTTGTAATCATCATCAACAGAAAACACCACCGCACTGCACGGCAATGAATCATATATTTCATAATCTTCTTTAAGAAAATACGTCATTGTTTTTCTCCGTTTACTCATTAATTTGTATTTTATATTATAACATACACTGAATATTTTTGCAATTAATTAATAAAAAAAGAACACTCAAAATTTGAGTGTTCTAAAATTAACAAATTGTCTTAAGCCAAGCCTGCTGCTTTTAGACCGATGTAGATTGCAAATAATACAACTGAAATCCACATAACAGCGCTGATGTCCTTTGCCTTACCTGTAACAAGCTTTAGTATTACCCATGATACGATACCGAACATAATACCGTTAGCGATTGAATAAGTAAGCGGCATCATAACGATTGCCAAGAATGCACCGATTGCATCGGCAATATCACCGTCAAACTTAACTTGTCTGATTGATGAAAGCATCAACAAGCCAACATAAAGCATAGCAGGAGTTGTTGCGAATGAAGGTATTGATGTAAAGATTGGTGCAAATATCAATGATATGAAGAACAATACCGCAGTTGTAACTGCTGTAAGACCTGTTCTACCGCCTGCCGCAACACCGGCACTTGATTCAACGTAGCTTGTAACAGTTGATGTACCGAAGCAAGCACCTACAACAGTACCTACAGCGTCAGCCATAAGAGCGCCTGTTGCGTTTGGAAGTGAACCGTCTTTATCAAGAAGCTTTCCTTTTTCTGCTACACCTATAAGTGTACCTACTGTATCAAAAATATCTGTGTACAAGAATGTGAATACGATAAGTATAAATGCAGGAACATTCTTTGCTATAAATCCAAAGTCAAATTGGAACATCTTTGGAGCCTCAAAAGAACTTAGTGAGAATTGAGGAATAACTGAATATACGCCTGCCTCAGGATTTGGCACATACCAACCTACAAGCTGTGCCATGATGCCAAGAACCCAAGTTATAAGTATACCTAAAAGTATTCCGCCAGGAACTTTATAGTGCTGTAAAGCACCGATTATAAGCAAGCCTACAAGCGAAAGTACAACAGTCGGTGAAGAAAGTTCACCAAGTGCAACAGTTGTTGATTCACTTGCTACAACAACGTTTGCATTAAGCAATGCTATGATAGCAATAAACAGACCGATACCTGCTGTGATAGCAAATTTAAGGTTTGAAGGAATCTTGTTTACAAGAGCCTCTCTGAATTTGAATAGTGAAAGCAACATAAATATGATACCTTCAATAAATACTGCGGTCAATGCAACTTTGTAGCTGTAACCCATAGCACCGCATACTGTAAATGCAAAGAATGCATTTAGTCCCATACCTGACGCAAGAGCAACAGGATAGTTTGCAAAGAACGCCATACATAATGTAGCTATACCTGCTGAAATTGCAGTTGCAGAGAATACCGCTCCGGCTGACATTCCGTCAATTCCACCCAAATATGATGGGTTTACAGCAAGAATATATGCCATTGCAAGGAATGTTGTAATACCGGCAATAATCTCAGTTTTGACATCTGTACCGTGTTCCTTTAGTTTGAAAAGTTTTTCCATGGTAAATTTCCTTTCATTAATTTTTTTGTTTTTGTAGATTACATTCTATCATAAAAAATTTAAAAAATCAACGAAATATTCATAGTTTATTCAAATTTTAAACTATTCTTCATACTTTTTTAACAGTCTTGTTGACACAAAAAAATTACTGTGGTATAATTCTAAAAAATATAATAAGTCTGCCACCGGGTAGAATAAATCAAAGCACTCGTTACACATCGCCAGGTCTTAGAAGATGTATAACGAGTGTACTTATTTTTAATTGTATAATTTTGAAAGGTGAATGAAATGTTTAGAGAAATGCGTAGAAAAAAACAGGAATTGAGTAAAGAAGAATGTATTGATATATTACAAACCGCTAAAACAGCCGTACTAGGTGTTGTCGGTAATGACGGCTATCCTTATACCGTGCCGATTAATTTTGTATATGCAAATGATAAAATATATTTCCACGGTGCAAAAAACGGTCATAAAATCGACGCTATAAACAAGTGTAATAAAGTGTCACTTTGCGTTGTTGATAAAGACGATGTTGTTGAAGAAGAACTTACAACTTATTTTAAAAGCGTTATTTTGTTCGGTAAAGCAAGAATTTTAAATACAGATAAAGAAATTTTTCACGCGGCAAAAGTTTTTGGTTTGAAGTATAATAATGATGTGACCGCAGTGGAAAAGGAAATTAAACGTGAGTGGAATGCCCTGTCCTGTATTGAAATCAAAATAGAACATATGACAGGTAAAGAAGCAATCGAATTGACACGTAAACGTGGGTAATATAAAAGCAGAAAAAAAAGCCTTTCATAATGAAAAGCTTTTTTGTGGTGACCCGTGCGGGAATCGAACCCGCGTTACCGCCGTGAAAGGGCGGTGTCTT
>ERZ894191.1954-NODE-1954-length-10315-cov-9.453314_pt1 | contig 10315 bp, 11 predicted proteins | sample MGYA00380282_ERZ894191 | MGnify/ENA primary metagenome ERZ894191 (study PRJEB32331, sample SAMN06328485) | human gut metagenome | biome: human gut microbiome; feature: stool | host: Homo sapiens | collected 2013-02-21 ...
GTGTATTATAGGTTTTTATAAATAATTTTATGAACGTCGGATCATACTCTAAATAATCAAGCAGTTCTTTCCAGTAGCCTGCCATAATTCTCACATCTATAAAGTATATGTTCAACAATTCTCCCAAGCGTATCATTACCTTTTCATCAGCATTTTCTGTATACTGCTTCTCTAGTTTTTCAATATCGGGATATTTGTTTCTGAGATTGGGTAATCTGTTCTTCACATTATTCAAAATTCTCAATAACTTGAAGTTAAGATTAATGAAAAAACACGACTGGATAGATTCAATCAACAAATCGTTTCCTTCGTATGACAATGACAAATTTGCAAGATGGATTTCACTCTTATGTTCAATGTAAAAATCCACATATTTTTTTGCATTCTTCTTACGAAGTTCCGCATAATCGCATCCATCCGTTCCTCTTTCTTTTTCTGGGACTAATGATGAATACTTGCAAAATGCTTCAATACCATCATATATTCCCTTAATACACTCATTACATCTGAAATCCTGCTTAAGTTTTCTCTTACTATACCATACCTGCCACTTATAAATTATAACAACAGTAATGATACTACAAGACACACCTGAGAAGTATGCATTATTGATAATTTTCTTTATTAGCGGGAAGACAGCTGTATTTGCAATTACCGTGAACACACCAACTTTCCATGCAATTAACGATAATAATATCAAACATACTAGTGTCATCGAAAGCATTACTTTTCTGTACATAGTTTTTATCCTTCATTTATAGAATCTTTCTTTGCCTCTTAGCCGCTTACCTTATTAATAAGCGTTGCCTGCTGCTCACCTCGTAGCGGTGTGCTTTTCGAGCAGCTACCGTGTAATTTCCCACACGACTTCGTTCCTTATTCCCAGCTAAAACATATTTCTTTGAATCCATCCGCCTGTTCTTTACTGGTAACCACAACCTTTACCTATTGTGGTCAAGCCATTTTGTAACACTACGACTTAATTTCTGCCACAGGGTTTATATAACCCCATACTAATTCAGTGATAATCCAGAATCTTTGTAACGATTCATAATCAATGTGATTTCGCTTCGTCCAATCCGGTAACGTTTTTGTACGGCATCATAACTGACTTTACTGAGTCGAAGTTCTATGACACCAAGAATAGTATTGTAGTCGTGCATAATAGTTTCTCCTTTGCACTGTGATAAATAAATAGTTACATCACAATAATAAAGGAAAAACGTACCGATTTGAGCAGAAAACACATACTGCTAAATCAGAATGGATGTACTGCTGATTTCAGAATGAGCGTACCGTTCGAGCAGAATTTACAACTAATAGTTTTTTGCATTTTTTAGAGTATCTCATAAAAAAGAAGTTTAGGCTAGGCGAATGATTTGACGTTTACAACAGAGGAACTGTCAAAGCTAAAATAGAGTAAAACGCTTGCATCTATCATTTAGGTGAAAACGTTATTTGTGAGCAACGTATCAATATTTTGCACTTACTTTCATTCCTTTTCGCTTCTTCGGCGACCTTACACTCCCTATTTTGTTTATAATTTCTTTGGATTCTTTTTATTGTTTTCTAATAGGGTCAGACCCCAACACCCAACTTGAATTCGCTCAGACCACAATGCAAGTTTTTCATCTTTTTTTCATAATGATACAGTTCCTTTCTTATTCTGAAGTGATTGTATCAGAAAAATGTAGTGAAAAACAGATACGGATGATTACCTACTTACATTTAGGTGTAAAATTTACTGGAAGTTCACATACCACAAAAAATGTCTGGTGGGAGCCCGGAGATCGTTTTTTGTTGCAGGACTGATAGGGTAACTGTCAAGTATCATTTCAACAAGGTCGTTTGTCTCGTTGGATACAATGTACTTGAGCGGATGAGATTTAGTGCTCGAAAAATCAACGATGCCTCTTTCCGCAAGCGAAGACAGCATACGCATAACGCGCAGTTGGAATCAATGATATTCCCTGCATATCGCACCAGAAGAGCACCTTGTATCAAGATTGTCCTTGTAGGAATCCATCTGTGATGACTGTGCAAAGCGTACAATTGAATTACAAACAGTCTGATACTGTTCTAAAGACACTTCCAGTATCCCATATGCTCTCACCTCATCCATGAGCTGATCAGTTAATGGTTTTAGTAATGAGTAGGATTTTACCATACACGACCTCCTTACTATAGTGATAACTGGTTACATCTCTATAGTAAGAAATGCCGATATATTTATAAAGTCCTATAAATCTAATATTTCAGAAAGTCAAAAGTCGGCATTTCTAAAATATCGGCATATGGCAGATAGAAGTTGCTTTTCGCTATCTTAAACATGCTAACGGACTTCTCTACTTCCATTCAAAGAAACCGGAGTATTTAAAGCAGGAAATTTATGCCAACTTGATTCTTTACAACTTCGGCGTATTTCTTGCCAATGAAGCAATACAGGAAAATCAAAAGAAGAAACATCGTATCACTAACAAATATCAATATGAAGTCGATTTTTCTTCTGCACTTAAGATTTCCAGAAAATATTTTATTCGTGGACGATCATCGGAAAATCGAATTATAAAGCTTATAGCTAAATATATTCATGCTGTCAAAAGTGAATTCCGACAATTTTCACGTCCTTTACGCGGAATTGGTGCTATTCATTTTGGGTATCGCTAGTTTCTTTTAATCAAATATTATTTTTTTGACAGATTTTCTCTGTCTTTTTGTCATGCCCTTTTTTACTGATTTTCTCTTAATTTTCTATACCCATTTTCAGATTTTGACATTTATTATCTACCAAACACTTTATCGAACAATTAGCTTAACCGCATTGACAATGTGTAGATTAAGTAGTTAGTATGGGGAATTTTGAGATAGTTTTTGTTGCCTTTCGTTCTGGGCATAGGTGATAACCTCTTTCCTTTTATAGTTATTTTAGTATATCACTGTGTTGGGGTAAGGGGAATACCCTATACCAGCTTTTAATCAATTGGCACACCCCACGAAATCTGATCTTTTCCTTTTCCATTTGGCTTATTTTCCCAAGAAGAAAACAAAAACTTATCAAAATCAGAGTATTTTGTTTTCGCATATGGATACTGCCTATCATAGCTTCCTATGTTAGTAATAAATCCAGTCCGAGTACAGCGTAATTCATAATCTCTATTTGTAAGTGATGCATACAATTGCTTGTATAAACCAAAATTAAAAGCATCATCCATTTTCATGTGCTTGATAAGTTCCGAGTAATCGCCCTTATAGTCCACAAAAAGTGCAAGGTTAATTGCACACCGTGCAAATACCTCATCATAAACTCTTTTTGAATAATATGCCACGCCATCATATCCAAGTCTTTTACATGCCATCATAATCGACTGAGAAATTATGTATTCCGATTTGAATGTTCTACCTGCTTCCTTTATTCTGTAAGAAGTTGCAACTGTGAGCATATATAATTTCAACCAACAATGAACTCTATTTTCTTCAAACTCATTCAATGCATGGAAATCTCTTATGGAAACTACCAGATTGAACACCTTTTGTGTTCCATCTAAAAGAACAGGTGATACATTAAACCCATTTTCTGGTGGAAAACCTGTTTCTATCCAACATCCATACGAAGAATTTGCCAAATAAAAACTAGGATTTCCAGGAATACTAAAACGATAATTTCCCGACTTTGCTCTTAATTTCAGTGGCAAATGCAACATATCTTTTGCCACATACGCATTAGACGGATTTCCAATTCGACATCTAAAAAGCTGTAATTCTGTTCCTACAACGCCGGGGAACGCATGGCTCTCCTTCAATGAACTAACTGCAAACGGATCTTCTCCTATACTTTTAATAAGGTTCCGTATAATTGTGTTGCATTTTTCAATGTCTGCTTTATAGTAGCACTTTAACGCTTCCAATATCTTATTATGGAATTTTTTGAGTATCTTAAGGCTTTCATCGTCAGCTCCTGCCATTTCTGCCTGCTGAATCACAATCTTATACTTCTTCTTCAAATCCTCAAGATAGTCCGAATCTTTTTCTAGAACAAACGGTGCATACAAGTCTTTGCAAATAAATCCGTTACTCATCCATGTTAGGCTCATATGCTATCCTCCTTTTTAACACTGGTGTAGTTCTTTTATTGTTTTTTCACATCTCAGCCGATCATACATAGATCGTTGCCTGCTACTCACCACGGAGAGGCGTGTGATTATCAGAGCAGCGCAGGGAGCTACCGTTCCTAGTATATCACAATTTCATCCAGTTTTACAGACGCTTTTTTGCCTTCATCACTGCACAATACATCAATCCGCCCATCATTCCACCGACTGTGTTATAGAAGATGTCTGATAGCTGGAACGTTCCCAATCGAAGCAATAATTGCAGCATCTCTATGCTTATCGAAAAGATAAATGCTATCTTACCGCTTTGCCACAGTATCTTCTTCCAGTCATTTCCAATCTTCTCTCCGAATGTCCACATCACTACCGCTGAAAAAGGCATCATCATGATTACGTTCTCGATGCACTCGGTGGTCAGTTGCTGTTCACCATTCACGGTCTCCCAGATCCCCCAACCGCCCATGACTTTGGATAATGGATTCATCCACAAATCGCGATTTAACAGAGTTCGGAATAGAATAAGTGAAGTCACGAACGCCAATAGAAACAGCTTCCGAAAGAATACACTCTCTTTGAACTTCTGATACCAGGTCACTATAGCATTCTTCCATCCTTTGCCGGCTTCGGTAGGTTCATAAGCATAAAGATAGAAAAACATAGCTAGGAAGGAAAGCAGGAGTGAAAATCCAAACGGCTCATAGAGCGCAATCAGGATGTTTGTGAGAATCTTCCCGAGTAAATCAATCATTTCTTTCATCGTCGTTTACAGATCACTGAACAAGTCAGCCTTATACACGCCATTCTCCAGTATCTCCTTGAAACTGCCCTTTACGGCTGCAACATCCTCGTGATAGGTCATGCCGTACCAGGTGTCGTTGGTCTTCAGAACCTTCACTGACATCTTTCCCTGCTCCAGTAGTTCACCGATGAAGATTGGGATCAGATACTCAGCTTTCTGCGGATTGCCCGGGACTTCTTTCTCAAAGAACTCTTTGAAGCCCTTTTCCAGTACATCCAGAAAATCAGGTGTTAATCCCCACATATTCATGGATACCAGAGAGTTTACATCAACGGCCACACCATCTGCCTCTGCTCCAGCTGCAGTCTTTACGATGTTCTTGGTTTCCACAACTTCCGTCAGATTGTTCTGCTCATCCATCTTGCAGATACCACGAGTCACACCACCATTATCAGACAGCGTATTCTTCAGCACAAAGCCAGCCATGCAAGACTTTCCGCCATTCACCAAATACTCATGGACGGCCTTAAAGCCTTCCTTGCCATAGTAATCATCAGCATTGATTACTATGAATGGAGTATCAATCACTTCCTTTGCTGCAAGCACAGCCTGACCAGTTCCCCAAGGTTTTGTACGACCTTCTGGCAGAGTTCCCGGGATATCGTTAATATCCTGGAAAGCATAGTCAACAGTTACATTATGAGAAGAGCAAATGGAGGCAATGCGATCACCGATAACCTCTTTGAACTCCTTCTCGATATCCTTACGGATGATAAATACTACATGGTTGAAACCAGCTTCAATCGCATCATGGATTGAATAGTCCATGATAATATGTCCAGCATCGTCCACTGGCTCCAACTGCTTAATTCCTGTTCCAAAGCGGCTACCGATACCAGCAGCCATGATAAGTAATGTTGTGTTCATAACTTTTTCCTCTTGCTATCTTTTATTCCACTGTCACACTCTTTGCAAGGTTTCTCGGCTTATCCACATCCAGTCCCTTCGCCACAGATACGTAATATCCCAACAGCTGCAGCGGGATCACTGCCAAACTACCAACAAAGTGCTCGTCCACCTTTGGAACATAAACTGTGAAGTTTACCTGACCTTCGATTTCATACTTGCCATAAGTAGTGAGCCCCATCAGATAAGCACCACGGCTCTTGCACTCCAACATATTGCTGATAGTCTTCTCGTAGAGTTCGCTTTGGGTCAGCACGCCGATGACCAGCGTTCCCTGCTCAATCAGACTAATAGTTCCGTGCTTCAGTTCGCCAGCTGCATATGCCTCCGAGTGAATGTAGCTGATTTCTTTCAGTTTCAAACTACCTTCCAAGCAGACAGCATAGTCAATGCCACGACCTACGAAGAACACATCGTGTGCATTGGCATACTTTGCTGAAAACCACTGAATGCGCTCTTTATCTTCCAAAGTTTTCTGCATCTTCTCCGGGAGAGTCAACAGTTCAGAAATATAGTAGCTGTACTGTTCTTCAGTAATTTTTTCTCTAGCCTTCGCAAACTGAACCGCCAGACAATACATAGCCGCCAATTGTGCACTGTATGCCTTGGTCGTTGCAACAGAGATTTCTGGACCGGCAAGGGTGTAAAACACTTTGTCCGCTTCACGGGCAATACTGCTGCCTACCACATTGACGATTGCCATTGTGGTTATGCCTTTTTCTTTTGCGAGTCGCAGTGCAGCCGATATGCTCACGATGAGCGAAAGGCAGCTCCGGCCAGTCCTTGTCAAATACATGGAGCTTGCCATCGATGTAGTCCTCTACCAGCAACAGGGTCTCCTCCGGCATTTTCTCGCCGTAGCAGTCGATCAGTTTGATTCCATTATCGTAGTAGGGGTTGTGGCTGGCGGAGATCATAATGCCACAGTCGAAATCATCCACGCGGGCAATGTAGGCCACGGACGGAATGGTGGTGACATGGAGCAGATAAGCATCTGCACCGGAAGCAGTCAAACCAGCGACCAGGCTGTACTCGAACATATAGGAGCTACGGCGAGTATCCTTACCTATGACGATGCGAGTCGGGTCGGTGTCCCCATTGCGCTCACGGAGAGCGTTACAGTACCAGCCCAAGAAACGGCCAACCTTATAGGCATGGTCTGCTGTTAATGTAATTCCGGCTTCACCGCGGAAGCCATCAGTTCCAAAATACTTTCCCATACTTTTTTCCTCAATTATGCTTCTTTCATTACTTTTATCGGACATACTTTGATACATTGATAGCAACGAATACATTTACTATCATCAATCTGCGGATACTCAAATCCTTCTTCATCCTCTACCATAGATATAGCTTCTTTCGGACAAATCGCATAACAGGCTGTACATCCACAGCACTCTTCTTTTCGTTTATATAGCACTGGAAGTTCTTTCATTGATTTTGCTCCTGACAATCAAATACGAAACATAAAGAGTAGTCCATATTTTTCGTTATACTTATACTCTCTTTTCCCCAAAATTGCTATGAGGGCTGATTTAATTGTATCCTTGATTTTTCTTTTTACTCTACTTTTAAATGTTACTTTTATTGGAGAAGCATACTTCTTTTCAAGTTCTTCAAATTCCATAACATCCATATCCTCAAAAAAAGTATCCCTCTGCGGTGGTCTACGGCAAGATTTATATTCTGCCGGATTACTTCTCACACCGTCTTCATAAGCCACTTCTTTCAATTTCAGTTTATTACTGATAGCTTCAAATACCTTCATTCCTTTATCTGTACGAATTAAAATAAGTGACGTACCGTTTCCATCGTTCATTTCGGGATCCACATCATTAATTCCCCAAAAATCCGCAATAGTCAAGTCTGCCATTTTCACCTTTTTTGCAGCACAGTCGTAGCACGAAGGCCGGAGGCAGTAATCTCTCAGAAACATTTGCATGTAAGGATCTTTATCTTTTGAAATATACAACTGTTTCGCTCCCCCCTGTGGAATGTCCGCCAGAACTTCTTTCATACCAAAATCCGTCCAGCTATCATCTTTGCAGCGGAAATTGATTTCCATTAGTTTGCCACGATTTTTCTTTTCCTGGTATTCTGCATATCTTTTCCATAGGGCAGGTGATGGTGCGCCATGACAGATCACATCCACACAAAGTAGATTATCATAGTCTTTCCCTAAGAAGCTCTTTAAGCCATTCACTTGACAACCCGTTCCACTGAAAAGAACAAGCTTACCGGCTAGCAGATCATCTCTAACCTGCTTATACGTATTTCCCACTCTGGCCTGTAAATATTTTGATCCTCGAAGCCAAATAAGCTCATCCACATCCGTTACTCGCGAAAATTCTGCTGAGTAACAGCCTTCCGACATTTTAACGCCATATACGGTTCCATTCTGAGAGAGTACCTTTTCTGCTAGCAAAGAAAAAACGGCACCAGAGGAACTATTGAGGCGCACATCCTGATTCACATTATATCCCGCATATACTTTTATTGGTTTCACCTCATGTTCTCCTTTTTCCATCAGGTATTATCCCTCATTCTTTCATCCCGATTTTTTTCAAAATTGATTTAAATCTACCCTTTGTTATTTTATTTCCAAGCTTTAAAGATTCCTTGAACTCATATCTGTCTTTATAAAAAATATAATAAATAATGTTCGGAATGAGCAAACATGCCAACCCTCTAACAAGCAGTGTTACAATTAAATTGTAATTTATTTTAGTGCATACAAAATATGTTCCAACACAGCAAATAGAGGTAACTACGCAATAGTACAGCAGATTTTTCAGATAATCTAACAGGTGTTTTTTTTCAAAAATCACAGTAAATAAATTATGCAACAACCATGGCATACCCACACATAATATTGCAATTACCGTTGATAATAACACACCATATATTCCGATAACCTGTACCAAAATTAAATTGAGCGCCAAATTAACTAACGCAGCTGTCAATGGCCGGAATCTATCTTCATGCCACATTCCTGATGCGTCTTTATACACGTTGAAGAGTGAATTAATTTGCCTCACAAAAAAATACACCACGAAACAAATCACCGCTGAAAAAGATAGCATTAAATCCTTTCCAACCCATAATTCCATAAAAGGTTGATATAAACACAGTAAACAAGCAGAACAAAAGCCAGATACCCAGCATATAATAAACGTAAATTTGTTTAAATCATTAAAATTCTTTTCCTTGCTTTCAACAATAATACTATTACCGATTCCAGCAATACATGCTGAAAAAATTACGGCCATAAAGCTAGTGATTGCATTTAATATATAATAATAATTCTGATATACAGCCAGCACTGTCAGACCTAGGAAAGACGAAATAACAATTGTATCTGCCGAATCATAGATGACACCGCCTACTTTTGAAGTAAATAAGTCCCTAATTCTTTGATTAATTTGCTTAATCTGATGTTTACTAATACTTCCTTTTGGTTGATATTGGGGATATAATTTATCTGCCGCTAATGCAGTCACTATATTCGTCAAAGCTTGTGACAGCAATAGTACGATCACATACAAATAATAATCCTTAAATAACCACAATACGCTTAGCTGTAAAATATATTGAATCGTACTAGTTACCAACGTCACCTTGCTTACAATATCAGTACGTTGATGTGCTTGAAGAATACTTCCTTTATAGGCAAATAGCCAATATGAAAGAACAGTTGCTCCCAAATTAAGTAAATAAAGGATTTCTATATTGATTCCCGCTGGCACATCTCCTGAAATCAGTTTTGAAATAAAAGGGGCGAAACAAAGACCGATTGCTGCAATAACAAAACCTACTATTCTATAATAAGTCTTATATAATTTCATTAGTGCACATATAGTTGATTCATCGTCCTCAGAAATTGGTTTATACATACTATAAACCATCGCAGAACCGACTCCTAATTCCGCCAAATTCAGAACTTGCAGAACAGAAGTAAACAAACTATTTAGCCCTAAATATTCTACACCCATGAGATAAATCATGGCTGTTCTCATTAAAAATGGAACTAATATTTGATATATTCTTAATATTATCCCAAATGCAATATTTCTTGTTGCATTTCTTGTTCTTTCAATTTTGGCCACTTTATTAATCCTCAAATGCTTTCCTTAAAAAATCAATTGTCTTTTCTTTCTCGATTTCCAACTGCTCATAGCCCCTTGAATAATCATGTTCAAAAATGTTGTTTTCAAGGCCAGAGTCAATATACTTGCGCTCTAATGAAAATTTTTCTAGCAAAGTGTTTATTCTGGAATTCATACTTTGTTTTGTCCAATTCCTATTAAAGACAACAAATGGTTTTTCATAGATAAATGAAAATACACAAGCATGAAATGAATCCGTTAAAATCAATTCTGCATGTGAGAACAAATATAAAAACTCAGACGGACCAACATTCATTCCCATCCCATCTTTACCTGATAATTCTACCAGTTTCAATTCTCTCTGATTTTCTTGTAAAACTTTTTTCGCTTTTTCA
>ERZ894191.1963-NODE-1963-length-10244-cov-10.921877_pt1 | contig 10244 bp, 15 predicted proteins | sample MGYA00380282_ERZ894191 | MGnify/ENA primary metagenome ERZ894191 (study PRJEB32331, sample SAMN06328485) | human gut metagenome | biome: human gut microbiome; feature: stool | host: Homo sapiens | collected 2013-02-21 ...
GCGATACCAACAATTCCTGGGTGTTCAGGTGGCCTTCTGCCAGAAGCTGTTTTCCCGACCTCCCGTTGCAAAAATGATAGGGCAGCAAACGCTGCCCTATGCCTTATCCGGAGCTATTGAAGATATTTTCACAGCCCACCTTTCTGTAATTTTTCTAAATCTGAGATCAATATTTTTCTGATAGTTCTTCCGCACTTGCGGCCTGGGGAGAGCTGTAAAGGTGTTATGAGTGTGTTAAGATGGGCTTTTAGGAGTGATTAGCTAGATAATGGGAATTATCAACAATCAGTCGAAAGCATCCTGGAATGATTTTCTCCGCTGCCGAAAATCGTACGGCGTTTGTATTAGTTTCCGTAAACTTTCATCCGAATGTGTTATGCATATCGCACACCGCCACGTCCTTACAGTACTACTTCCCGACCAGAAATCGTGCAATAGACTGGAAGTTGCTTATTGCTGGCAAGGAAAATCTGGATTATCTTTGTGTAAACAACTTCTTGATAAAATAATTTATTATTGAATGAAAACTAAGGGGTGCCTTATTATAAGGCACCCCTTGATTCATCAATACTTTTCTATACGGAAACGTTCAATATAATCACCTTGCATAAGTATAGAAAATTTTTCTGGCTTCTCTAAATTTTTACTTAGATACCTCTCAAAGAAGTCAAGAAGCTTTTGAGTAGAATTTGTCAAATCGACATAATTTGAATTACTCAAACTATCGCGTATGAGACTTATATAGTCCATCCGTTTGGAGTAATCACCAGGATCAACATTTAAGGGAGTTGGAATTAGAAGCTTATTTGCGCCAGAGGTATAGGCTCCTATTCTCTGTTGATGCGCAAGAAGAGCACATAATTCAGGATAGGTTGCATTTGTCGGATCAATATCATTAATATGCACGACTTCTTCATAACTACCAGACATAGATGTTCCAAAAATCTTAACAATTGGATCTTCCGCGGTGGAATCAATGGTGTACATAACATTTACACTTTGACCACCGTAGCCACCACCGGAATAGATACAATCTTTACTCAACATGTATACATGAAAAGAATGAGAAGATTTAGAACTTGGAGTAGAGTTTTTCGTCATATGGGGAGAGGAAAGAGTGAGCGGCAGAGACGTAACAATATCTTTTATCATGTGTTGTCGGTAGCCTCAAAAGTAAAGTCAAGGGAAATGGACTTTTCCGTATACGGCCAGTTGGTGGAAACATAAGTGGTTTTGAACGTATATGTGCCAGGCTCTGTAATGGGGCCACAATCATAGAGATATGCAAAAGCGACAGCGGTTTTATTATCTGGACCAAGCCAATATCCATGCAATGTTTTATCGTTGGAGGTAAGCTGCGTATCGTTCCAAAATGCTTTCCTGTTATCGTTTCCATAACCAGTAACTTTAATAATTACTCCCCAATGATCAGTTCCTTCTATCCACCCATAGTCATAAAGCTCCAGTGCAGTAACTTGTGGGGCAGACTTTCGCAGTGTTATTGTGGGAGCTGGGATAGGAGTAGAATGGGTTATTACATCTTCAGAACTAATAGTGATGGGAGAGTCGGAAGTTGCCGCAAACACTGGGACAGAAAGGCTTAAAGCTATGCAAAGTGCGATGAAAAGCGAGATAATTTTTTTCATAACAATCACTCCTACAGGGTTTTTATTCGTCCACGAGGTATTAACCATTACCTGATTACAAAACTCCTATAGAGTTTTTGTAAACGATGTCTCTTAACTAAAAGGGGTTAGAAAGGTTTGAAACAACTCGACAAACTGAAATTTATCTATTCATCAATTCAAGGGTTTTTTCAAATGAAATACATTCTGCGTATCTTCCATTCCACATGAACTCATTATAATATCTATAAGAATTTTCCGCTGTCATATGCGCATTATCAAGCGTACTGTTTGTATTTGCTGGAACAATCATTTTAAGCCCATGCTCAAAACCACATTTCACTGTTGCATCTATGCAGTAATCTGTTTGTAGCCCAACAATAATAATTGTATCTTCATCTTTTTCATGTAGGTAATCCAACAACCCCGTATCTCTAAAAGCACTGTTTACATTTTTATCAAAAATACGCTCATTTGGCATTGGCTGAAATTCTTCGTATATTTCATAGCCTAATGCACCTTTAGTTAATTTCTCTCCAACCCCATCATCATGTCTAACATAAATAACTTCTATATCATTATTGCGTGCTTCTTTGATTAGTGTTTTAATACGATATACAAAAGTCTGAAATTCAAATAAATCATTATTCATAATTAAATTTTGAGTATCAACAACCAGCAATATCATTCTATTACCTCCTAAATAATCGCTCTACTCTTTCCAACTATAATTTTAATATATCAAACAAAGCTTGTAAAGAGGTAAATAGCAAAATTTGTGTAAAATAAATATATTGTACAGTGAAAATATATTTGCCAACATAATTTACCTTAGTAATGACCGTTCCAGACAAAGTTTCATTTTCGTAGGATATAGAGTCTCCACAAGTATTTGCAAAAAGTTTTTTATTAGTTAGGCTGGAGCCGTCTTAAGGCTACCTGTTGGGGGCGAATCTTTGTCGTAAACTCATAGTTAACTCTGAATTCAGAATATGCTTATCTTTCATGCGCGTTCCCTCGTTTCTTCTTTTGCTCAGTTTTTGTGCCTTGAGGCTGTTCCTTCACTGCGGTAATGACCATGACATTGTCATATAGCTTCTTGTACCGCCGGATCTGTTCTTCTGTCAGGGAAACAAAGTCCTCTGCGCCCAGCCCGGCGAGGAAGAACGTCCCGCAGACAATATCATAGGGCAGGCCGGATTTGTCCATCAGAGGGCGGTTGAAGGGCAGGCCGAGCCCCTTTCCGTTGGCATTGAATACAACGGCGACCAGATCCTCAAATGGGTATGTGGCTTCAATATCTCCGCCCACGACCTCCTGCATATCTTTCAGCCCGCTGACCTCCCGCACATAGCAGGGTTTCATGGGCTCCACAATCAAAACCTTCATGATCTTTCCTCCCTCTTTTGATGTTTTCTCCTCCGGTTCAGATAATGAAAATCCGGCTTGGGGAGATCTTCCCGAAGCCGGTCTGTCTGATAGCAGAAAATAAAGAATTTATGGAGTTCCCGCTGTGGGAAAAATCGTAGATAATATCGGTATTTGCCAGTGTCGATTCGGAATGCGTAAAAGGCTTGTCTGCCGCGCATGAGTGCCTGGGGACGCGCTTCACAATATGCCCGCATGGAGGGAAGGTCCCGCAGAGGACCGCTGTCTCCCCGGAGGGCTCCCAGTAAGGTGTTCAATTCAGCCTGGAACGCTGGGGAGGCCAGCTCCTCATTCTTCTTTAACAGGGTGATTTCGACTTCGCCCGTATTGGTAAACACTCCACGCAGATGGGCCGTGCAGGCTCCCTCCTGTAATTTGGTCGAAAACAGATCGTTGACATCGAGCTCACCGCTGGTCAAGAACTGGTGCGGTTCATCGCTCACGGGATCTTCCGCCTTGCCTGGGTGGATGCTCAGGGAAGCTGTCGCCTGTCCGCTGTTTCGCGGGCAGCCGTTCCTCCCGATCCCGCTGCTGGACGATACGAAGCACATCCCGAAAGGCCATGTACTGCTGGATCTCTGCCGGGTCCTCGGTCAAAGTCCGAACTGTCTCCCAGCATGGACTCCCGTGACAACTGAAATCCTCCTGCACCACCAGAGCAGTATGTCCCTCGTCACCTGTCAGGTGGACACGCTGCCCGCGGAGTTCTTCCGCGCGGCTGTAGAGGCCATAGGCCAGACCAATGGCCTTCAGCGCCTCCAGTGCGTCCACGGTGGTATAAACCTGTTCTGTGCTGATATGTACTTCCCCAGACAGGGAAATGCTTTTGTTTGGCATAGGTTCTGCCTCCTGACTGATTTTAAGTTTATCGCCCACGGTCTTTCTTCCGTCTGGGCGAGAGCTGGCCGCAGGCGCTGCGGTTGATCCGCTCTGTCTCCCGGGGAACCTCCTCCACGCAGTGCTCCCATGCCTGCTTGAGTGGCTGTGTGGGCAGGCCGTTCTGCCGGTAGCCCTCCAGGATGCCGTTGTAATAATCAAAGGAGGGAATGGATGGTTCCTTGCACAGCTCCGTCATCACATAGGCCATAACCGTGTGCTCCTGCCCATCATGTCCATGAACCGTTACCGGCTCCTTCCCATACAGGTGAGGGTAACCCTCATAATAATCCAGGGAGCGCTCACACTCTGGCGTGATGTTCCACAGCAGGCCGTGTACTGTGCTCCCCTCCCTGGGAGCGATGGTGGCCACTCCGGCGCCCCGCAAATTGCCGCGGAACAGAAGTTCATAATTCTCCAATGTGACTGGTCCCACCACCTGGGCGTCTGGGCAGCGCTGGGCCATCTGATCCAGGTTGATATTGCTCCCATAGGCGAAGTACAGCTTTCCCTCAGCCATTTTCCAGCACCTCCAGCGCACCAATTTTCGCCAGTTCCCCAAACAGTACCCGTGCCTGCTCCTCCAGACCGTGCTCCGGCAGGACACAGTCCCGGTCCGTCATGCGGATGAAGTTGCTGCGGAGCTGCCAGAGATAGCTCTCCGTGTCCGGGAACTCAGTGGGGTCAAAGGCGGCCAGCCGGAGCTGTTCCAGGATCTCCGCCCCAGTCCCCTCATAAATAGTGTCATCAATTCGTATCTTCATGGTCACCTCTCCGCCTCACGGTGTTTTTTCTTCTTGTTTCGATTGACTTCATAGCTGTCCTTGTCGAAGCGCCAGGCCCGATCTCCATCCAGATGCGCCAACAGCAGATCGCGGGTCTCCCTGAACTCATCGCCATTGAGGCCCAGGCGCACCAACCACACCCGGAAGGTGAACAGCTCGTTGTCACTGTGGGTCTTGCGCATGATGGTGCTGCGCTGGGCGATGGCCTGGGCGGACATGGCGAGACAGAGGTTCACATAGGCGGTGGCCAGATTGGGGTTCAGGGTGGAGTTGAAGCACCGCCACTCCACCGTACCCCGGTAAAAAACCGAATGGAGGTTAAGCGCGTAATAACGTGTCCAATTGTAATGATCCGTTTTATCAACATCCCCCTCATACCAGATCCGTTCCAACTGAGTCAGATCTGTTGTCTCCTCTGCAGATAGGGTCCTGGCCTCCCGCAGCATAGGTTCTCGTACCTTTTTACAAAAACGGATGGCCCGCACCTCATTTACCTGCAAGGCTTTAAACAGAAGATCCTCTTTGGAGTACATGATGCTGATGAGGTTCTTCAGACTCTGCCGGTTGTGGTTGGCGGCGTCTACATGAACGTGGATACCACAGGAGTCATTGACCTTGGCGCCGATCTGCTTTAGGCGCCGCATACACTCCTGGAGTTTGGGGAGTTCTGGATAGGTCAGCTTGGGGGTGACCAGCTCCACACGAAAATCTTTGATGTCATTTTCCAGATACTCTGTTCCGGTCCACTGCTCCCCAATAATGCTGGCGTCGCTGACCAGCTTCCACTCCTTGCCCGTGGGGTCCTTCACTTTCCAGGTATCATAGACGCCGCCTTTGGCTTTCGGTATGGTCCCAAAGTAGTCCGCCAGCGCTTGAGCGGCCTGCTTACGGGTGATACCGGTCATCTCCACTTCTACGCCGAAGCACTGGTCTTTCAGGCCGGTCATGCCGCATCACCCATCTTCCGCGGTTCTTCATCCACCGCCAGGATACGGCGGCCAATGGCTTCGATCACCGTAACGGTGACACTGTTTCCGGCCTGCTTATAGGCCTGGGCATCTGAGGTGAATGCCAGGATCTTGTCGATCTGCTCTTCCGCAAATCCCTGGAGCCGAAGGCTTTCACGGGGCATCAGGCGGCGGATGCGCCCGCCGCGTTCCACGATTCCCTGGATGCAGCTGGTCTCCAGGGTGTGTGCGATATCGTGGCCCACACGCCCACGGCGTGTGTTGCTGCCCGCATACCCCAGATCGACAGTATCACCTATCGCTGCTTCCTTGTAGCCGCGTTTGGTTGCCTCTTTGATCAGCAGGACCCCAGAGCGTTCTCCGCGGTGGTTGCAGAGTGTAGTTTGGCTGTATCGTGCGGTAAGGCACCTGGCGTTCTCGGTCGGTGTCGGCCTGCCGATACACAGATCCACAAAGCAGGATCGTGCTGTGTCCGGCTCCATCAGATACAGCCCGGTCTTTACTCCTTTTCCTCCACCTCCGGCAGTCTGTGTACAGGCGGTCCCTCTGGGGTCATAGACTCTCGATCCCTGCGGCCCGCCGAGGACTTGTATAAGAGCTTTTCCGTCTGTTCCGAAGACAGGAAGTATTTTTCCGGCGCATCGGGGATCAAGATATCCGACAATGAACACCCGCTTTCGGACCTGGGGGACACGGAAATCCGCGCTGTTAAGCACCATCCATTCCACGCGGTACCCCAGGTCATTAAGCGTGGCGAGGATGGCAGAAAACGTCCGGCCCTGGTCATGCGTAAGCAGTCCTGGAACGTTCTCAAGCAGAAGATACGCAGGTCGTCTGGCTTGAGCCAGGCGGGCAATCTCAAAGAAGAGAGTGCCTCTGGCATCTTCAAATCCCTTTCTTCGGCCAGCATTTGAAAATGCCTGGCAGGGGAATCCCCCGCACAGGAGGTCGAAGCCGGGCAGGTCGTTTGGGTCGATTTTTCTGGCGTCGGGATAGTATCGTTCCTCCTCTCGGATGTCGTGGATGGCGCGGTAGCTGGCGTCGGCGTACTTGTCGATCTCGCAATGGCCGACGCACTGGAAACCTCCAGCTCGGTCCAGTCCGGCCCGGAAGCCGCCGATCCCGGCGAACATATCAAAATAGCGTATCAGGTGATCTCATCTCCTTCCTGCTGCAGGGCAAGAAGAAAGCCGAGGACATTCTCATCCATGTCCCCGGCCTGTGCCTGCCGGCTTTTTTCTGTTGTCAGATCCAAATGGCGCAGTTCTTCCCGGATCAGCCCCCGGATGGCGGACAGCAGGGCGTCCTGTTCATGGGCCTTACAGACCATCCTGCACACGGCGTCGGTCCGCTGCCCCGCTGGGATGGAACTCAGGATGCGCCAGGCTTCCCGCTGCTGGGGCGATGTCAGAGAAAAAGAAAGGTTGAGCCGCCGCTTATCCGCCATGGCCGACACCCCGCGACATCTGCCCCACAAGGCGCTCATACCCTTTGGCGTTCAGGGATACGTCGTCCAGGATAAGCGGGCGGCACAGGCCGTCTGTGGCCGAAAGGTGGCGTTTTAAGAGCGCCGCTCCGCCGCCCAGGAAAATGGCGGGCATGGCTCGGATGTCCAGGCCGCTCTCTGTGACTGCCGAGAGCAGGTTTCGGGCGTACTTGCCCGCCTGGGTGTGGATGACCGCTCTGATCCGCTCGTCCATCCCGCCGGAACTGCCCCGCAGGGCGCTTTCGATCTGAGCGGTCGTCATGGACAGCCCGAACAACCGGCGCACCTGTTCGCTGATCTCGTCAATGCAGCGGATCATGCCAAGTTCCAGGCTCCGGCAGGAAGCGGCGTTGGGGATGCGGTTATCCAGCCGCATCAGATCCACCGTCCAGCCGCCAATGTCCGCCACAATGACGGACGGCTCGTCCAGCAGTTCCGTCTGGGTCAGTACGGCGGCATAGCCCTGGGGAAACAGGGACACCTCCTGGATGGTGACGGTGTAGTCCTGCCCCTCGTAGCGAAAAGGGATAGCGCTTCCCCATCCCGATACAGGTATGAACGGAAGGACTTCTTGTCCCGGCCAAAGCTGGTCAGGGGCAGGCCCGCGGCCAGGTGGACGCTGGCGGTGTGCTCCGCACCCCGATGCTCCAGTTCCTTGGCGATGGCTGCCAGGGTGAGCAGATAGTAGTCCTCCGTCTGGGTCTTATCCCTCTGAAGCGGCTGGCGGCCGCTGCCCACCACATAATATCTGCCGTTGTACTCCAGTACGTCTTTCTGGGTGTACGGCTCATGTTCGTACTCTACCAATCCAGTGGGGAACGAAAAGTGTACAGTTTTCATGGCTGCGTAGCCATGATCCACGCCGATCACAATTACATCTTTCATCTGGTACTGTGCTCCTTCCGATCATGTTGTTTCTGAGGATTCAGATGGTAGTCGTGCAGGACCGCTGTGTACAGCTTCTGCTCGAATGCCCGATATGCCGGCGTGGTGCGGTCGAGGGGGAGAAGGACAGCCCGTTCATAGCAGGTTCCAGGCACGATCTCCCACCGAACCGCATGGAACTGATCCGCCAGCAGATAGCGCATGAGCTGGTGGCCGTTCATCATTTCGAACATCCCGCGGGCATCCTCATAAGGGAACTGCCCATATAGATCAAAGCCAGTCATCCTCTTGGCCGTGAAGTACAGCTTGAAGCCACCTGGGTCCAGTTTTGGAGCGATCTGCTCATAGAATGTCTTGGCATCCATCTCAACCAGCCCTTCTCCACTTGCGGGCCAGCCGTTCCAGAACCGTCAGCCTGCCGGACACTTTCCGCGCCGAGAGATCCAGTCCATTCATCTGGTTTTGGATACGGCGGTGGATCTGCTTGAGCTGCCGCCTGTCGCCGCAGCCCTCCAGCACTACATAGCTGCCTTTTCCGTTGGCCAGCACTTCACGCTTGCCGCCCTCGTCTCGGAGACTGGCCATGAGCCGCTGGCCCAGGCGCTTGCGGTAGCTGTCTTGGAGGGCCTCCACATCCCCGCACACGCCATGCTTTTTCAGGATCGCGGCGATCTCGCTGGAATGGATCTCCATTCCCTCGAACAACGCCTCCAGGATCTCCTGCTCCGCCTCTGGCGGCAGTCTGGGCGGAGCAGTCGGCTTGGCGCCCGTGTTTTCCCGGTTCATCGCTCTGCCTCCTTTCGCTTCTTTTGAGGAGGATGCATCGCTTTTTCGGGCGGCGGATTACCACGCCAGGACTCTGGGGCCATGGAATTGATATGGCGGAGCATATCCCGCACGTTTCCACAGGTGAATTCCGGCTGCTCAAATCCATGGCGCTCTGTGTAAAGCGTCCACTTATGGGCCTCATGGGGACTGTCCCGGATGACCACAAAATACTTCCCGCTGCGGTCGCCATGCAGCGGTTCAAACCGTATGTCATCATAGAGCGGGCCGGACAGCGGGCAGTTGTTCTTGAACCAGACATAGTAGTGGTCCAGGATATAGGGGTCGGTGATCCCCATAACCACCTTGCTCAATTTCTGGAGCCGTCCGGCCAGGGCGACATCCTGACAGAACCAGTCATACCACCCGGCCTCACATTGAACAGCACGATCCTTTGAGGAAAAATCCCCGGCACGAAACCGCTCCTGCCACTGGCGGACACTCATTTCCGTCATAGCGTCCCCCTATCCGGCAGGAAGCGCTCCATGAGGTCGGCAATGGTCCGAAACACCTCCGCCAATTCACGGGATTCTTTCACCGTATCTTCCATCTCGTCCCTGGTCATGCGGGTGCATTTAGCCCAGATCCGGACATTTTCCTCTGTGGGGTCCAGCAGCACCGCCTTTTCATACGCCTTGCAGAAGACCCCGGCGATCTTCCCCTCGCGGTCAATCTCCGCGTCCTTTTCCTGGATCTCCTTTTTCGCCTTGGCCAGCTCCACCGCCTCCAGGGCCGCCTGCTCCCGCTGCTCCTCCGGCAGGTTCTCCACTTGCTTGGTGATCTGGTAGCCCTGGTGGATGGACAGCTCCTTCTTGTCCAGCGCCTCTTTGACCGCTGCGGGGGCGTGCTCGTCGATCTGCATCACCTTGCCCATGGTGCGCTCACCCAGGCCAACGGAGTCCGCCAGTTCTTTGCGGGTATCAACAGGAGGAAGGTTCGGCAATGTTGCCGAACCTTCCTCGGATGGGTGGTATGCCTGCCCTCCGGCAGACATATTGGCCTTGGCCTTGGCTTCGATCTCAGGCTTGAGTTTCAGGGCGATCTTGCCCAACTCCCACTTGTCCAGGTTGCGGCGGCCCTTCTGGGTATCCAGCGCCCATTGCTTGGCCTCCAGCAGATCGTCAAAGGCGAATACAAGCATTTGATAGGGCAGGCCGTGCTTGTCGCACAGGGATTTTCGGTTATGCCCGTCAATGACGACCAGATCTTCATTGACGATGATGGAGGTATAGCACCCATTTTTCAGGAGGTCCGTCTCCAGTGCGCCGAGCTGCTCCTCGCTCAAAGGCGGGAGCAGCCCGGCCAGCTCCGGCAGCATGATGGGCGTGCGCTCCGTGCTGCTGTAAATGATCCCGGTGTTCTTCAT
>ERZ894191.1965-NODE-1965-length-10243-cov-12.111798_pt1 | contig 10243 bp, 12 predicted proteins | sample MGYA00380282_ERZ894191 | MGnify/ENA primary metagenome ERZ894191 (study PRJEB32331, sample SAMN06328485) | human gut metagenome | biome: human gut microbiome; feature: stool | host: Homo sapiens | collected 2013-02-21 ...
TCGCTGAGGACGGTCGTTGCATATCCTTGCTGAAAATTATGCTGACCAATTATTGTCTATAAGTAACTATTGTACTTATTGGTAATATATTGATTATCAATGTTTTATATTTTTTATTGCGACAGCTCGTAAAATGCAGGGGCGGCAATAATACTAAAACAACTACCCTTTCAATAAGTCTTGTTCTAGTAGTTTGGAATGAACACTATCCCATAACTCTTTTTGCTTCTCATTCAACATATCTACAGATATGAACGTAGTACCACAAAACACAATATCGCTATATCTTATTACTGGTATTAGTCCGAATTTAGTCCAAGCAAAATAGTTATCGTTATATTTATCTGATATGCCAGTATTACATAGGTATATTTCTTCATTGATATTAATAAGTGTCTGTATGGAGTGTTCCAGTATATCAAACATCCGACCTCTTAAATCATACTTTATACCATCCGCTATTACCCTTTTGCGGAATCTGGATAGCAAATGCTGCGAAAAGATAAAGGCATTATTCAGATTGATATAAACAAAGTCGGTAGTATTATTACCTCTTCTCATATATCCTACTATGAAGAACTGATTAGTACTTTTATAGAATACGAAGAAGTAATACCCTTGTATGGCAGTAACTTTCATAAGCCATTCATCACTACTAGCACCATCTAGACTAGTAATGAAATCTATCATTTCTTGGCTATATGCCAGATTAAATAATTGTTCTGCGTATTCTGCTATATTCATGCCTTACAAATTAAAAAAGGCTACCACCGAAGTAGTAGCCCAATTTTTGTTAGTCATCAATCTCCGACAAAACTTGTTTTCTCAACTCTGGAGAAGCATTTTTCAATGTTTCCGTTATCTTGGACAGATTCAGTTGCAAATCTATATCGCTAGGCTCTATTTTTACAACTTGCTCCAAAAAGCTGACATATTCTTGATATTTATCAAGCTGCTGTCTAGCTTTTCTAACGAGTTCTTTCCCAGATGCTTTGGAAGAGAACCAGCCACCAAGTTTTTCAAATTGTGTGGCACGGTCAGAGTTAATCACTTGTACAAAAACTTGCGCATTTACAGTTTCAATAGTTGAAGTATTCATAATAATTATATTTTTTGAACACGGCAAAATTACCGCTAAAGTAAATGCCTCTGTAAATGCGCTGCAAAGGTATGTAATATATCCGTAATATAAAAAACTTCTTAGAATATTTTTTTAATAAGTACTTCATATATCCTATTCAGAGCTACAAGCAACATATTACTCAGTAGTATCTATCCAGTACTATTAGCTAATGTACAAGTGAGAAACTACTAGTAACATCGTTACTACTATACACCGCAGTCGTATCACTATTAGCTATACTATTTTTAACTAATGTACTAGTTCCGAAAAATAACGGCTGTCATTACTAATACTACCATCACTTATTTGGGCACACAAAAAGTCGGCAGGATAACTAACAACTTCTATCATCACTGTTTTTTACTTACTAATAAGTTATATAGCCGCTACTTCGATAAGTCTATTAATCGCTAAAATACAGTTATTTAGCTATCTATTCCAAATATCGCTTATCCGTCAATAGCCATAAATATAAACTATTATCAAAAGAAGTACATAAAATCACTATTCTTGTCTGTTAGCTTGCTGACAGAAGAAAATAACGGCAATATGGCGATATAGGTAAGCTATCTATAGAAAGTGTTCCTTTGATTAGGTACACCGCCCAGAGGTGAGTATAATCGTATAGAGATAAAAAGATAGGAACTACCACGAGCAGGGGTATAACCAGAACTGCCTAGAGTAATTCAAGCACTATAGATTTTACAGTATATAATGAAACTAACATTGAATCATGGAGTATTACACGTTTGAACAATTAAAGGAAATGGCTTTCAAGGACGGAATTACTGGTAATAAGGTAGCTGTTGGTATATGGGCTAAAATGAACGGTTTTCTAAAGAAAAAGAAGCAAGTGAACAAACGTAGAATTACATTCTACTTTAAACTGGATGATTGGCAACCTTATAATGTATAACAGCCAAAGCCTTTCTATAAGACACCATCAAAAACAGTACATAATACCTATTTCGACATACATAGTTAGCCAGACAACACAAGGAAGTGAATTACAGATGTTTTTTTAAAGATAGTCTTGGTAAAGTGGTACTAAGGAAAAATGAACCGTAGTTCATGGGAAATTTGACACCAAGTATAGGGGAAAAATGACACTCTATACATTACTACAATACTAACATTACAACATAGATAATTCAGTGCTGCGCACTTCATTATCAAATTTCTAGCTTTCGTAGATAAGTAACTAATGATAAAAACGTAACATTATGATGATATACAATAACAGACTGTTCAATACCAGAAAGGAATTGAAGCGGTATCTAGGTGGGACACGTAAATACAACAAGGCTTTGAAAAACGGAGAGATTTATAACATATACCAAGAAGAATCAAATAACCAACCGTTTGCGCACAATGGAACAACAATATACGACACTGACAAAAGACATTAATAATATAGATAATAAGGATGCTATGGTATATGCCTATATAAAATCAAGGATGAATTATAAAACTTCCATTGCGGATAATGTTACAGAAAAGGAGATTTCCGAAAAATTAGGCATATCATTAAGCACAGTAAAAAGAATCGTTTCAAGGATAAAGAATAATAAGAATCTTATTGATAAAGTGGTAATTAATAATGTAATAGCAGAGAGAAGCTACAAAACGTACAACAAATATTATATGGCAAAATGTAATGAGAACTTCTTCTATATTTATAACAGTTTCTTTAATGATGATATGAACATTACGAAAGCCAGTGAACGAACTAAATTAAAGAACTTCTTACTTAAAATAAAGGCTCTATGCAAAAAGGAAACGAACAAGTATATAAGTGAAAATCCGCATCTGGGTGGGCTTAACAAAACGGAACTATCTAAAAAACTGGGTATTGATACAAAAACATTAAATAACTATCTGGAAATGGCAGCCAATGCAGGACAGATAAAATATATAACTAATGGTTTGCTGGTACTGAACAAGTCCATTATTCCAGATTTTAAGAAAGATGATACAGATACAAGAATCTATCATATTATTTATGACTGGTGCATTGATAACGGTGTTATTCCACCAGATAGAAATGATGAAATAACAGTAATGGCAAATGGCAGTATCAGAAGAAGAAACAGCTTACTTGTTGAAATAACTGGAAAGCTAGGTTATATGAAAGATGAAGATATTAGGAGTTTACTAACTAATAGAATAACTTCCGAAGAAATAACATTGGAATATATAGCTAAAGTACTGAATATAAATAACAAGAAGAAAGAAGAGATAGAGTATTCCGTCATACTTGACTAAACAAGCTAATCACTTACATTCAGTTTAGCTAAAAGTCAAGAGAGCAGATATATAAGGTACTTAATACAGAAATCCCCCTCCCCATTCAGCCAGTGACCTAAAATATATAAGAGTGGCTGTCTTTACGGTTGGCAAACCCCTTTAGTCCCCCCTCTGTATATTGATATAAAAAAGAATTATTAATCATTTAAACTTTTATCAATATGAGAAATTTAGTTATCATGCCAACAGAGAAAAGAACTTTGAATTTAGGTGAGTATGCAGAAGAAGCTACTATAATTGTGGAAGAAACTGCAAAACCAAGTATTACTTTCTTGGAAGCAAATACTGATTCTATCACACTGGAAGAACTTGCAAACAAATGTGTTGTGCCTACTTGGGCAAACCAAGAATTAACCATTGCACACCAAGACTTTATTTCTTGTGTGCATGAAGCTGCAAGTACATTCTATGCAGGTGAAAAGGTGAGCTTTCCAGAAATAAGAGTTTCACATATAGTACGTGGTAGAATACCGTCTGCACTAGGCAAGAAAGCAAGTGAACTGTTAGAATGTGAAAAGACACAATTCTATCAAAGACTTGCATTTGCTTTTACTGTTCCAACCATTTTTGAAACAATAAGAGGGCAAAAACTTGAATTGTGCATAGGTGGGGTAAGAAATTACAGTGACTTGAATCTGTACCGTTCTTCCAAAGGCTTAGAAAAGTTTTCTATCTTTATTGGCTGGAGAATGAGAATTTGCTCTAATCAGATTCTTACTGGTGAGGGTGTGAGGTTCAACATGGAAGTAACCAATATCAATGAACTTTACAGAAATGTACTGGAATTGTTTAACAGCTTCAATGCAGCCAAAGAAATACATTTGATGCAAACATTATCAGACACTTATCTATCTGAAACACAGTTTGCACAAGTGGTAGGCAGAATGAGAATGTACCAAGCACTTTCACCAGCAAGACAGAAAGCAATACCAAGACTTCTAATCACTGACAGCCAAATAAATAGTGTGTGCCGTGATTATTACACAAATGAAGTGTTTGGAGTGAAAGACAATGCCATATCTCTTTTTGATTTTCACAATTTACTCACACAATCAAATAAAAATAGCTACATAGACAGCTATTTACAACGTGGGGTAAATGCTACAGAGGTAAGTGTTGGATTAAACAATGTATTACAAGGACTGGATAATAAATATTCTTGGTTCTTGGGCTAAACTAACTAATAGGGCATCTATTTATTAGGTGTCCTTTCTTTTTTAATAACTTAAAAATACTACAAAATGAATGATAATGAAAAACTAGTACTATGGGGCATACTAGTAGTACTGTTACTAATAATAATTGGTATTATCAATCCTTTTTTGCTGATACTGATTTTATCCATCTTTATTTATATACAATCATAAATACTCACTAATATACAAAGTGAATGTTTTGTTAGAAATCAACACATTAGCTAATTGGCTAGTATGTTGGTAGTGGTAAAACATTCACTTTTATTTATTTACATATAAAACAGAACATTATGAGTTTAAAATATTCAAGCACTACAGCAGATTATTTAGTTTGGTCTGATGCAATGAATTTAATAAGAAAATTGGCTAAAGATGGGAATTACAAAATTTCACTTCTTATAGCTTTGGGGTGTTTCACTGGTTTAAGAATATCTGATATTCTAGCTTTGAGATGGAAACAGATATTAAATACCAGTGAATTTACAGTAATAGAGAAAAAGACAAATAAGGTGAGAACTATTAGAATAAATGCCCAACTTGGGCAGCACATTAAAGAATGTTATGAACAGATAAAGCCTATAGGAATTAACTCACCTATTTTAGTGAGCCAAAAAGGAACTGTTTTCACTATCCAAAGAATCAATGTGATACTAAAAGAGGTGAAAAAGAAGTACAAACTACGTTTAGGCAATTTCAGTTGCCATTCACTTAGAAAGACTTTTGGCAGACAAGTTTATAATATGAACAGTGACAATTCAGAACTAGCCTTAGTTAAACTTATGGAACTGTTTAATCATTCCAGTGTAACCATAACTAAAAGATATTTAGGACTTAGACAAGAAGAACTACTAAACACTTATGACTGTCTAAGTTTCTAATCTGTTGGAATGTGACAAAGTTTGAAATTTCTGAACAATTTATAGAAATAGAAAATTTTGTCACATTCTGATAGTTCTAGCAGATTGCAACTAGTTCCGTAACGGAGTGGGAGATTCTCTTTTTTTAAAGGCATGATATGGCTTGTAGTTTATGGTATGTGCGATTTTGGGGCAAATTTATCCTCACAGATAACGCTATAATTGCAAATGAATCATTAATTTTGTGGACTAATTAACTAAAAGCGCAATAGATATGGAAGATACATTCTCTTTAGGTAACGTATTGTTATATGGTGAGTTTCCAGGAAAAGGCAAAGAAAATAGTCTTACGGGAGAAATGGCAGAGTTGCTTATCTCAAAGATTTTCGGGGTTACAGTTCTCAAATTGAAATATGAAGATGTCTTATATCCAGTTCAAACCACAAATAACTGTGAAATTTATAGGGCACAAACCATAAAAGGAGAGAAATATTTTAAGAATGAAGACCTTGATGATTTAATAGAAGCTATAAAAAAGGCAAAGTAGTAAACAGATTCTTAAAGAGTTCGCAGCATTTGCGGACTTTTTTTATGCCTATTATGAAGATTAGATACTTCTTTCATTCATTACTTAGTTAGACTACAAATCTATATACCTTATTATCTCTAATAGAACAGCATCTTTTCAATCCACAGAATCTACGGGTACTTTTTTCGGAAAGAAATCTTTTTATAGACCCCAATCAAAAAAAGTACCTACCTTTGAAGCTACGAAGAAAAAAGGGCAATATTGCCTAATACCTTACTACAGATATGTTTTGGAACACTTGGAACTACATTTATCAGTGTTTTATCTTTAGCTATTCAAAACCTTTCATTAACTTTGCAGCAATTTCAGAGGTTTTAATGCTCTGAAAGGACATATTTTAGTAAAAGGGCGTTTAGCAAAGTTATCCCCTATTGGAATCTGGACAATTCTAAGCTGTGAGGGTAATGAGCAAGAAGCGTCCGCGTCTATGGTATTTTATATCCTAGCTATAGGAATATCATATCATTAGGCGTGGACTTTGCTTATTATTCACAGCAAGGGCAGTCCAGAGCCTCAATAGGATAGTAAGTTAAAGTTTCCACGCCTTATTTTTATCCGCTTTTGTCTGGAAACTGGGAAGCATTATACTTAATAAATAATGAAAATATTTATTTGTGCTTTAGCATTAGTAACATTGGCATTAGATGGATATTCACAAGAATGGAAACCTATCATTACTTATCCTAATAAAAGTAATACTACAACTACTACCAGTACTACTACTTCAAGCCGTACTAATACATGGAATACTAGTAATGATGTTACTGTCCGTAGAAAAAGTGTAACATACGACCCACAATATAATATGTGTGTTACATTAGAAATCACCAATAATAGCTCAAACAAAAAAGTAATTGCTGTCAAAGCTAGAATACATTATTCAAGTTCAGAATTGAAATCTGTTGATGCGGAATATGTTACAACCAAAGTAACAGTAGAACCGGAAGAATCAAACTGGGCATTTTTATACGGAAATCCCAAGCCTACCTATAAGTTTATGACGATGGGGAAAATCATTATTTATTTTTCGGATGGGACAACGCAAGAAATATCTTAATCAACATAATTAATAACTTAAATATCAAACAAAGATGAGAACATTTAGATTAATTGGAATGGCTTTACTAGCCGTAGTAATGTGTGTGAACTTTACTTCTTGCAGTGATGATGACGAACCTAGTAAAAATGATGATGGTGTTATCACCAATCAAAAGCGACTTGTTGAGCTAAGAGTGACAGATGAAGACGGGGTATCTATTACTGAATATTCCTACGACAGTAATGGTAAGCTAGTATCAGCTACAAACACAGAACAATACGATGGTAGTACACACACCAGTACTTATACAGTCACTTGGGGAGCAAACAAAATCATTGAAAGCAGAAATGGAGAGGCAATCACATATACATTAGAAAATGGATTGATAACACATACTTCTGATAGTGACGGAGGAGATTTGGATAATACAGACTTTACTTATAATGCAAACAATCAGCTAGTAAAATTGCAATATAATGAAGAGGACTATCTGTCTTACACATGGCAAGGTGAAAAATTAACTAAAATGGCATGGAGCTTTAGCGATGAAGATATTCACGAATTGTCTTATAGCGGAAAAACTTGTAAAGGCTATCTCCCGATAATGGTATGGAGTGTGGATGATTTGCGTCCGTTATTGGAAACACATCCCGAATTGGCAGGAATGAGATGCAACCAACTTCCAGACAAAATATATAGCAAAGATGAAATTGACGAAACTACAGAGCAATATACCTATACATTTGATAAAGACGGATATGTGGAAAGCTGTACTGAAGTATCTACTTACAAACGCCTAGATAATAATGAAACAAGAACGGAAACAACAATTTATACTTTCAAATGGGAATAGTCTAGTGAAACTATAACTAATGCAAAAAGCCAACCTACCCATTTGAAGTATGCACTTCAAACAACGGATAAGTTGGCTTTTTCAGTTCTGAACACTTATTATTAACATTATCTTTTAGACTTCACCGTAGGAGTAAGTCCAATAGTAGAGAAATAGTTCCGCATCATTTCTCTGTTACCAATAGTTTTTTTATAGCTATAAAATATTAAGTTCCACATATACAATGATATATAGCTTCTGGAACATTACCAAGATATAGGTACTACTTCTGTAATAAATTAAAAATAGGTGTACTTCTACAGCTAACACTAGTAATGAGGTAATAGCGGTAATATAGTACCCACTACTATACTGCCATATAATGTACTACCTATACCAGTAATACTTTACTAGGTACTATAATAATACTAGGTATATTAAAGGGTTATTATTTTTGCTTATACTTATCTTCTTCTTTTAATTCAGGAAGTGGTTTTAGTAACTTATAGCTTTTGCAGATATTCCAAAGTTCATCAAAGCTATATCCTCCAAAAACTTCTTCACCAAACATTTCATTGTTATCACTTGTTACAGTAAAATCAGATATTCTGTCAGCTAATGAATTAGGTAATATACCTATATTTTTTTTATTAAAAGTAGCTATATTATCATCTATAACAACATAGCTACTAATAGCATGATTGCTATTGTATAAAATATTAAATGACAATCCCATTTTTAAATCTAGTTTTATTGTTCTCTTATACATTCCACAAGAGTAAATTCTTATAATTTCTATCAAATCTTTTACTATAGCTAGCTTTTCTTCATAAATAGGTTGCTTATCTACTATTTTATAATGCTCTAGGCTTTGATTTATTTTGTTCTTTAATAATTCATTTTCTCCGTCTATCTTCTTTATAAACGATTTATTTTGTTCAATTTCCATTGTTAATATGCTAATATCTTTTGCGGCAGAAACATCGTCATATATTCCTTTTCTATATCCTTCTCGTACTCTGTCCTTTTGTTTTTCAAGTTTAGATATATTATCTATATAGTTTTTGATTTGAGCATTATTTTCATCTAATAAAGCTATGTTTTTAGCTTTCTCTTCTTGAAACTTTTGTCTAAAATTTTGGTATAAATAGATACCTTTTATAGTTTCCCAACAAATATAGTCTAAGTAACCAGCACTAATACCGCCATTAGTACAACCTACTTTAGTATTAATCGAAGCTCTATTATCGCTACAAGCATAATTAATAAAGCCTGCACCTGTTAGTACTACATTATAAGGCTTTTCGCAATTTCCACAGACTAATAAACCTCTTAATAAGGCTTTCCTAGTACGTCCTTTATCTGCATACGTTTTATTCTTTTCTTTCTGAATTTGAGCTAGTTCCCATTTTGCAGGCTCTATAATTATAGGTGCATTAAAAGTTCTTTCTTTGATTACTTCACCATCTTTATTTCTATTCTTATAAATCGGTTCACCTTTATAAACTGGATTTTTAATCATTTTTATAATCATAGCCTTACTCCATAATTCACCTTTTCGAGTAGGTATATTCTTGGAATTAAGTAATGATTCTATTTCTCTTAATGGTTTACCTTCAAGATACCAATCGAAGAATGTCCTTACTATTGTGGCTTCTTTTTCATTTATATACAGTTTCTTATTTTCTAGTTTATATCCATAAGGGGCATTAGCAGTATAGGCATTACCTATAGCTAAACTCCTTTCTTTGCCAGACTTAAATTTGGCTTTTAGATTTTCCGCATCCATTTGTGCAAATACACCTAGTATATATAACTGTAATTTAGCCATTGGGTGCATTTCTCCATTATCTTGTAAAGTAGTTAATCTTTCGTTCTTAAAATGTAAACATATACCTTTATTACTAAATTCTTCCACAAGCGTAATGAAATCTATAGACTTTCTACTAAGTCTAGTTACATCCCAAAAGAATATGGCATCTACATCAGCTTTACTTAATTGACGCATTTTAGTTAATTCTTCTCTAGTATCCATATCAAGAACAGCCGATTTTTTTTCTTCATATACCTTTACGAGTCTATAGCCTTCATATTTTACCGTAGCCTCTAATTCATCACGTTGGCGTTCATAATTTTGGTCTGTAGTAGATACCCTTAAATAAATAGCTGCTTTTCGTTCCATATAGTATAATATTTTGATGCAAATATAATGGATTTAATCAATAAATACAATAGTTATTGATGTTTGCATATATGACTGTGCCTATTGTATCAATAGAAGAAGCAATGACATTCCCCGT
>ERZ894191.1972-NODE-1972-length-10207-cov-5.318262_pt1 | contig 10207 bp, 8 predicted proteins | sample MGYA00380282_ERZ894191 | MGnify/ENA primary metagenome ERZ894191 (study PRJEB32331, sample SAMN06328485) | human gut metagenome | biome: human gut microbiome; feature: stool | host: Homo sapiens | collected 2013-02-21 ...
GGTATTTATACTTGCCCTGTTTTTCCATACAGATTTCCGGGAAAAGGTGAAAGCAGATGAAAAATTATCGTTATTTAGAAAGAAGAAACATGATGATTCGCCGAATCGGTCTTTGGGTTGGAGAAGTTGTTGCAGCAATCCTGTTAGCATTTTTAGTGATTCAGTTTTGCTTTCAGACAGTGACCGTACACGGCGACTCCATGCAGCCGGCATATTATGATGGAGATACTGTGTTGGTGAATAAGCTGGATTATCGAATTGGAAGCCCGAAAAGGCTTGATGCAGTCATTTTAGAGCTGGAGAATGGCTCTACCACGCACTATTCGGTAAAAAGAGTTGTAGGATTACCGGGCGAGACCATTAAGATAGAGAATGGAAAGATTTATATAAATAATAAAGAATTAAAAGGGTTTTCAGAAGAAGACATCCTTTCAGCAGGACTTGCTGCCTATGATGTAGAACTTGGTGAGGATGAGTATTTTGTAATGGGAGATAACTGCAATAACAGCGAAGATTCCAGAGTATCCAATATTGGAAACATCAAACGTTCACAATTTGTAGGTAAAATAGCAGGAACGCTTCATAAAGTAACAAGACAGTAGGAAAGATATGTTTATCGAAATCTGAACTGTAAATCAAGTACAGAAGTAAATATAGAATCAGTACAGGGAAGACTGTGATAGCATAATAAGCATAGACTAAGTATAGATAATATATAGAAGGAGGAAAAAAGATGCATTTTCAGTGGTATCCTGGTCATATGACGAAGGCCAGAAGAATGATGCAGGAGAATATCAAGCTGATTGATATTGTGGTAGAACTGGTGGATGCCCGAGTACCATTTAGCAGCAAGAATCCGGATATAGATGAACTGGCAAAGAATAAATATCGTCTTATCGTGCTGAATAAAGCAGATATGGCAGATGCAAAGACAACAGCGGCATGGCAGAACTATTTTGAGGCAAAGGGCTTCTTTGTAGCGAAGGTGAACTCACAAAAAGGCGCCGGAATGAAGGAAGTAAAGTCTTTAATTGAAAAGGCATGTCAGGAAAAGAAGGCAAGAGATAAAAAGAGAGGAATCTTAAATCGCCCGCTTCGTGCGATGGTAGTGGGAATCCCGAATGTTGGAAAGTCTACATTTATTAATTCTTTTGCAGGAAAAGCCTGTGCCAAGACCGGCAATAAGCCAGGTGTTACAAAGGGAAAACAGTGGATTAAGATTAATAAAAATGTGGAACTTTTAGATACTCCAGGTATTTTATGGCCGAAGTTTGAAGATCAGGCAGTAGGGCTTCGCCTGGCGCTCATTGGTTCTATTAAGGAAGAAATTCTTAATACAACAGAGATGGCAATGGAATTCATCGGCTTTTTGAAAAAGTCTTATCCAGGAGTGCTGGTAGAACGCTATTCTGTGGATGAGAGTAAGGAAAACTTAGAGATTCTTGAAGAGATTGCAAGAATACGAGGATGTCTGATGAAAGGAAACCAGACAGATGTTGATAAGGCGGGAAGACTGCTTTTAGAAGATTTCCGTTCCTTACGTCTTGGAAAGTTATCTTTGGAGGTGCCTGATGCGCAGTAAAGAAAGAGAAGCAGAGAAGAAAAACGCGAGTGAGAAAAAAGAAAAAAGTACTGCCCAGAATATATTGGGTACGATTGCATACATAGTCGGAGTCTGCGTTTTTGTATTTTTGATTCTACATTTTGTAGGACAGAGAACCGTTGTAAATGGAAGTTCTATGGATACAACTCTGGCCAATGGACAGAATCTTGTTATGGACAAGCTTTCTTATCGATTCCATGATCCGGAAAGATATGATATTATTATTTTTCCAGGTCCGGAAGAGTTTGGACAGCATCCATATTATATCAAGAGAATCATCGGAATGCCGGGAGAAACTGTACAGATTAAAGATGGTAAAGTTTATATCAATGATAAAGAATTAAAGAGTGATGTGTATGGTATCACAGATTATATTGATTATCCGGGAATTGCAGAAGAACCGATTACGCTTGGTGATGATGAATATTTTTGTTTAGGGGATAATCGGCCAGTCAGTCAGGATAGCCGTTATGAAGAAGTTGGTCCGGTAAAACGGTCTATTATTGTAGGAAAAGTATGGATAAGAATCTGGCCTTTGAATAAGTTTGGCAAGGTGTCTTAAATGAGGGGTGTCTGCGAAGTATGGGTAGGAGAACAAAGAAAAACCCGGAAGTAACATTGGGAAGACGGCAACGCAGAAGAAAAGAGCAGCGAAGAAAGAACGTGAGAGAAATTATCAGTACCATTTTATATCTTGCTATTTTATGTGCGGCGGTATATTTTATCCTTCACTATGTAGGTCAGAGAACGGTTGTGCGTGGGGATTCTATGGATACAACTTTATCTGACGGGCAGAATCTTATTATGGATAAATTATCTTACCATTTTCGAGAACCGGAGAGATATGATATTGTTATTTTTCCAGGCCCGGAAGAATACGGCGAACATCCATATTATATTAAGCGTGTGATCGGGCTGCCTGGAGAGACGGTACAGATAAAAAAAGGTAAGGTCTATATTAATGGGAAGAAGTTAAAGAGTGATATTTACGGCATTACAAAATATATTGATGAGCCGGGAATAGCAGAGGAACCGTTAGAACTAGGGAAAGATGAATATTTTTGTCTGGGGGATAATCGTCCGGTCAGCTATGACAGCCGTTATGAGGAAGTTGGACCGGTACACCGTTCAGAGATTATTGGTAAGGTGTGGATAAGAATCTGGCCTTTGACTAAGTTTGGAAAGGTTTCATAAAAATGAAAAGCATTAGTATGATAAAAGAAGAGTTTAAAAATCTGACTCCAGAGCAGATTCCTGCACAGATTGCCCTGTATCAGGAAGATGAGAGAAAGGGTGTACAGAATTTTTTGCTTTCTCAGCAAAAGAAAGTAGATAAATACTATCAGGAAATAGAACGTATAGAGAATCTGTGCCAATATGAAAAGGAATACAGTCAGTATGACTTTATCTGTGGGATTGACGAGGTAGGACGAGGTCCGTTAGCCGGTCCGGTTGTAGCAGGAGCCGTTGTTTTGCCAAAAGGCAGCCGTATTTTATATATTAATGATTCAAAGAAGCTTTCGGCAAAGAAGCGAGAGGAATTATTTGATATTATTAAAGAAGAAGCGGTATCCGTAGGCATTGGTATGGCTTCGCCAGAGCGAATTGATGAGATAAATATTTTACAGGCAACTTACGAAGCAATGCGTCAGGCAATCGCCAATCTTTCCGTAAAGCCGGGACTTTTACTTAATGATGCAGTAATGATTCCGGGAGTGTATATAAAACAGGTGCCGATTATCAAAGGAGATGCAAAGAGTATTTCTATTGGAGCGGCGAGTATTATGGCAAAGGTTTACCGAGACCATATGATGGAAGAATATGATAAAGTTTTTCCGGGATATGATTTTGCTTCGAACAAAGGATATGGTTCTAAAGAACATATTGAGGCTTTGCACCGACTTGGTCCGTGTCCGATTCATCGATGTAGTTTTCTTAAAAATATTTTATAAAAGAATGGAGAAGTAATCTGTGCGAAAGAATTCTGGAGGTGCCGCAGAAGAGGCGGCAGTCCTTTTTCTTGAGGGAAAAGGTATTCGCATACTGGAGAGAAACTTTCGAAGTTACCACGGAGAAATTGATATTATTGCATTAGAGCAGGAGATGATTCTTGTTGTAGAAGTAAAGATGCGAAGCTATGGAGATTGCGGAACTGCAGCAGAAGCGGTTGATTTCAGAAAGCAAAAGAGAATCTGCTATACATTTAATTATTATCGAATGCAGAGGAGACTTGCAGAGAATACGGCGGTTCGTTTTGATGTGATAGAAGTAGATAAAGATTTTCGGTGTCACTGGATACAGAATGCATTTGAATTTCAAGGGTGAACAGAAAATATGGAGGAAAACATGGATTTCGTATACGCTAATGAGAATCATTCAACAATTATAAATGAGAAAAATGGAGTGGTATTTCTTACCTTTCCCAAGCTTGTAAAGGCAGGAGTATGTCATGGTTTTTCTACAAGAATCGGTGGAGTGAGTGAGGGACATCTTTCCTCTATGAATTTATCTTTTACCCGCGGTGATGACCCGGAAAAGGTACAGGAGAATTTTCGAAGAATCGGAGCCGCGATAGGATTTGACGCAAAAGATCTGGTGTTGTCTTCTCAGATTCATGAGACAGAGATACGTAAAGTTACAGCAAAGGATAAGGGGGATGGCATTGTGAGAGAAACTGTGCCGGGAATTGATGCCCTTGTGACAGATGAAGCAGGAATCCCTATGTATACTTCTTACGCTGATTGTGTTCCACTTCTTTTTTATGATCCGGAACATCATGTTGCAGGGATGGCACATTCCGGCTGGCGTGGAACGGTAGCAAAAATTGGTGCGAAGTTTGTTGCATATATACAGAAAGAATATGGTAGTAAGCCAGAGAATATTATTGCGGCAATTGGACCATCTATTTGCCGAAGTTGTTATGAAGTCGGGGAAGAAGTTGCCGAAGAATTTAAACAAGTATTTTTACCAGAAGAGATTCCATTAATTATGGATGATAAGGGCAATGGTAAATATCAACTGGATTTATGGAAAGCAAATGAACTGATTCTTACACAGGCAGGCATCCGTAAAGAAAATCTGGATATTACCGATATTTGTACCTGCTGTAATAGCGATAAGCTGTTTTCTCACCGGGCAAGTCATGGAAAAAGAGGAAATCTTGGCTGTTTTATGTGTTTATAGTTCGTTAGAGCATTTTTCAAACACGCCCTAGAATAACAAAATAAAATTAATTTTCTAATGTGGCAGAAACACAAATAGGTATAGCTGTAATTTGTTTAGAGTGATACAAAGTGAGAGAAGCAGATCGCTTGTAAAGTTTAAATGATAGCATATACGATTTATAATAGAATCTTTGTAGATGAGGAAAGAAAATGAAGAAACATTTGCATAAAATCGCGTGGGTAGAGCCGGGAAGTATTGCGGAAGAACTTGGATTAGAGCCGGGAGATGCGATAGAAGAAATTAATGGAAATGAAATAGAGGATATATTTGATTATCAGTATTATGTGGAAGATGAATACTTAGATGTTCTGATTCTCACAAAGGATGGCGAGGAGTGCGTTCTGGAGATTGAGAAGGATGAAGATGAAGATTTGGGAATTACTTTTGAATCTTCCCTTATGGACGAATATCATTCCTGCTGTAATAAGTGTATGTTCTGTTTTATTGATCAGATGCCGCCGGGAATGAGAGATACGCTGTATTTTAAAGACGATGACTCTAGGCTTTCCTTTTTACAGGGAAATTATATCACGCTCACAAATATGAGGGATAAAGATATTGAGCGAGTAATCAAATATCACCTTTCACCAATCAACATTTCTGTTCATACGACGAATCCGGAACTTCGGTGTAAGATGCTTCATAACCGTTTTGCAGGCGATGTTTTGGATAAAATAGGACGTTTCTATGAGGCAGGTATCCGTATGAACAGTCAGGTAGTACTATGTCAGGGATTAAATGATGAGGAAGAACTTGACCGTACTATTTCTGATCTTGGAAAGTTTATTCCACATATGGAGAGTCTGTCTGTTGTTCCGGTCGGACTTACAAAGTACAGAGAGGGACTTGCTCCATTAAAACTTTTTGGAAAAGAAGATGCAAAAAAAGTTTTAAAACAGATTCATAAATGGCAGGATTATTTTCGTGAAAATTATGGAACAACCTTTGTTCATGCCAGTGACGAGTGGTTTATCCTTGCCGGGCAGGAATTCCCAGATGAGGCTTACTATGAAGGGTATGGACAGCTTGAAAATGGTGTGGGAATGATGCGCCTTTTGCTAGAAGAGGTAAAGGAACGTTTAGAGGAGCTTTCTGGAGATGACAGGGAGAAGACAGTATCCATTGCAACAGCAAAGCTTGCTTTCCCAACCATTGAGAAACTTGCGAGAGATGTGGAGAAAAAGTTTCCACATATAAAAGTACATGTGTACTGTATTAAGAATGAATTTTTTGGCGAACATATCACCGTTTCCGGTCTTTTGACAGGAGGAGATATTATCGCACAGTTGAAGGATAGAGAATTAGGGGAGGAATTACTCCTTCCATGTAATGTACTGAAAGCAGATGAGGACATTTTCCTAGATGATATTTCATTAAAGGGACTTTCCGATTCTTTACAAGTTCCCGTGAATATTATACAATCAGAGGGACGAGACTTTGTAGATAAAATTATTGCAATAGAGAATGGAGGAAATTATGAGTAAACCGGTTGTTGCGGTGGTAGGCCGCCCGAATGTAGGAAAATCTACGCTGTTTAATGCGTTAGCAGGAAGCAGAATTTCTATAGTAGAAGACACACCAGGAGTAACAAGAGACCGTATCTATGCGGAGGTTAGCTGGTTAGACTATCAGTTTACCCTGATTGATACTGGCGGAATTGAGCCGGAATCCGATGATATTATCATCTCACGAATGAGAGAGCAGGCAGAAACTGCAATTATGACTGCTGATGTTATTTTATTCCTTGTGGATGTACGTCAGGGACTTGTGGATGCAGACTTTAAAGTGGCAGATATGTTACGCCGTTCTCATCGTCCAGTTGTTCTTGTTGTAAATAAGGTAGATAATTTTGATAAATTTATGCCGGATGTGTATGAATTCTATAATCTTGGACTCGGTGATCCGATTCCGGTTTCTGCACAGGGCAAGCTTGGAATTGGTGATATGCTTGATCAGGTTGTTGAAAAATTTGAAGCACCAGTACAGGAAGAAGAGGAAGAAGATGATCGTCCTAAGATTGCAGTAATCGGTAAGCCAAATGCAGGAAAGTCTTCTATTATCAATAAACTTCTTGGGGAGGAGCGTGTGATTGTATCCCCAGTTGCAGGAACAACAAGAGATGCGATTGATACAACTGTAAAGCGTAATGGACAGGAATATGTATTTATCGATACAGCAGGACTTCGAAGAAAGAGTAAGATTAAAGAAGAATTAGAGAGATACAGTATCATCCGTACCGTTACAGCTGTAGAACGCTGTGATGTTGCTGTCTTAATTATTGATGCGACAGAAGGAATTACTGAGCAGGATGCCAAGATTGCCGGAATTGCCCATGAACGTGGAAAAGGTATGATCATCGCAGTCAATAAGTGGGACTTGGTAGAAAAAGATAACACAACAATGAAGAAGTTCACAGAAAAGATTCGTGAGAAACTTTCCTATATGCCATATGCAGAACTTATTTTTCTTTCTGCAAAAACAGGTCAGAGACTTCCAAAATTGTTTGAAATGATTGATGCCGTAATTGAAAACTGTGCATTACGAGTACAGACTGGTGTATTGAATGAAATTCTCACAGAGGCAATGGCTATGAAGCAGCCACCTTCAGATAAAGGTAAGCGTTTAAGAATCTACTATATTACACAGGTTTCCGTAAAGCCACCTACATTTGTTATGTTTATTAATGAGAAGAAGCTAACGCACTTCTCTTATACAAGATACATTGAAAACCAGATTCGTACCACTTTTGGTTTCCGTGGAACTCCGATTCATTTCATTTATCGTGAGAGAAAGGAGAAGTAAATGAATAACGCTGTATATTATGTACTTGTAATTGTAGCAGGCTATTTCTGTGGCTGTATTGAGAGCGGTTACCTTGTAGGAAAATTATGCGGAATGGATATCCGTGATTATGGAAGCGGTAACTCCGGTACAACAAACGTACTTCGCGTACTTGGCAAGACCCGCGCACTCCTTACTTTCTTAGGAGATGCCTTAAAAAGTTTTATTCCAGTACTTGTAGTAAAGTTTTTACTCTGTCCGGCAGTGCCGACACTGAACGCAGACCTCATTCAGCTTGTTACAGGATTTGCTGCAGTAATGGGACATGATTATCCTGTGTTCTTAAAATTTAAGGGGGGAAAGGGAATCGCTACAACTGCTGCAGCTATGATGGCATTTGACTGGAGAATTGGTTTATGCTGTTTCATTATTTTTGTAGTTGTAACAGCAGCAACAAGATATGTATCATTAGCATCCATCCTTTTGTCCGCAGGAATCGTAGTGGAGGTTCTCATTTTCCATCCAGGCAGATGGGACTTATTTGCGATGTGTGTGCTCTATGCTTTCTTTGCAATCTACAGACATAGAGCGAATATTGGCAGACTTCTGTCTGGAACCGAAAGCAAGATCGGACAGAAAGTGGAAGTTAAAAAATAGAATTTGCCACAGGCAAAAGACGGAAGCTTATGTATCGTTCTGTGAGCTGACTTTGGCTGTCGAACAAAATTACTATTTAAGGTTGGAGTGCTTTGGGGCTCAGACGGATATGTTTCGCCATATAGATTCCATTATGAAACCACGCAATCTCCCGGAGAATCCTCAAATCTTCCCCCATTCTGTTTTAATTCAACCAAATCCAGCCATTGTCAGCCCCAGAAGAGACAGATACCCTATATTTGTGACCTCGGAGCAAGGTTTGAATGCGAGCGTGTAAGCGAGCATTCAAACCTTGCTCCGAGGTCACAAATATAGGGTATCTGTCTTTTCTGGGGTGTCAGCTCTTCTCAAATTAAACAGAAAATCTATCACTCTGCTATGATAAAGCAAATGCAGTTCTGATTCTTTTATTATGCGAAAAAATAGTATGAAAGTAGCGTAAAAAGACTATCTCTTGACAAATTTCACTTTGATGATAAAATAGTAACGGGAATAAAATGAAATTTTTATATTTAAATTATGCAATTTGGGCAAGCGTTCAGGGCAAAAAAATTATAATTTTGAAGGAAAGCCCTGAATGATTGTTAATCTATGAATAAAAGAAATGGAGAGAGAACTATGGAAATGGATAACCGCTCAGTTCGGCTGAACAAGAAATCAAATTTATTGAAATTAGATGAATATATGTACCCGCTGGTTGATACGGATAAGCCTAATGTATTCCGTAATCTTTTCCCTTATGAGGAAGTACCAAAAATCGCGTTCAACGACAGAATTGTGCCGCATGAAATGCCGGAAGATATCTGGATTACGGATACGACATTCCGTGATGGACAGCAGTCAAGAACACCGTATTCTACAGATCAGATTGTACATATTTACGATGCATTTCATCGTTTAGGCGGCCCGAAAGGAATTATCCGTCAGTGTGAATTTTTCTTATATAGCAAAAAGGACCGAGATGCCGTATATAAATGTATGGAAAAGGGATATAAATTTCCAGAGATTACAAGCTGGATTCGTGCAAGTAAAAAGGACTTTGAATTAGTAAAAGAAATCGGCTTAAAGGAGACAGGTATCCTTGTAAGCTGTTCTGACTATCACATTTTCTATAAAATGAAAATGACAAGAAAGCAGGCATTAGAGCATTATTTAGGTGTTGTAAGAGAGTGTCTCGAAACAGGAATTAGTCCAAGATGTCATTTAGAGGATATCACCCGTTCAGATATTTACGGATTTGTTATTCCATTTTGCTTAGAGCTTATGAAGTTAAAAGATGAATATGGAATTCCTGTAAAAATTCGTGCCTGTGATACAATGGGATATGGAGTAAACTTCCCAGGAGCCGTAATTCCGCGTTCCGTACCGGGAATCATTTACGGATTAAAAGAACATGCCGGAGTACCATCTGAACTTCTTGAGTGGCATGGACATAACGACTTTTATAAGGCAGTTAACAATTCCACCACAGCATGGCTTTACGGAGCATCCGCTGTAAATAGTGCATTATTTGGAATTGGAGAACGTACTGGAAATACACCGCTTGAGGCTATGGTATTTGAGTATGCACAGCTTCGTGGAACATTAGATGGAATGGATACAACTGTTATCACAGAACTTGCAGAATATTATGAAAAAGAAATTGGTTATCACATTCCAGAAAGAACACCGTTTGTTGGAAAGAACTTCAACGTAACAAGAGCAGGAATCCATGCAGACGGACTCCTCAAAAATGAAGAAATTTATAATATTTTTGATACAGATAAATTATTAAACCGTCCGGTACTCGTAGCAGTATCTAATACAAGCGGACTTGCCGGAATTGCTCACTGGATGAATACCTACTATCGTCTGAAGGGGGATAAAGCAGTAGATAAAAAGAGCCCTCTTGTAGAAGAAGTAAAAAAATGGGTTGACAAAGAATATGAAACTGGTCGAGTA
>ERZ894191.1977-NODE-1977-length-10184-cov-8.561556_pt1 | contig 10184 bp, 10 predicted proteins | sample MGYA00380282_ERZ894191 | MGnify/ENA primary metagenome ERZ894191 (study PRJEB32331, sample SAMN06328485) | human gut metagenome | biome: human gut microbiome; feature: stool | host: Homo sapiens | collected 2013-02-21 ...
ACGTTGCACCTGCGTATGCCTCAACACTGCCGCAACGCGCAGAAAGTAGCCGAATATCTTTCTAAAAATGAGAAAGTTGCCTGGGTAAACTATTGCGGACTGCCGGACAATAAATATTATAGCCTTGCACAGAAATATATGCCGAATGGTTCCTGCGGAGTCATCTCCTTCGGACTGAAAGGCGGACGTGACGTATCTATCAAGTTTATGGATTCACTGGAATTCATTGCGATCGTTACTCACGTGGCGGATGCACGTAGTTGCGTGCTCCATCCGGCGAGCCATACTCACCGCCAGTTGACGGATGAGCAACTGATGGAAGCCGGTGTACGTCCGGACCTGATCCGCCTATCGGTAGGTATCGAAAATGCGGATGATATCATTGCTGATATCGAACAGGCTTTGAACGCATAACAATACCGTAAAGGTATCAAATACTAAGAGAAGGCACGGGAATGAAAGATCCCGTGCCTTCTTATTTACCACAAAAAGAAAGTTAATTTCGAAGAGAATCATTTCAAATGTGAACCGATAAATCCTCCCGGATGTTTATCTTTGCAGGGAACCAAATTCTGCAGAGATATGAAAAAGAATCTATTAGTAGCATTCGTATTATGCCTTTCTTACGGATTTTCTTATTCCCATTCGTTTGATAAACCAATTAATCAGACAGCAAAGATGTCAAACTTTGAAATGGATTCGTTTACCACCAAGAATGGTAAAAGCTTGAAGATCACTTTCTTCAAACATGCCAGCTTATTACTGGACTATGCAGGACAAAAAATATTCATTGATCCTGTTTCCGATTATGCCGACTATACACAACAGCCGAAAGCGGATTTCATTCTGATTACGCATGAACATGGCGACCATTTCGATACTAAAGCAATAGCAGTTATCGAAACAAACCAGACCAAAATTATAGCTAATCCTAACTGCCGGAAAAAGCTGAATAGAGGACAAGAGATGAAGAACGGTGATGTGCTTCAACTCGCCAAAGATATCAAACTGGAAGCCGTACCCGCCTATAATACGACTCCCGGCAGGGATAAATTTCATCCCAAAGGACGTGACAACGGATATATTCTGACTTTAGGAGGAACTCGTATTTATATTGCCGGAGATACGGAGGATATTCCGGAACTAAACCAAGTGAAAGATATTGATATCGCTTTTCTGCCGGTTAACCAACCATATACCATGACACCGGAACAAGCGATACGGGCAGCCAAAATCATCAAGCCACGTGTTTTGTACCCTTATCATTACGGAGAAACAGATATCCATAAAGTAAAAGACGGATTGAAAAATGAGACAGGCACAGAAGTACGTATCCGGGCTTTGCAATAAGATATACGTAAATAATCAGAAAGTGGCTGAAAATATACTCACCTGAATATCCGAAAGGACCTTGAATAAAGTGCACTCCAAAAGTTAGATCTAAAACTTTTGGGGTGCACTTTAATATCTCAATAAGAATGATTTTCGCTTCAAGGGCTTTCCAAACATTCAGTCCCTTATAAAGAGCTTTTCCTTTTTTAATCAGTTACTTCCAATCACACAGCCTCGGCAGACAAACTGGAAATCACTGTATCCACCCAATATACAACTGTTCTATCCGCCGGCAAAACTCCTTCCAGATAAGGTGAATCGGATACCTCCTCCAACCATGCCGTAGTAATCGGTCCTCTTTCTCTTGTAGAACTTTGAGTTCCTAAATACGGACTAAAATTAAAAAACGTGTGTTGTTGCTCTACATTATTTTTATCTATATATGTAAAAACAAAAGCCTTTTTCTGTTTTCCACCCAATGAAGCCCACTCTATCTGGTATGTTCCTTCAACAAGGAATTTGCTCATCCTCTGTCTTATAAATGAATTTCCCTCCTGTTCCTTCTTCAGATAAATGATATACATCATCCGGCCGCAAAATGCAGATATCTCCTTTATTTATAAAAGAATAAGGAGCCATTGCCACATTTACTTTTTCCTGCAACTCGCTTTCCGAATCCAATGACAACATATCTTCACTGGGTCTGGAAACCTGAAATTCAGGTTGGTCGACGCACATAAATGTCAATACGCCATAAGAAACAGTCACAAGCAGGGTGACATAATTACCATCCTTATCAGTAACGGTAACCGTTACTTTCCCTTTTTTACCATGCGAACTAAGCCATAATCGGTTGTCGATGACTGTTGCTGTCACAATTGTTTCATCGGAGCTTTGTGCAGAGTAGCCACCTTTTCCATTGGCTATCCCGATATTCTCCGCTTCCCATCCGTTAAGATACAAGACTGTAGAAGAAACTGTGTTTGTACAAGTTCCTGTTTCGTCAACCAGTTCGGAACCACTAAATAAGATAATCTCTGCATTATCTTGACAGGCTGATACACAAAAAGCCATAACAGAAAGAAGAAAGAAGCCTAATAAAGTTTTTGTTTTCATATTTTCAGTGGTATGGTTAAATCCCGGCATATGCCATTGTTTTGCAAAGATATAAAGTATTTGTAAAAAACACTATCTTTGTATGAAAAGTTACCAATAGTACAGATCCACTAGATTCTTCCATACAGCGTAAGTTATATGAGATATACAACAGAAGGTCGTTGAAAAGGACGTTCCCGGGGGAAAAAGGGAATGGGAAATACGGGAACGTCCTCAAAACATAACAATACAGAAATATGGACTTTCACAAGGGCGCATTTCTGTCTCTCTTATGCAACATTCCCTTCTATAAAAATATGGAGGAAATATCTGGAGAGGATATTATTATGTGGGAAATTTAGTTTATAGTCTTAAAAGCAATCTGATTGCATCAAAGTGATGAACGATAGGCAGTCCGAATATATTCTCCTACTGCATTGTCATCATTGATTTCTATGTATTTTTTCAATAAATCCGCAAATCCGGATTTTATCTGTTCCGTTTGCTTGTTCTCGCAGGCTGTAGAATATTCATCAACAGCCATGAGAAAATCCTGCATTCGTTCATTCAGCATTGTTCCTCCTGTGCAAACCACATCGGAAATATAGGCTTGGATACTACCATTTTCTATGACAACAGGGAGGCGGTATTCCAGTCCCGATTTGCCGGCACGAATAGAAAGCACTTTTACTACGGGCGACACAATAGTCACCGTATCGGAAAAATCAAACTTTCCGTGGACTATTTCTGCACTATCTACCAGCTGCCCGCTCGAAAAATCTTTCATATAAACCATTTTTCCTTCGAATTCGGGCAAAGGTGTACTACCGTTAATCTCGTAACCTTTTATCTGATGCCCGGTGCAAGCCACTATCAGACATATTCCCGGAAGAAAAGATAAAAGTTTCACATATCTGTTCATTAAGCTCTTCATTCTTCTTTAAAAAAGAAAAGCCGTCCGCACTATCAGCTGAACGGCTTTCTCTTTTCATTCATACATTTGTATAATCATTCATCCTTAGAATCTGAATCCCAGTTTCACTACAGGCATTTCAAATATTTTGATATTGTGGTGACTGGCGTTATATTTATCAAATCCTTTCGGGCAAATCTGTATCAAGTCATAGCGGTAAGCCAGAGGGTGCATTTCGAAACCGAAAACAAAACCTTTGGCAATGCTATACTCAATACCTGCTACGGCAGCTACTTTGAAACCGTACATCTGACCGGCTTTACTTCCGGAAACATAGACCTGTGACGGAAGTTCTTCCGAGTCGTCACTATCCTTATAGGTGTCTCCGGTGTATGGTTCGGTTGTTTCAATGCGTGCCATCTGGAAGCCGAGTGCGCCTCCAAGATACGGATGAATACGTTCGTTGCGAGTCTTGAAATAGTAGTTGGAACCGACAGATACATACCAGTTGTTAGTCATCTGCGCATTGATATAACTTTGCGCAGGGATAATCATGTCGGGTACACTGTTGTCTCCTTCTACATAGTCTTTCTTAGGAGTGAGGCTGACGTTCATGCTGAACTGGAAATTTACATCCCAATTGTCAGACACAAAATACTTACCTTCAATTCCGGCTATATTGACCAGACTATTATTATTCAGACTCCCGATGTTCAGATAGCGGTTCAGATCGCCGGAGTTATCCGTCCCTCCATTTGGAAGTCCGACTACTCCTCCGTCATTGGAGAACTTGGGAAGCAGATAAGAAGTGTTTTCATTAAAAAACTTTCCGCTACCAAGCAGGACTGAAACCTGCCACTGTCCTTTCTTCGGGACAAACGACGCATCATCACTGCTGCTGTAACGCTGCGCCATTGAAGGCGCAGCTGTCATACAGGTCAGCAAAAGTAATGTGCATAGTTTTTTTATCATCTTGTTACTTTTACGTAGTTAGGGAATTATTTCAAGAAGATAGCAAGAAGTGCTTTCAACTGAGCGCTTGCAGTATCATAGTCTGCCTTGGCAGCATCATATTCAGCCTGTTTTACTTTGATATTTTCCTGAATACTTGCCAATGATTCAGTAATATAATCTGTATCAGTATAAGTACCTGCCGCTAATTTCTCTATATTTCTCTTAGCTTTAGCAACATCGGCCTTAGCGGCAGTGACATTTGCCAGAGCAATCATGTATTCTTCCTTAACCAAGTTTTTGATAGCTTCCAAGGAACCTAAATCACCATTAGTAAAGTTATTATTCAAATAAACAGTGATTTCCGTTTCAATCTTACCTTTGATAATTTCATTATTGCCGTATTCTTTTTGTACTGTTTCAATATTATCATTTACTTCTTTAAAGACTTTATCATAAGCAGCCTGGGCTTCGTCGTTAGCTTTCTTAGCTTTATCTACAGCATCCGCCAAAGCAGTATTTGCTTTATCTTGAGCAGCCTGCTCTACAGCTTTTTGAGCAGTAAATGCTTCTTTCAAAGCTTTGTAAGTTTCTACCTGATCAATTATAGCCTGTAGACTAGCCGTTTCTGCTGTTGCCCAAATCATCTTACCAAGAGAACCATAATTACCATTCTTCAAAGCGTCTACATGGTTACCACCAGCCGCAGCTATTACTTCGTCCTTAGATACTGGCAATCTTCTTGGATTATTACCTGAATTGAAATTATCGCTAAATACAGCAGAAGAAGCAGATTTCCACTTTTCCAATGGAGTCTTTACACTGGAATCTTGCTCTACATCTATTAATTTTCCAATATTTTCTTTACTAATTTCATTTGCAGTAGCAATGTCACCAGCATCCCAAATGATAAAGCCTAAATCTACTCCAACAACTTTTTTAAAGTTATCAGCGTCTGCTATCAACCAAGCAGAGATTTTTTTCGTATCACTTCCTTTTGTTGCAGTTGCCTTAGTAACTTGTGCTTCTTTAGCCAATGCATCCTTATAGTATGCAACTAAAGCCGTAGCTACAGCATCAATATTAGCTTCTTTTTTTCTATCTTCTGGTTTAAGTCCATTATATTTCTTTATTGCAGCATTAGCGGCTGCCTCTGATTTCTCCAAATCTATTTTCAGACTTTCATCATAAGCTGCCATTGCATCTTCCCATGCTTTATAATCTTTAGCATAGTTCTCTTCTGCTTCTTTTTGTGCTGCAAGAGCTGTAGCCAATTGTGGTTTGGCCCATTCTATATTTTCCAAATCAACACCTTTAGTAGCCTTATCAATCAGCTTAACCCAACCATCAATCTGACTTTGTGCTTCAGTAATTTGTATACCTTTAGCATAGGCAAAAGTACCAGTATTAGAATTATAACCAGCAACAGTTGTTCCACCAGATATTGCATCATTTAATCCTTTCTTTACACTTTCAGCCTCCACTTTCTTAGAATAAGCTGCAGCTGTTTTAGCTTTGTTCTTGTTAGAGTTCTGGTTATTTTTAGCAGTCTCCAACTTATTGCTAGTAGCTTCCAAGTCAGATATCAGTTTAGGATTAGCAACTTCCAGCTTACCTTTTTCAATATTATATTGTTGTTCCTTGACTTTTGCAGCAGCAATCTCTTCTTCCAGCTTCTTGACTTCTGCTTCCCAATCTGCAACAGTAGTATACTCATTATCCAAGATAGCTTTCAAGTTATCAGCATACTTCTGCGTCATTTCTAAAGCAAATTCTGCATTTTTCAATGCATTATCCAAAACCGCTTCTAAATTATTATCAGCTACTATATCAGAATAGTTAGCTAATTGCTCCTGAAGTTTTTTCAAGCTACCGGCTTTATAGCCATCCGCAGACTGGGTAGGATCTTCAGTAATAAGATAAACATAATACTTAGTCGTAGAAGAATTAGTCTCCGTGCTTTCATCCGGATTTGTAGTAGTAGTGGAATTCGCAACTTCCGATGACAGAATTCTTTTGATAACAGTTGTTGAATATCCATACATTGCCTTGTCCATTGCTTGTTTTGCATAGGCGACTTGCGCTTGTACACCATTCAAACGAGCTTGTTCTTCATCTGTCAGCAACAACTTGGAAGCTTCAATCTGTTCCATAGCTTGCTTGTAAGCTTCCTGTGCTTTAGCAGTGGCAGTTTCGGCAAGAAGCATTTTTTCCTTATACTGCTCAACAATCAATGCCTTTTCATTTTCCCACTTAGTTTTGTCAGCTTCCGCTTTTGCAATGGCAGCTTCCGCTTCCGCTTTAGCTTGTGCAGTAGCAGCTTCTTCCTTTTCAATCAGGAGTTGCTTCAACTGAATATTCAGTTCATGCAACTGCAAATCAATTTCTGCAGATTTATTCTGAAGTGCCAAACCTGCATTAACTAACTCTTGCTCTGCAACCTGTGCTTTTCTCAATTCAGCCTCTACAAGCTCAACTGCAGCTTGAGCTTTGATAAAATCAGACTTTGCTCCCCTAAGTTCTGCAATGCCTTCCGGTTCATCGGTATCAATACATCCCGTGAATGTCGCCGTCGTACCTGCCATGAGCAAGGTTGCGACTAAATACGTCCATTTTCTCATAAAAGTAAATTAAATGTTATACAATTAATAAATAAAAAATTTGTTTGTACTAATTCATGATTTATTTCGCTTCACTCCCCCTCTTCCCGTTACTTTGTAGGTAACGGGAAAACCCTTGTGCCTGCTCTTTTGGAGTAGTCTATACTAGAAAATAATACGATATATGACGAATCTTCTTACCCCTGCTTATGAGAAAAAGTAGAGGGGCGGGAAATCTATTGCAAAATTTAGACGTTAACAAAGCTCTAAGACAAAGAATCCACGTGTTCTTCTGTGTTTATTCCTATTTTGAGTAGTTTATTAGAAAAAATGTACGATTTTGTTTGGATGTTTTAAGAAATATGCTCATATTTGCAGCGTCTTTTCTCCCCGTTACCTACAAAGTAACAGCACTATTAATCAGTTACTTGCCACAAATATAGTTCCTCTTCAGCGAAGATAGAATCGTCACATTCGCTTCATCTATTTTCTTATTCTTAAAAGGTTTTAGATAAGTCTCTGTGACGATAATAGATGAATGTCCCATCGCCTCTGAAATAATGCCTGGATGTATCTCGCAATAATATGCCATTGTAGCCCAAGTATGCCGAGCCGTATATGAGCTTAAATCAGAAGTCAATGCAAGTACTTGTTTCAGCAACAGAAGCTGATAGTTAAAATTACGCAAAGCTATCTGATATTCCCTGTAGGTAGCTTCGGTACTCTCTCCGCCAGTCAGTATGGGAAAAAGATAAGGAGAAGCAGAATCGGTGTTCATATACTTTTTTATTAGTTTCATAGTTTCCGGCAGAAGCGTCACAGTTAGAAGCCGCCCGGTTTTTCTACGACGATAAGTAAGCACATTCCCCACCATATCCTGCTTTTTAAGATAGGCAAGATCTACAAACGGCATACCACGAAGCATGAACATTAAGAAAAAGTACGCGCGCGTACGTTGTAATTCTTCCCTTCCCTGATGAATTTGTTTGGGAAGCTCTTTCATCAATCGTTCCATATCCTCCTTTTCCAGTGCACGCTTTCTGTCAGCACGCGTTCCTGTATAAACATACCGGAAATGATGCGGTATATAAGATGCCATACGACGGTCAACCGCGCGGTTGTACACCGCCCTCAATGTACGCATATAGGTTGAAACCGTGTTCCAACTACAATCCTTTTCCCGCAAATACGTTTCAAAACTTTTAAGAAACTCCTGATTCACTTTCTTGAATGACAGATTCCTGCTCCCGTTAAATGCAATGATAGCATTCATGCTACTCCTGTAAACATGAGCAGTTCCATAATTCCCACTTTTTCGAAGCCCTTCAGCTACTTCCTTCATAAATGAAATCAAATTCCCCATTTTTATTAATTTTAGTTATCACTCAAGCACATCCCTGAAGAAAAGCGCCCTCACCGCAATTCCCCCCAATGCTCTTAATTCAAAATCTCAAAGTATCATCATACAAATATGATGAATTATGTTTTCTTTATATACACCCGATGTGTTCCTCTGCCATCAATCCCGATACCGGAACCGGGCGTATACGCCCATTGGCGCAATTCATTGGTAGCCGCCGTGCGCAGCAGACCTGTCAGTTTCCGGTATTCGTAGACCGTCAGAAAAGGATGTTCCTCCAGATATCTAACAGCCAATGCTAGTCGTTGCTCCGGTGTATACTTCTGTGAAGAGCGTTGCGACTTCCACGGAGCTCTTTCCAGCAGACATCTTCCATTGATACGCCTTATCATCTTCCTGTCTACACGAAAGTTCACGTTTCCCACCACAATGCTTCGTGCGTTACGATGGGTTTCACCCTCTCCGGTCTTTTCGCGTTCTTTATCTTTGCATAACGCCAACGAAGGAGAGAATGTTCCGATACCATCCAGCTTCACAGACTTGCCTTCTGCCATCTGATGTGCCATTTCAATACCGATCTGTGTAATTACGCCTTCCACATCTCCGACATTAAAGCCACTGCTGGATGCTATCTGACGTATTAAATCCTCGGTAGATACCTGATCTATCATTGCAAACCGAGGATAAAGTACCTGTTCGCCCGTTCCATGAATATCGGGCATTTCTTCCATTACGTACATTGCCATAATACTAAAGTTTATTTGAAATATTGATTATTAATAGAAAACTTACTCGCTATAGGTAGAAAACTTGTTCTCCCCTAGAAGAAAAGTTCTTTTTCCCTTAGGGCAAACTAAAACCGCAAGTTCTGGTTTTATAACTGAAACTTCTGATTACATAATCAAAAGTTCCGGTTTTATAATCAGAACTTGCGGTTATAGTTTTCTTACCAACAAAGATACGTTTTCCTGCCGGGATAAGCAAGTTTAATCCCTATGAAAAGGAAGTTTGATTACGATTCAGTTACTATCACCGTTTCTTTACTTTATATCCTTTCAGGGTAAAACCAACTTCAAACAGGTTCAAAAGGGCTATCCGGATGTTATCTTCTATATAGGTCTCCATATTATCATATTTTGCAAAGTTGACGGGAAGGAGTCTGTTATTCCTCCTAAAGCTTTCATCCGGTATTTTACCGGTAAAACGTCCTTTCTTCTTCACTCCCCAACGAATGGTTTTACTACAAGGAAGAGGTATACCTATCGTCAGCACTTTTTCTTTAGTTACCGTATCGGTGATTCCATGTTTCCAGATACTGATATGGTTGGCTCCCAAATAAGTGCCGATATAAAGGACAACGGTCAGCGTCCAATCGTCCAAAGCCTCATCGGTTTGAATACCATTCACCAAATCAGAGAAATAGCCTTCAACCTTTTCTCTGTCAAAACAGTTTAGTTCAGGCCATTCACATTTCTCAAACAGTTGATGCACATTGACAGGAACCAGTAAGGTGGTTATTTCTAACTGATATTTCATTCATTTCGTTTTTATATCATTGCATCTAAAATCGTCTCAAGTATCTTATCGACTATAAATATACAATTTTACCAGATCAAATGCTAAAGAGTAGAACTTTTTTTAAACCTATTTCTGAAAAAGAAAGGACTGTTTGATACACCCCTCCTATATAAACAGGGTTTATCAGACAGTCCTTTCCGTGCGGAGTATGATTCGTCCGTTATTCAGTGGACGATCCTTGCTTTTCGTCCTTACGGCATTTCAGTTTCCATCTGGAACTTACGGCTTACTTTCATCAAATTGATAGTGTAAGTGACTACGTTCTGTGCTTCCTGAACCATCGTGAGATACACCATGCTCACCCGGATGCTTCCTGATTGGCTTTGGATACGTTGCAGTTCCTTACGTTTCAATA
>ERZ894191.1984-NODE-1984-length-10163-cov-5.497824_pt1 | contig 10163 bp, 6 predicted proteins | sample MGYA00380282_ERZ894191 | MGnify/ENA primary metagenome ERZ894191 (study PRJEB32331, sample SAMN06328485) | human gut metagenome | biome: human gut microbiome; feature: stool | host: Homo sapiens | collected 2013-02-21 ...
AACACAGCGACTACAGAGCAGATGGGATATGGTATTGTTTCTTTTTTCGTCTACACGAAATCTACAATTATTATTTTGTCTTCACAGTTTTTATTGCAGACCATTTTGAGGTAGCTGTCTTATATCCGGCTTTTGTATATACGGCACGAATACGAACCTTATATCTTGTTTTCTTTTTCAGTTTCTTAAGCTGAGCAGATGTGATCTTAGCCTTGGAAACTTTAATTGTTTTTGTAGCTTTTTTGTTACCGAATCCTTTTGTTGTGTATTGGATTTCATAACCGGTGGCTTTCTTAACTTTTTTCCATGTAACTTTTGCTTTGTTCTTTGTTGTTTTTCCAACTTTAAGAACCGGTTTGGAAAGTTTTACATTTGCTTTCTTTAATGCTGGTTTAGTAGCAGGTTTTTTAGTTGTTGTTGTGCCTGGGTTAGAAGGTGTTGCAGGTTTAGAAGGAGTAACTGTTTTCTCTTTTAAGCCTGAAAGAGCTTCTGTAAGTTTTGTGTTTGCGGCATCAACAATTGCCTGTGTAAGTGAATCAGCAGATGTTACTTTTTTCGCTTCTGTTAAAGCAGTCTGAAGTGCTTTCCAGGTTTCAGTAGTATATTTGCTGCTATCAAGTGCCGCTGCTTTTTTGATAGAAGCTTCAAGGGCAGAAGTATTCAGCTGTACAGTTCCAGATACAGATGGGTAACCGGTAGATGTAAGCTCTATTGTGTAAGAAGCAGATTTGTCTGCAAATACAGGTGTGGAAGAACCATCTTTACCTTTAATTACTGCATTGAAGTTAATGTTTCCATCTGCATCAAATAAATCTGTGGCTTTAATTCCGCCTTTACCTGTTTTTTCTACTCCATTAATTTTAATAGATGTAATATTATTTGCATATTTTTCAAAGTTTACACCATCAGGAAGAGCAACCTGATTATTTTTAATGGAGATATCTCCAGTCTTGTAACCAGATTCTAATGTGAAGGAGGCTACAATATCAGAGTAAGTATCATCTGTAAATACCATAGAATAGGAACCTACACCAGTATTATCTGTAGCTTTTATCGTAAGAGTCTTATTTGTATATGTATAATCTGTACCTTCTGTCAGGACAGTTTTTCCGATACTTACGCTGCTTAAAGTATAATTAGAACCAGAAGGAACAGCAGTGGTATCTACAGAAACGGTTGCACCATCTTTAAATTTGTCGTTAGCGGTAGCTTTAATGCTGTCAGAAGCAGCTAAAGTTTTACATTTTAAGTTAGTATTAATAACAATATCAGCACCATCTTTTACAAGATAAGTAACTTTTTTAATTGTTTTACCTTGTAAAGCTTCATGACGCTTATAATCAATTGTGTTTCCGTGTTTTTCTTTAAATCCCTCTGTTACGGCAAAGGAGAATTTTCCTTCATGATAGATGTTTTCCAGATGCTCCATACCGTATTTATTACCATCTTCGTCTTCAACAATGATACCAAGTAAGGAATTTTTAGCATCTAAATTAGAAAGAGGGCTGTTTTCAGAGGTTACAGGATCTACTTCGTATTGTCCGTAGGAAGACTGTGTTTTGATAGTAAGTGTATCGGAAGTATCTTCTCTAACTTCAGATTTCATAGCTGTCAAAGTACCATCACCATTTAAGATTTTATATTCAGATGGTGCTGTATCAGATAACTTCATAGAACCAATAATTTCCAATAATTTATTGCTGCATTCTTTCTTTTCGGAAATAGCCTTTTTCGCATTTTCATATAATGAAGTTGGAACAGCAATATTTACGTCTTTTATACCGATAATAGAGCCACCCTGTCCGTTTGCATTATCTTCTGAATATGTATTGGAGAAATAAGATTTGTATTTCTTAGTTGTTGCACTACTTACTGCATCATACATACCACTTTCGCGGTAAGAAGCTGCTTTATCGGAAGTGAGGTCTAAAGTAGTATCCTCTTTTACATTATTTAATTCTCCGTAATAGAAGTCTGCATAAGAAAGATTCGCTGTTCCGTATACATATTTATCAAGAGCATTTTTAGCGGCTGTAAGATGTTTAACTGCCTCATCGACCTCTGCCTGAGTAGGAGTCTCTTTTGCTAAAATGTCTTTTGCTTCATTTAATTCTGTTTCGAAGCTATTCCAGCTCTTTTCTGTATAATCTGATTTATTTAAACCTTCAACAGAAGAAACAAGTTCTTTTAACTTAGTTGTATCACCAGCATTTGTGGAAGGTTTTACAATATTTGCATCGGTAGCTTCAAAGTTATATGTAGAATCAGCATATCCAAGAGCATAAATAGTTAAGCTCCAGTAGCCGGTTCCGTCAGTTCCTTTTGGAAGCTGGCAACGGATGGAGTCTGTAAGACCTAACTGAATTCCCATTTGCTTATGCATCCAGTTATCAGCAGCAAACTTTGTTCCGTAAGTGGCAAGTGCCTTAGAACGTGTGCTGTCCTTTCCATAGTATGTCCATTTTACAGCCTGCATATTAGCACCAAGATCGCCGTAATTTTCTGTGAAATCTACACGAAGAAATTCACCGTAGCTACCGCTTGCATCTTTTACAGTTGCTCCCATATTGTTTAAAGTAGCAGTTTTAAGAGGCTCATTTTTAATACCAGAAGAAGAGCCGTTACTTCTTTGGGTAAATGTGAAGGAACCGTCGCTCTGCTTTTCGGCAGTCTTTAGACCATTGGTATCCTTATCAACAGATGCAGTAACGTTATAAGCCTGCAGATTCTTTTCTCCATAGCCGCCAATTAAGGTACCGTTATTTTCTACAACGGAATACTTTTCTTTAAAGCTGGCATAGTCAGAAGATTTTACTTTGACAGGAACATATTTTAATCCAAGAACATCATATTCTGTCATAGTCTGTGTAGTGCCATTGGTTAAGGTGAGAGTACCTCTGTTCCATCCGGCACTGGTCCCATCTGTAAAGTAGACAGTTGCTCCATCGCTGCTCCAATGGGAAACCTTATATTCACCTTCAGCAGTTTTGATAACCGCAGTACACTGATAACTTCCGCGGTGAAGTCCGTGATTAACGGTAGCTCTTGTCACTGCATCAAAGGCACCTTTATCTTTTTCACCGTGTGAATCAGCTGTATCAGAAGAAGTGGTATCGCCTGCTGCCGTAACTCCCTCAGCCTTCCAATATTCAGCCCATGTCAGTCCTGCATAGCAGTAAACGTAGTCATCACTGTTTTCTGCTGTCTGTGTCTGTACTGTAGATACACTTGCTGCTTTTACAACCGCTGGAGTAATACTGGAAAATACAGTAGTACAAGTCATTGCAAGAGCGAGAGTACCTGCTACAAGTAATTTGTTTCTCATAAGTTCCTCCTTATATTATAATTGGTATTTGAGTTAGCTTATTCTAACGAAAAATATAATAATATACTATTATTAGCTATGTCAAACTGTATATGTATTAATGAAAAAAGTTCTCATTTGCTTATAAAAAAATTGCATTGTCAGAATATTTTCTATATAATGTATAAAGTTAGAAAGAACTAATGTAAGTAAGCTTTGGAATAATGGAGGATTGTTGTGATAAATTTTAGAAAAAAAGCAGTTGCGATGTTACTGGCCACTGTGTTCACTGCAGGAATGCTTTCTGGATGTGGAGCATCAGGGGATATAGAGAAAAGTAAGAATGATAGTAGAAAGACTGTGGAGCAGACGACACAGGCAGAAGCGGATACAGATCGTAAGTCTCAAAACGAAGAGGACGAATCGGAATCAAGAGATATTTTTGCGATGGATACGTATATGACGTTAACGGCTTACGGGAAGAATGCCAAGAAAGCATTAGATGAGGCGGTTAATGAGATTAACAATATTGAACAGCTTGTTTCTACGGGAATTGACAGCAGTGAAGTTTCACAGATTAATGAGAATGGAAAAGGTTCTGTCTCAGAAACAACCGGGTATCTGATTAAGCGTTCAAAAGAGATTTATGACAGCACGAATGGAGTGTTTGATGTTACGATTTACCCGATTATGCAGGCGTGGGGATTCCCGACGGAGAACTATCGTGTTCCCGGAAAGAAAGAGCTAAAGAAGTTAAGGGGACTGATGGGAGCAGATCACGTTTTATATGATGAGAAAAAACAGGAGGTCACTTTAGATAAGGAAGGAATGAAGATTGACCTTGGTGGAATTGCGAAAGGATATACTTCTTCAAAAGTAATGGATATTTTTAAAGAAAATGGGATTTCGAGTGCAGTAATCAGTCTTGGTGGTAATGTACAGACACTAAATGGAAAGCCAGATGGTTCTGACTGGAGAGTAGCGGTTGAGAACCCGGCAGATACGGGAAGTTATATTGGAGTACTTTCCATAAAGGATAAGGCAGTGATTACTTCTGGGGGATATGAGCGTTATTTTAAGCAGGACGGCAAAACATATCATCATATTATTGATCCGGCTACCGGATATCCGGCAAATAATGGTCTGACTTCTGTTACGATTGTATCAGATGACGGAACGCTTGCAGACGGTTTATCCACATCATTATTCATTATGGGGCCGGAAAAAGCACAGAAATACTGGAAAGAACATAGTGATGAGTTTGACACGATTCTTGTAAAAGATGATGGAAGTATTTTAGTTTCAGAGGGAATCGCAGATTATTTTACCAGTGAGTCTGATTTTACGATAATAAAAAAGTGATACAAAAATTTCTCATAAAATCAAGCACAAAAAGATTTCGAGAGTACAGGAATACAAAAATACATTCAAAAAGAAAGGGAGACATGATGAGAGAAAAGTGGAAAAAATATGTTGAAAAATTTAGGAGTTTTGTTGATAAAGTTTCAGGTGTGAAAGGAATCACAGCGATAATTCCGGCGGTTTGTCTGGCGGTTCTTATGGTGACAGTACTTACCGGATACAAAACTCCACAGGCAAAAAAGTATGAAGCTTCAGAGACAGAAGACATCAGTCAGATTAAGGAAGCGCTTGCGAAGGAAAGTACATCAGCAATGGCAGAAACAACGAAAAAGAATACAACAAAGAAGGGAAAGAAGGGGGCTATTGATGTAAAAGATGGAACGTATAAAGGTTCTGCAAACGGATATGGCGGAAAAGTTACAGTAAATGTTACTGTAAGCAAAAAGACGATGACAGCGATTGATGTTGTCAGTGCTCCAGGTGAGACGGATTCTTTCTTTCAGCGTGCAAAAGGGGTTATTGATGAGATGCTTACGGCACAGAGCACAGATGTAGATGTCGTGTCCGGAGCAACATACAGTTCAAATGGAATTATCGGTGCAGTAAAAAATGCACTTTTTGGAACGGAGTCTAATAATGCGACAGCGGCAACAGCGAACGCAGGCAATGCAGCTGGTTCGGCCCCGAGTGTTTCTAAAGTAAGTGAATCTGGAACGTGGAAAGATGGAACTTACACTGGTTCGGGCAAAGGATTTGGTGGAACTATTTCTGTAAAAGTAACAGTAAAAGATGGAAAAATCAGCGCGATTGATGTAACAAGCGCATCAGGAGAAACTGCTTCCTATTTTAGTAAGGCAAAAGGAATTATCCCAAAGATGATCAGCGGACAGACTACAAATGTGGATGCGGCATCTGGAGCAACCTATAGTTCCAATGGAATTATTACCGCAGTAAGAAATGCTCTTTCAAAGGCGGAAACAGGGAAAAGCAGTACGAAAAAGAAAAAGAAGAAAAACAAAAAAAATAAGAAAAAAAACAGTGGTTCTAACAGCAATAATAACAACAATAATATTGCAGCACCGGCAGAAGGGTATGAAGATGGCACTTATACTGGAAGTGCGGCCTGTTCGGGAGAGCAGTTTAAGGAATATAGTGTAACGGCAAATGTAACGATTAAAAATGGAAAGATTTCTGCGGTGGAGATTTCTTCTACAGCAAAAGGAACCAACCTGAAACAGTTTATGAGCAGAGATGAGATTAAGAATCTTCCATCACTTATTGTCTCTAAAAACGGAACAAGCGGAGTAGATGCTGTCAGTGGAGCAACGTACAGTTCCCATGCTATTTTTAATGCGGTAAATGATGCTTTATCAAAGGCGAAGAAAAACAGTTCTTCTACGGAAAAGAAAGAAGAGACAACAACGGAGAAGAAGGAAGAGACGACAACAGAAAAGAAAGAGGAAACGACCACAGAAAAAAAAGAAGAGACAACGACAGAAAAGAAAGAGGAAACGACTACAGAGAAAAAAGAAGAAACAACAGAAAATCCAGACGAAGGGAAAAACTACAAAAATGGAACATACAAAGTAAGCATAAGCTGCGAGCCGGATGAAGATGAGGATTTTGATCCGTATACGATTTCCATGGATATCACAATTAAAAAAGATAAAATTACAGAAATTTCTAATATTACCGCGAATACAAATTCAACGAATAAAGCATATACAAACGATGCAAAGAAAGGAATGGTTTCTAAAATTGTAGCAAATGGAAATGCAGATGGTGTAAATACTGTATCAGGAGCCACCTGTTCTTCTAAAGCAATTAAAGATGCATGCCAAAAAGCATTTAATACAGCAAAGAAGTAATTTTGAAAAGAGAAGCTTTTGCGTTTATTTAAGAAAAAGTTATTTGAATATTTAAAATAGTAAGAAAATTTATAAAAGATAGTAGAAAGCATTTTAGAAGGGACAACGAATGAAATACAAAAACTTTTTAATCCGTTTATTTGATCTTATTCTCGTTCTGGGGCTTTTAGCAGGGTATCAGGCTGTAATTTACAGTCGTGATAAAGAAGCCACAATTGCAGAATTAAAAAGCCAGGTAAATCAGCTTCAAGGAGAAAAAGAGGATATTCTTGAAGCAGCAAAAAATTCCGGAAAGCTGGGGGCAGATGGTGCATCTGCCGGTCAGGCTGAAACGTATAAAGATGGAAACTATACTGGAAGTTCGCAGGGATTTGGAGGAGAAATCAAAGTAAAAGTAACGGTATCCGGGAAGAAGATCAGTGCGATAGACATTATAGAAGCAGATGGAGAAGATGAGGCTTATTTATCAATGGCAAAAGATATTGTGAAGACAATACTTGATAAGCAGACGACAGATGTTGATACAATAAGCGGAGCAACCTATTCATCTACAGGAATAAAGAATGCAGTAGGACAGGCATTAGAAGGAGCAGCTAAATAATGAAGAAAAAGAAAAAAATATCGGTGCAGACAATCATAGAAGTGATGATACGGGCAGTATTTTTTATTATCTATCCAGCGTTATTTTCCACTGCATTTACCGGAATAAAATTAATTGTAGAACAAATTACACAGCGTGCAAGTCTGCAGTGGAATTCCTTTGTACAGACACTTGTTGTATTGCTGGTCTTTACCATTGTATTTGGACGATTTTTCTGTGGTTTTGCCTGTGCATTTGGAACATGGGGTGATTTTGTTTATTTTATTTCATCTATGATTCGCAAAAAAAGAAAAAAGAAACCGTTGAAATGTTTTTCAAAGGCGGGAAAGATACTTCGGTATTTAAAATATGCTGTACTGCTTGTTGTCCTGTTTCTTTGCATAAAAGGTTGCAGTAGTGCCGTTGCTGTACATAGTCCGTTCAGTGCATTTTCTCGTTTCCATCAGTTGAAGATGGCAGACAGCCTTATAGGAACAGGTCTCTTTTTATTGGTTACAGCAGGAATGGCATTGGAACCAAGATTTTTCTGTCGTTTCTTATGCCCAATGGGAGCAGTATTTTCCCTGATGCCGGTGTTACCATTTTCTGTAATCAAACGAAACAGAGAAAACTGTATTCCAAACTGTAAAGCGTGTAATTTAGTATGTCCGGCAAACCTTGAAATACCATCGGATAAAGAAGGGGATAATGCGACATCCGGTGAATGTTTTTCCTGTGGAAAATGTATCGGAAAATGCCCAAAACAAAATACACATAATGGTCTTCCAGGAAAGCTATGGTTACCAATGCTTGTAGGAAAGGCTGTGGTATTATTCGTGATATTTAGAATATTGTATTAAAGAATTTTCCTGATTTTGTCTGTCGATAAATTACTATATCAAAAATCCTTTTTCGTGTTATAATGGACGGTAATCGGTCAATGTACTCTCGGAGTCTTTCTTGCACTTGCTTTTGTGGCTGATTTTCTGCCAGTCGCACCCGAATTTCATCAACGTACGCACCGCGTACGCCTCAAAATTTGGGCACAACTGACAAAAAATCTTCTCACGAAATCAGGCACAAAAAGATTCCGAGAGTACATGTCATAAGAAAGGAGTATTTTTTGAATAAAGCAAATTTGATTATAGAAGAAGTGAATAAAGTAATTATTGGTAAAGAAAAGGTCATCCGTAAGGTGTGGATGACGATTCTCTCTGGTGGACATGTTTTGCTTGAGGATGTACCCGGTGTGGGAAAGACAACGATGGCGCTGGCTTTTTCAAAGGCTTTGGGACTTTCTTATCGAAGAATACAGTTTACACCGGACGTTATGCCATCGGATGTGGTCGGTTTCTACTATTATAATAAGGAAAGTGGGAAGTTTGAATACCGTCAGGGAGCAGTTATGACGAACCTTCTGCTGGCAGATGAAATTAACCGTACTTCAAGTAGAACGCAGTCAGCACTTTTGGAGGTTATGGAAGAAGGACAGGTAACGGTAGATGGTGTGACAAGAAATATACCGGAACCATTTTTTGTTATTGCAACGCAAAATCCGCTTGGTTCTGCGGGTACGCAGATGCTTCCAGAGTCACAGATGGATCGTTTTATGGTTCTTTTATCTATGGGATATCCAACAATAAAGGAAGAAATGATTCTTATGAGTCAGAGAAAGGTGAGTGATCCTTTAGATGATGTGAATGAAGTTATCTCAAAGGAAGAGTTACTTTCTATGCAAAAGGAAGTGAATGAGATTAAGGTTTCCTCATTAATCTATCAGTATATTGCAATGCTTTCTGATGCGACACGAAGACATGATATGATTCAGCTGGGTGTCAGCCCAAGAGGATCTCTGGCCTTGTGCAGAATGGCAAAAGCGAGTGCATTTTTGGCTGGCAGAGATTATGTTGTGCCGGAGGATGTTCAGGATGTCGTAAAAGATGTTTTCCGTCATCGTCTGGTATTAAAGTCAAGAGCAAGGTTATCGAGTAAAGATGCGGATAAGATTATGGATGAAATCTGTGCCACTGTACATGTGCCGGATCGAAGAGTGGCAGGAGGAAGAAGATGACCCGGAAAAGACTATGGATGAATCGAATTAGCGGGATTGTCTGTCTGTTACTGTGGATTGCATTCATTATTTTTCTTTCTGGAACAACAGGGAAGATTGCAGGGATGGCATTAGGAATTATGTTGCTGGTGGCTGTCATTTATAATCTTTATCTTCCAAAAGAAGTTTCTACTCATCTGATTATTCCTGCCTGCGCACAAAAGGAAGAAAAAATTACCGGACGACTTTATATCAGCAATACAGGAGTGTTCCCTGTTTTATCTGGGAAAGTTTTTTTACAGGTAAAGAAGACGATTAGTGGGGAACAGGAAATATTTTCTATGAATATCAGGGCAGCGGGACGAAAAAATGGTGCGGCTGCCTTTGTTATAGATTCGGAATATATGGGATTTTTGGAAATCACGATTTTGCGGGTGGAACTGTACAGCTTTTTTGGATGTATGAAAAAGGTAACATATGTAAATCAGGAGAAGGTGGTAATGATTCTGCCACAAACAACGGAACTGCATTTTCCAGTACAAAACAGCGGAGCTGCCTGTTCTTTTTTTGATGAGGAACAAAGTGGTAAAAAGGGAAATGGTCCGGGGGAATATTTTGGAATCCGTCCGTATGTTGATGGAGATTCCATGAAGTTAATTCACTGGAAGCTAACAGGAAAAACAGATGAATATATGGTAAAAGAAGTGGAAGTTCCTATGATGCGGATGCCACTTATTTTTCTCGAAACAAGGGTAGAGAAGCTGGATGCTGCTATGATTGACGGGTTGTTAGAAGCATTTTTTTCTATTTCACAGCATATGGCACAGGAAGGACAGAAGCATTGTCTTTGCTGGTGGGATAAAAAGACCGATGGATGGAATTTTTACAATGTGGCAAATGCAATGCAGTTGGAAGAAGTGTATGCCCATGTATTTCAAAGTATGTTTTTTTCTCAGGGGAATGCAACGATAGATTCTTTTGAAAAAGAAAGAAAAGAAC
>ERZ894191.2004-NODE-2004-length-10072-cov-30.981531_pt1 | contig 10072 bp, 7 predicted proteins | sample MGYA00380282_ERZ894191 | MGnify/ENA primary metagenome ERZ894191 (study PRJEB32331, sample SAMN06328485) | human gut metagenome | biome: human gut microbiome; feature: stool | host: Homo sapiens | collected 2013-02-21 ...
GAGAAATGAGAGGAGGTGATGGAGTGTCTGACGTCGAAATACGCCGCAATGAAATATCACCAACGCTACACCGTTTGGGTACACGCAAATCAATCACCAGCTCGTGCCAGAAAAAAATAACGCAATGATTGTCAACGATATTTTCAAAAGTTACCTGTCTGGAATGAGCATAAATGAAATTGCTGAGCATTTAAATACAATATATCCAAAAGAAAATAGCAAATGGAATCCCCGAACGATTCATGCAATCCTGCGTAATGAGAAATATATTGGAGACAGCTTGTACCAAAAAACCTACACAACGGATTCACTCCCATTGAAAAGGTATCTTAATACCGGTCAGCGCTCAAAATACTATGCGATGGAAACGCATGAAGGTATAATTTCTAAGACCGATTACGAAAAGGTACAGAACCTACTTGCAAAGAAAAGCATTACAGGGGAGATTGATAGAACTTGTGTATTTTCAAAGAAAATCTACTGCTCAATATGCGGCGCTATATGCTCTAGAAAAGGGCCGCCCACGCAAGGATTTGTATGGTGCTGCCGAACGCATTTGCAATCGAAAGCTCTTTGCCTACTCAAATCAATCCGTGAGGATGAACTCCAACAGGCGTTTTTGTCAATCTATAATCGACTGCAATGTAATCAGAAAACGATTCTGGAACCACTTGTGGATGACCTGCTTGGGTTACGGCATTTGCAAGAACAAAAATATAAAAAACGCCTTGCACTTGGAGAAGATATTCAGCATCTTGCAAAACAGAAACACAATCTTACCAGAATCCATACACTAGGTTATATTGAGGAACCACAATTTATAGAGCGAAGTGCAGCCATTGAGCAGCAAATCAGGGAAAGGAAACAACAGCTTTCACGAAATGATACTTGGAACATCCACGGCAGAAAACAAATCGTTTGGAGATGCGTCAATCGACTCGAATACGGAACAAAATTTTGCAGTCATTCACCGTCAATCCCGGAAGAAGAATTGCATCAGGCTATTTTGAAAGCTGTGCAGAATCTGGCCGCAAACTTTACCGATGAAGTTGCTGCACAACTTGACGGTATTCTCCGTCAAATGAAAGCAGGAGAAAACTTGAAAGCCCAGCTTCAAAAGCAGCTAGAAAAAGCACAGCAAGAATTTGATCGTCTGCTTGAAATGTCACTGGAACTTGACGAGAGTACACCGTTCCTTGATGATAAGCTGAGAAAACTCAGCGGTAAAATCAAAATACTGAAAGCAAATATCGCAGAAAGTACGGATGGTAAGGGGGAGGACGAAGAAGCAACCAAACAGCTGACGGCGCAAGACCTTTTAATAAAGGAATACGATGACATCCTTACCGCAAGAATCATCGAAAAGGTTATTGTCCACTCACGGCAAGAAATCGAAATCTACTTTATCGGCGGTTATACCCAAAAGATTGACCTTATATAGAGCCATTCACTCATACACAAACGCCCGCACTGGCAAGTCGAAAACGCTTGCTGATGCGGGTATTACTTTTTGGGAAAGTGAGCTATTACACGATGGATACAGGATCACGGATCAAACTGGTACGCGAGCATCGCGGCCTTACACAACAAAAATTGGGTGAGATGCTCGGATACGGAAAGAGCAGCGCGAACCGCATTGCACAATATGAAATGGGGTATCGCAGCCCAAAGGCAAACCGTTTAAAAGAAATTGCAAAAGCCATGAACATCCGCGAAGAAATTTTCCTTATGCCGGACGAGACACCAATCGACCTGCTTCGAATTTTGATATGGTACGATTGGGAACATGAAGGTGTTTTGCAACTGGCAACGAGTAGAACGGCGAACACACCACCCGGAAAGACAGTCAGTCCGATAATTTATTCTGAACAACTTCCACTAAATAGATTGCTGCTTGATTGGGCTGACCAAAAGCATTCTCTTTCCGTAAGGAAAATAACGCGCGCCGACTATCTGGAATGGATGCTGCAATGGCCGCCACGATTGCCCTAAAAGAGCAAACAAAAAATCGGATGAATTTTGAGACAGGGTATCTTTTTTGTCACGTCGAGACAAAATCCTCGAACGTTTGTTCGGGGATTTTTTGTTTTAGTGATTTGTTTGTGATGACAAGCATCGTCCCCCGCGGCGCTGGCGGTTCGCGCTTTTCTGCTATAGATACAGCAACAGCCCCGGTCCTGCACTGGAACCGGGGCTGTACGATTTTACATCCGCTTTACGCCATGAAATCCGGCAGGGGCTTGCCCTCCTTCAGCCATTGGTGATACTCGGCGGTAGCGGCAAACTCAACGTCGCCAGCGGAGTTCAGCGCCGTCTCGACCGAATCCTGGATGACACCAATGATAAAGCCGACACCAACGACCTGCATCGCAATGTCATTGGAGATGCCGAACAGCGAGCAGGCCATAGGGATCAGCAGCAGCGAACCTCCCGCAACGCCGGAGGCACCGCACGCGCCCAGTGCCGACATGATGGACAGCAGGATGGCGGCGGGCAAAGAGACCTCCATGCCCAGCGTGTTGGCCGCAGCCAGCGTCATGATCGTGATGGTGATGGCCGCGCCGTCCATGTTGATAGTCGCACCAAGCGGAATAGAGACGGAGTAGATGTCCTTATCCAAGCCGAGCTTCTCACACAGAGACATATTGACCGGGATGTTGGCCGCGGAACTGCGGGTAAAAAAGGCGGTCAGGCCGCTCTCACGCAGACAGCGAAGCACCAGCGGGTACGGGTTGCGGTGCAGATAGATGAAGATGATCAGCGGATTGATGACCAGCGCCATCAGCAGCATAGTGCCGACCAGCAAAAGCAGCAGGCGGCCATACTGGGTGAAGATAGACAGGCCGTTGTCCGACACATTGGCGAAAACCAGTCCCATGATGCCGAACGGTGCCAGGTTGATGATCCAGCGCACGATGGTGGAGACCGCGTCCGCAGTGTTGACCATAAAGTTCTTAGTCGTGTCACTTCCCAGGCGCTTCATCGCCAGGCCGAACAGACAGGCCCACATCAGGATGCCGATGTAGTTGCCGTTCATGATCGACGCCACCGGGTTGGAAACAATGTTGGCCAGCAGTGTGTGCATGACGTCACCCAGACCCTGCGGCACAACGTCCGCTGTGGCGGCCTCGGCCAGAACCAGCGTCTGCGGGAACAGCTTGCTGGTCAACACGCTCAGCGCCGCGGCCACAAAGGTCGTCAGCATATACAGCCAGACAACGGTGCCGAAGCGGCGGTCCAGCTTGGATGAACCCTGTGCCAGTGCGCTGGCAACGATGACGAAAACCAGCACCGGGGCAATGCCCTTCAACGCGCCAACAAACAGGCTGCCGAATTCTTCCAGCCATACGGCACCGGGGCAGATCAGTGCCAGCGCCGCGCCGATAAGCAGACCGATGGCAATACGCAGGATCAAGCTGGTCTCGTTGTACTTGGCGGCCAGCGACTTGACCGCCTTGGTGAATTGATTCATGTGAAGCTCTTCTTCCTTATTATAATAGTCGGGCACGTTCTGCAGGGTGTGTGCCGTTTGCAGCCGCCCGCACAGGCGGCTCGCGTGACAATCCACATTATAGCGCATCCCGTGCAGATTGCAAGAGAAGTACAGCTGTAGTACCATCAAAAACAGTCAATTCTGGTCGGTGTAACGCGGGAAAAAATTGCAAAAAATGTTTTCACGTGCGGGATAGGTGTATTTGTGTCGCGCACATTTTGCAGCTGCATAGGCCATCACGCCTACAGCACCGCAGGGGTCAATGCTCGCCAGCGACCCGGGACGTTTGCAGTAATGGCAAGGCTCCGCGGGCGGATACGGAATCCGCCCCTACGGTGCAGGGGACGATGTTTGTCATCCCAAACAAATCACTAAAACAAAAAATCCCCGAACAAACGTTCGAGGATTTTGGTGCGGATGAAGGGATTTGAACCCACACTCTTTTAAGGGAACTAGAACCTGAATCTAGCGCGTCTGCCAGTTCCGCCACATCCGCATATTCTTTTCGCCGTGGGCCGTGGCCCTGACGACGTGTATTATTATAGCCAAACTGCAAACAAATGTCAAGCGTTTTCCGCAAAAAATGCCAAACTTTTTTATATTTTTGTGAACATGCGTAAAAACTTCGTAAAAACGTCAAAACGTGCCGCGCCAAAACTTGCATTTGCGCCATAAGCTGTTATAATAAAAGCATATAGCAAAAGCATGCAGCCGTGAGCAAAACGCATGTTTTGCGAAATCAAAATGCAGTATATAGATGAAAGACAAGCCGAACACAACTGTATGCTGTACGCCTTCGAGGACAAATCGGAGCTTTGTCCATCCCTAAAGCATGAATTATGGAGGTGACCCACTATGTGGACACGCGAACTTTTAAAAACCAACGCCAAGCAGGCTCTGCAGGGACGCTACTGGCGTTCCTTCTGGATCTGTCTGGTGCTCAGCTTTGTAGGGCTGGGCGGGGCAGGGGCCAACAGCGGCAATGCGGCGCATCAGGCTGTCAGCACTGTTACGGACGACACGACGGCCTATGACATCATCAACAGTATCCCCGACAGTATGCTGGGGGCGATCTTCGTCGGTATGCTCATCGGCTCTATTGCCGCGCTTTGCTGGGCACTCTTTGTCGTCTACCCGCTCAACGTCGGCCGCTGCCGCTATTTTATGGAGAGCCGCCAGTCCCTGACGCCCGTCTCCACCGTCGTCAGCACCTTCCGCCGCCCCTACGGCAACCCCATCGTGGTGCAGTTGCTTACCGACCTGAAAATCGCGCTGGGCTTCCTGCTGTTCATTGTGCCGGGCATTTACTGGGAGTATTGCTATGCGCTGGTGCCCTACCTGCTGGCCGAAAACCCCTATATGTCCGCCACCCGCGCTATGGAACTGAGCAAGGAGATGATGGAGGGCGAGAAGTGGAACTTCTTCATCCTCAAGCTGTCCTTCTTTGGCTGGCTGCTGCTCTGCGTGTTCACCTTCGGCATCGGCGGCTTCTTTTTGGAACCGTACATGCAGGCGACCTACGCGGAATTTTACGCCGCCATGCGCAGCAAGGCACTGGCCATGGGCATGACGACTACCGACGAGCTCGGCGGCTTTGTGCGGCATGATACCTACCCCAACGACATGGACTTCTGATTCAGAATAAACCCGCGAAACGCCGCGGAAACGGGAGCTGCTCCTGTTTCCGCGGCGTTTTTTGGCAAAGCCCCGCGCACGATTTCACACTTCTTCAAACCATTGTCGCAAAATTATCACAATTTATCACTATAATAAAAGACATTATGAAATGAAAAGGGGAGTGCGCACTTTGATCGAAGTAGAGCATCTGACAAAGCGCTACGGCAGCCACACCGCGGTGGACGACATCAGCTTCACCGTGGAGGATGGCGGCATCTACGGCCTGCTCGGCCCCAACGGCGCGGGCAAATCGACCACCATGAACATTATTACCGGCTACATTTCGGCCACGGACGGCACGGTCAAAATCGACGGCCATGACATTGCCGACGAGCCCGCCGCGGCCAAGGCCTGCATCGGCTACCTGCCGGAGCTGCCGCCGCTGTATCAGGAGATGACCGTGCAGGAGTATCTGTTGTTCGTTGCCGAGCTGAAGGGCACCCGCAAAAAGGCGGATCGTGCCGCCGCAGTGGAGCACGCCGCGGCCCGCGTGGGCCTGCAGGGCATGGAGCAGCGCCTGATCCGCAACCTGTCCAAGGGCTATCGTCAGCGTGTGGGTATTGCCGCTGCGCTGCTCGGCACGCCGAAGATCATCATTCTGGATGAGCCCACCGTCGGCCTGGACCCGGCGCAGATGATCGAGATCCGCTCCCTCATCCGCGACCTGGGCAAGACCCACACGGTCATCCTGTCCAGCCATATTTTGAGCGAGGTCCAGACCGTCTGTGACCGGGTGCTCATCATTGCCCACGGCAGGCTCGTGGCCCAGGGCACACCGGAGGAGCTGGCCGCCCAGCTGACCGCCAAGGGCACGATCACCGCCACGGCACAGGGCAGCCGCGAGGCCGTTGTGGCCGCTGCAGGCAAGGTGCCCGGCCTGACCGACCTGCGTGTCACCGACGAGAAGGGCGGCGAGGTCAGCTTCACCGCCGTCAGCACGGCGGGTACTGACCTGCGCGGTGCGCTCTCGCTGGCGCTGGCCCAGGCGGGCTGCCCGGTGCTGAGCCTGAGCGCCGAGACGATGAGCCTGGAGGATGTATTCCTGCAATTGACCGAGACACCCGAGAGCGGCAAGCCGGAAAGCGCCGCTGCCCCCGCTGAAAATCCCCCTGCGGAAGCCGCCGCAGAAGAAGAAAACGAAAAGGAGGCGGACAGCGATGAAAGCAATCTTTAAACGCGAGGTCAAAAGCTACTTTACCGGCATGATCGGCTGGGTCGTTGCTGCCGTAAGCCTTTTCTTCCTGGGGCTGTACTACACCAACCGCAACCTGCTCTACGCCTCGTCGGACTTTGCGTCGGTGCTCTACACCATGACGATGATTTTGCTTTTCCTGCTGCCGGCCATCAGTATGCGCAGCTTTGCGGAGGAGCGCAAGAACCGCACCGACCAGCTGCTGCTGACCAGTCCGGTCAGCATCCCGGCCATCGTGGCCGGTAAATTTCTGGCCGAGGTCGCGGTCTTTGCCCTTCCGCTGGCCGCCGCCGTGCTCATGCCGCTGATTTTAAAGGCGTTCGGCACGGTCTCGCTCGTTGCGGCGTACAGTGCCGTGCTTGGCTACCTGCTGCTGGGCAGCGCCTGCCTGGCCGTCGGCACCTGGATCTCGGCCCTGACCGAGAACCAGATCTTAGCCTACCTCGCCACCTTCGGCGCACTGCTCGTTGCCTACATTATGGACGGCATCCAGACCATGTTCACCACCGGCAATCTGCTGGCATTCATTGCTTTTATGGTCGTCGTGCTCATCGCGTCGATTCTCGTCGGCGTTATCTGCAAGCGGCTGACCGCGGGCGTCACGGTGTTCTGCGTGGGGGCTGTCGTGCTGTTTATTCTGTTCCGGCTGCGCCCGGCGTGGCTGCTGACGGCCTTCAACGCAGTGCTGTCCGCACTGGCGCTGTTTGAACCGTTCCAGGACATTGTGGGCGGTATGTTCAGCATCCCGGCCATCGTGTACTATCTGTCGGTCATCGGGCTGTTCCTCTTCCTGACCGGGCAGGCGTTGGAACGCCGCCGTTGGAATTGAGGAGGGATACGCCATGAAAAAGTTGAATGTAAAGCTCCCGCAGGGCGGCAGCAAGCGTGCCCTGCACAGCGGTATGTACGCCAGTGCGCTGGCGGTGGTGGTGCTGGCGGTGATCATTCTGGTCAACCTCGTCATCCGCGCACTGCCCACCAAATACACCGAGTACGATATTTCCACGACGTCGCTTTTCACGTTAAGTGACACCACCGAGAACCTGCTCCATGAGCTGAACGCCGATGTGACGGCCTACTATCTGGCCGAGAGCGGGCAGGAGGACGCGAACATTACCCGCCTGCTGGACCGCTACGCGGGCGAGAGCAGCCATTTCAGCTGGCAGCAGCGCGACCCCGTGCTCTACCCGACGTTCGCCCAGCAGTATGACGGCGCGTCGGCGGGCAGCGTTGTGCTGGTCTGCGGCGACAACAGCGACGTGCTCTCCTACAACGATATGTACGAGATGGACCTGGAGAGCTACTACACCACCGGCACGGCCAACTACAGCTTCCAGGCCGAGAACGCCCTGACCTCCGGCATCGCCAAGGTCACCCGCACGGCGGCCTACCAGCTGTACGAGCTGACCGGCCACGGCGAGACCGCGCTGTCCGACGACTTTACCGACACGCTGTCCAACGCCGGTGTGACCGTGACCTCGCTGAACCTGACCACCGCCGGCAGCATCCCGGCGGACGTGAGTGCCGTGCTTATCAACGCGCCGGGCGCAGACCTGACCGATGCCGAGACGACGATTTTGAAGGACTACGTGGCGAACGGCGGCAAGCTGTTTGTGACCACCGACTTCACCACCGGGACGCCGAATCTTGACAGTGTGCTGGCCGACTGCGGCATGGCCCGCCAGCCCGGCCTGCTGATCGAGACCGACACCGACCATTACCCCTACGGCTACCCCCAGACCTACCTGCTGCCCAAGCTGGCCGACAACGACATCACCGCGGGCGTGTCCCAGAGCATGATGATCTACACCCCCATTGCCCAGGGCATCACGACGAACGACGACAGCGAGTTCGCCTTTACCAACCTGCTGACCACCGGTGATAACGCCTACTCGATGGAGAACTACGCCACCGCCGAGACCGCCCAGAAGGCCGATACCGACCCCGAGGGCTGCTTTGCCGTGGCTGTGGCGGCGGATAACTCCGCCACCGGTGCGCGCGTCGTCTGGGTCAATTGCCCGAACCTGCTGGAAAGCAACATCAACCAGGCCGTCTCCGGCGGCAACGCCCAATTCCTGGGCAGCGTTGTCAACTGGATGAACGGCGAGCAGACGACAGCGGTCATCAACGCAAAGAGCATGAGCGCGGCCTCGCTGAGCGTGCCGACCTCGGCGGCCATCCCGCTGGGCGTACTGTTCACGCTGGTGCTGCCCATCGTCTGCATCATTGCGGGCGCGGTGGTCTGCGTTGTGCGCCGCCGCAGATAAAGGAGAACCATGAAAAACAAGAAATTTCTGCCGCTTGTCATCCTTGTGGGCGTCGTTGCGCTGCTGGGCATCCTGCTGGCCGTGCTGACGCTGCACGGGGAGGCGGAGACCGACACGACGCTGCCGCTGTGTGACCTTGCGGTGGATGACATCGACGCGCTGTCCTACGCGGGCAACAATGTAGAGGTCTCGCTCCTCAAGGGCAGCGACGGCTGGCTGCTGGCCGATGACCCGTCGCTGCCGCTGGACCAGACCAAGGTGCAGAGCCTTGTGGAGGACTACGCCAACCTGAAGGCGCAGCGGAAGCTCGAGGGCAATGACCTGGCCGAGCTGCCCGCTAAAAGTGACACCCCGCAGATGACGATCACCCTCGGGGCAGGGGAGCAGACCGTGGACCTGACTGTAGATCAGCTGAACAGCGTGGCAGACGTCTACTACGTCTACGACGAATCCGGCGCAGCCTACACGATCCGACGCAGCGACCTGGCGACGCTGAGCAAGTCACCCCGTGACCTGTACAAGGCCCAGACGCTGACCAACAAGACGACAGACGATGTGGCCGCCATGCAGGTGAACGACCTGACATTTACCTGCACCGACGGCATCTGGACGCTGACCGACGACCCGGACTACGCCCTGACCCAGAGCAGCGTCAGGAAGATGGCCGGTACGATTCTGGAAATGCAGACCGCGTGGACCATCACCGCGCCCGATGCTGACAGCGCCTATGGGCTGGATGCCCCCGACGTGACCGCGACGCTGTCCTTCACCGACGGCACAAGCCTGACGGTGCGGTTCGGCACGGCGAGCGCGTCCGACGACAGTCTGTGCTACCTTGCCAGCTCCGACGCGCCGACGCTGGTCTATGAGGTCAACGCCGACCACAAGTCCGCCTTTGCTGTGACGAAGGAGTCGCTGCACGACGATACCGCCACCGCCGAGACAGCCGCCGACACCGACGTTGTGGCCCAGTACCCCGTCGGCGGCGAGAACGACTACGCCGACAGTCTGCCGGACTAAATATAGCCGAGCAAAAGCCTTCCCCCTTGGGGGAAGGTGGCCGCAGGCCGGATGAGGGGCGACACTGCCATGAAAACCCACTAACGGGTTACGGCAGGGTCGCTCCTTTTTGCTGTCTTGCTCTTGCTCTGCAAATATGCTACTATAATAGTAACTACAGGGGCGAACATTGTTCGCCCGCCAACCTTCCGTTGGCACTCGTCCCCGGGTCAATGCCTGTTACCCATCCCTCGTAGGGGCGGATTCCATATCCGCCTGCGCCGTTCGCCACACCACTCACTCTCACCCGAAAGGCGGTGACCCCCTATGAAACGCCTGCTTCTCCCCGCACTGCTCCTCACCACCCTCACCGCCTGTACGGCAACCCCGGCGGGCACCCTGCCCGCCGCCGCGCCGACCCCAACTCCCGCGTCCGCCCCGGCC
>ERZ894191.2007-NODE-2007-length-10065-cov-9.680819_pt1 | contig 10065 bp, 7 predicted proteins | sample MGYA00380282_ERZ894191 | MGnify/ENA primary metagenome ERZ894191 (study PRJEB32331, sample SAMN06328485) | human gut metagenome | biome: human gut microbiome; feature: stool | host: Homo sapiens | collected 2013-02-21 ...
ACAATTAATAGCAGTCATTAAAAAAATAGCTCTAAAAGATATCATTTATCAAAATAAAATCATACAAATAAAAACAAAAAAACAATTTAAACACTATGAAGAAGTCTATGAATTTATTCATCAACAAAAAGATCGTGTCTATAGTTTAGATAACTTTAAAAAATATATGCAAGAATTTTATAATATCCAACATGCTTTAAAATGTATCCATGTTTGTGGAACAAATGGGAAAGGTTCGACTGTTAATTACATGAAAGAAGTTTTAAAAAAACAGGGATATACTGTAGGAACTTTTACTTCACCAGCACTTATTTCTAGGTTAGATGTCGTACGTATCAATGATGAATGGATCAAGGAACAATTTATTGTTGATGTTGCTAATAGATATGTGGATAATTGGTTAAAGTATGAGATTTCTTTATTTGAAATAGAGGTCTTTATTTCAATTCTTTACTTTATTTATCAAGGTGTTGACTATGCCATTTATGAGGTTGGATTAGGTGGAGAGTTAGATGCAACGAATATTATTTTACCAATGGTTTGTGTTAATACGAATATTGGTTTAGATCATATGGATTATTTAGGTGATAGCTATGAAAGTATTGCTAGAGCGAAAGCGGGAATTATTAAAGAGCATGTTGATTTTATTACCGGAGAACATAAACAAGAATGTGTTGATATTTTTAGAGATACTTGTGAAAAGCGTCACAGTCATTTGATTCGTTTGGATCGTATTCATGATTTACAAGATGGTGAAAATGTTAAATATACATATAAGGATTATAATGTTGTTTTAAATACACCAGCTCTTTATCAAATTGAAAATAGTGCTTTAGCATTAGAAACCTTATTATATTTAAAGGAACATCATTTTATTGAATTAGATGAATCTTCAATTGTTGAAGGTTTATTTGAAGCTAAGTGGGCAGGACGTTTTGAAATCATAAGTGAAAAACCACTGATTATTTTAGATGGGGCCCATAATCGAGAAGGTGTTGATGAACTCTATCGTTCTGCACGTAAATTACATAATTTAAAAATCATCTTTTCAGCATTAAGAGATAAAGATACGGACTATATGATTGAAAGATTATTAGATTTGACGTATGATATAACCGTCTGTGAATTTAAACATCCACGTAGTCAAAGTGCAAAATTATTAGCAGGGGACTATCCGGTAAAAATTGAACCGGACTTTAGAAAAGCTTTAGACGATATTTATTTACAAGAAGGAACATTTTTGATTACGGGATCATTGTATTTTATTTCTGAAGTAAGGAAATACTTATTACAAAAGATTCATAGCAAATAATAAAGAAGGAGGAGTCTACTTTTAGTAGCAATTGTGTACGGTTTTATATCGGAATTAACGCCCGTGGACTAGCAAGAGGACGAAGCGGGAAAGCATATGTACGGTTTTATATCGGAATTAACGCCCATGGACTAGAAAGAGGACGAAGTGGGAAAAAACATATGTACGGTTTCTTACCGGAATTAACGCCTGTGGACTTATAAGAGGACGAAGCAGGAACAATTGGTTTTTTTAAGTAGCAATCAAACGATGATTCAAATTATTTTAGGGGTTATTATTGTTTCGATTGGGATATTTGTTTTTTATAAATATCCAATGAAAAGCGATGTGCGACAAATGACATTGGGGGCTTTATTTGTCATTCTAGCTATTATTTTAAAAAGGTTAGCTGTGATGGTACCTTTTCTTGGCTTTCCAAGTTTAAAAATTACATTAGAGGTATTACCTTTAATCGTTGCTGGTTTAACATTACAACCAGGGTATTGTTTTATAGTTTCTATCGCCACAGATTTTCTAGGTCTTGTTCTAGCAAATGCAGGAGGATTTCCTTTCTTAGGATTTACTTTAAATGCGGTTTTACAAACTGAAATACCATGTCTATTAAAGATTTATTTAAATGAAAAAAATGAAAGATTATTAGAAAGAATTGTAAAAATAGTAATGGTCATTATTTCGTTACTAGGATGTCTTTATGTTTTTAAAATCAATGAAGTTAATATTTCAGGATCTTCATATCAAGTAACATTACCAATTAAATTTACAATCTTTGTCATCATTGCAGCAATGCTTACTATTCTCTTTATTTTTATAAGATATTATAAAAATAAACTCAAAGAAAAAGATTTACGCTTATTTCATTTAAGTATTCTATCAGTTGTAGCTATTGAACTAACAGTAACGATGTTTTTAACACCATATTGGTTACAAACAATGTATGGAATACCATTCTTTGCATCACAATTTGTAAGAATTTTAAAATCATGTGTGATGATACCTGTAGGTATTATCATTGTATATACAATGAATCGAATGATTCAAAAAGTTATTAGATAAAGTTTTGGATATTGTCCAAAGCTTTTTATTTTGTACCAAAAATAAAAGATCAAATTAATAAAGAAAATTTGATAATTTTTGACAAATTTATAGCAAAAATTACAAAACGGGCAATTTGTTGTACTTAAAATTAAAAAACAGGACAATTGGTGTATTGTATAGATGGAGGTGTTGCTTTATGCATAGAAAAAGTTCGATTTCTATTAGAGAATGGCTTGAAAATTCTAATAAAGCACTTTTAGTAACGGGTATAAGACGTTGTGGGAAATCTATTTTGCTTAAGCAGATTATGGATGAAATGAAAGAGGATCAAGGTGTTACCGATGATCATATTATATATATGAACCTGGAAGATATGAAATACGCATTTATAAAGAATGCGATGGATTTGTATGGGTATGTGGAGAAACTTATCGTTGATGAAGAAAAGTATTACATTTTCTTAGATGAGATTCAGATGGTTGAAGAATTTGAACGGGCTATAAATTCTTTTCACGCAACAAAAAATGTAAGTATTTTTATCACGGGTTCCAATAGCTGGCTGTTGTCGGGAGAATTAGCAACATTGTTATCCGGAAGATACGTGAGTTTTCGGGTGATGCCGTTTCGTTTTCAGGAAATGTGTGAGATGTTGGGAGTAAAGAAAGAAGAAGCGTCTGAAAAAGAATTTATGGACTATATTACATGGGGCGTAATGCCACAGCGCTTTTATTTTAAAACCGAAGAAGAAACTAAAGTGTTTATGACAGATTTGTATGATTCTATTGTGTTGAAGGATATTTTCTGGCGAGGTCAGGTGAGGGATGTAGATGCACTGAACAGACTGTTGGAATACATTGTATTGAACTCTTCGCAGACATTTTCTCCAACATCGATTGCCAAGTATTTTGAAAGTGTAAATCGAAAAGTAGCACCGGATACTATAATAATTATATGGAAAAGATAGTTGCAGCGATGGTCATGAATAAAGCAATGCGCTATGCTATCCGAGGAAAAAGGGTATTGACCAGGTTTGATAAATATTATCTGACAGATGTAGGGTTTGGAAAAATCAAAAATACAGATTCAAGACAGAAATAGGTGGTCTTATAGAAAATGTTGTATATAATGAGTTTTTAGTTCGGGGATATGAAGTATATGTGGGAAAAACGACAAAGGGTGAGATTGATTTTGTAGCAGTGAAAGACGGAAAGAGTATTACCAGGTCGCATATTTGCTAGCAACGGAAGATGTCATAGAAAGAGAATTTGGGGCATATAAGGATATTCAAGATCATTATCCGAAATATGTACTTTCCATGGACAGATTTGATTTTTCAAGAGAAGGAATCATATATCAGAATATAATAGATTATTTGATGGAAAGGTAAAAAACCCGTTGACAGATTCGAAAGAATCGACTATATTAACTTTAATAAAAGGGAGTAACTGGCGCCTGTAAGTCTTGCAAAGTAGAAAATCAGGCGTTTGCGATGTCGTCAGTACGATGAGTGATCATCCGTATCGTAATGAAATGGTGAGACTTTTATTGCATATTTTTGGTGTGCAATAAAGGTCTCTATTTTTGTACACCAGATGAGCCATAATAGGAAAAAGGAGGTACAAATTATGTTGACAAATGAGCAGGCGAAGGAAAATCTAAAGAAATACGGACCGAATGAACTGGAAGAGGGAAAGAAAAAAAGCGTCTTTCAAATATTTTTAGAACAGTTCAAGGATTTTCTTGTAATTATTCTGATCATCTCCGCGGTGATCTCAGGATTTCTTGGAGATGTGGAGAGTGCGATTGTAATTTTTGTAGTTATTACGATGAATGCGATTCTTGGAACGGTGCAGACGGTGAAGGCAGAGCAGTCGCTGAATAGTTTGAAGCAGCTGTCGGCACCGGATGCGAAAGTTGTGCGTGACGGGCAGTTGATGCAGGTGCCGGCGAAAGAAGTGACCGTCGGTGATGAAGTGATTGTGGAGGCAGGAGATTTAATTCCGGCAGATGGAAAGTTACTTACAGTTGCAAGCCTTAAAGTGGACGAAAGTGCACTGACAGGTGAGAGTCTTCCAGTGGAGAAGTCTTTAGATGAAGTGCCGGAGGGCGCAGCACTCGGAGATCAGACAAATCGTGTATTTTCCGGAAGCTTCGTGACTTATGGGCGAGCATCTTTTGAAGTAACGGAAGTCGGAATGAGTACGGAGGTCGGTAAGATTGCCCGACTTCTGAAAAATGCATCAGAGAAGCAGACACCGCTTCAAAAGAATCTGGATGATTTTGGTAAGAAGTTGTCTATTACAATCCTTGTATTTTGCGGAATTTTATTTGCCATCAGCGTGATTCGCGGAGAATCGATTGTAAATGCATTTCTATTTGCGGTAGCGCTGGCGGTGGCAGCTATCCCAGAGGCGCTTAGTTCTATCGTGACCATCGTGCTTTCCTTTGGTACACAGAAGATGGCGAAGGAGCATGCAATCATCCGTAAGCTTCAGGCGGTTGAAGGACTTGGCAGTGTGTCAATCATCTGCTCTGATAAGACGGGAACTTTGACGCAGAATAAAATGACTGTGGAAAATTATTATGTAAATGGAGAGAGTGTCTGTTCGGAAGAGATTGATCTGAAGGATCCGGCACAGCGAGAGTTACTGATGTTCAGTATGCTTTGCAACGATTCTACAAATCACGATGGTCAGGAGATTGGGGATCCGACGGAGACAGCTCTTATTAATCTTGGCAGCCTTTTGGGAGAAGATTATGCACAAGTACGTGATGAACACCCAAGGCTTTCCGAGGTACCGTTCGACAGTGACAGAAAACTTATGTCCACGGAACATTTTATAGACGGACGGTACGTTATGGTCGTAAAAGGTGCGGTCGATGTGCTTCTTGAGCGTATGAGCCACATTCAGGATGGAGATACTCTAAGAAAAATCACAGAAGAAGACCGCGTCAGAATTGAAGTGCAGAATAAACATTTTTCAGAAAACGGACTGCGAGTTCTTGCATTTGCATTTAAGACGCTGGAACAGGAGCAAGGGCTTACATTAAATGATGAAAATGACCTGACATTCCTGGGACTGATTTCCATGATGGATCCGCCGAGAGTGGAGTCTAAAGCTGCAGTCGCAGAATGCATCAAGGCTGGAATCAAACCGATCATGATTACAGGGGACCATAAAGTAACAGCAGCGGCTATTGCCAAACGAATCGGAATTCTGGAAAATATGTCGGAAGCCTGTGAAGGTGCGGTTATTGAGGATATGACTGATGAAGAACTTCAGGATTTCGTACCACAGATATCCGTCTATGCGAGGGTTTCACCGGAGCACAAGATCCGTATTGTGCGGGCATGGCAGGAGCGTGGAAATATCGTGGCAATGACGGGAGACGGAGTGAATGACGCTCCGGCACTGAAGCAGTCAGATATCGGAGTTGCCATGGGAATTACGGGAAGTGAAGTGGCGAAAGATGCGGCAGCTATGGTGCTGACGGATGATAACTTTGCAACGATTGTCAAGGCAGTGGAAAATGGACGAAACATTTTTCAAAATATTAAAAATGCGATTCAGTTCTTGCTTTCTGGAAATTTTGCAGCGATTCTTGCAGTTTTGTACGCATCACTTGCAAGTCTGCCGGTTCCATTTGCACCGGTACATCTGCTGTTCATCAACCTTCTGACAGACAGTCTGCCGGCGATCGCACTTGGACTGGAGCCGCACAATCCGGAAGTGATGAAAGAAAAACCGCGTGCCATGGGAGAGTCCATTTTGACAAAACCATTTCTTACAAGCATCGGAGTGGAAGGTCTGTGTATCGGAATCATGACCATGACAGCATTTATGATCGGATATCGCGATGGAAATGCAGTGCTGGCAAGTACGATGGCATTTGGAACACTTTGCAGTAGCCGTCTGGTTCACGGATTTAACTGTAAGGCAAACAAACCGATCATTTTTACGAAACGATTCTGGAATAACACTTATCTGATCGGAGCATTTGTACTTGGCTGGCTTTTGATTACAGGAGTACTGATGATCCCAGCACTTCAGGAAATGTTCAAAGTGCAGACACTGACGGTGGCACAGTTGATGACTGTATATGGACTGGCACTTTTGAATCTGCCGGTTATTCAGCTGCTGAAATGGATTAGAACACGAAAGAAATAGAGGATTTGACAGGATATTGAATAAAGGAAGGAACTGAATGGAACTGAATAAGGAAAATATGCGGAAAATCCGGAAGCTGATTTTGTTCACAGCACTGCTGATCGTGGTGCTGTGGAAATATGAAGAGGTGTTGGAGGTACTGGGATATGTGGGACATCTGATCTTTCCGTTTCTGCTTGGAGGAGCCATTGCGTTTGTATTGAATGTACCGATGAACTTTATCGAGCGGCACTTGTTTATGGAAAAAGTAAGAAAAAATAAAGTGTCAGATAAGCTTGCAAGACCGGTGAGTCTGTTGAGTGTACTTTGTATCGTAGTTGGCGTGTTGACGGTAGTAATCTTTGGTGTTGTACCTCAGCTTGTAAATACATTTGGAAATCTGGGGCAGAGTATTACCCAGTTCATCCCACATGCACAGGCGTGGGGGGAAAAGAGGTCTTTCATGGAAACAAGGAGGTTGTCGAACTGATCAACAGTGTACAGTTTGACTGGGACAAGATTGTGGAGACACTGATTGATTTCCTGAATAATAGTGCTGGAAATATGCTGAGTTCGACACTCACCGCTGCAAAAAGCATTATCAGCGGAGTTTCAACATTTGTCATAGCTTTTTTATTTGCAATTTATATTTTGCTGCAGAAGAAAAAGCTTGGGATACAGGCGAAAAAGGTACTGTTTGCATTCGTACGAAGAGGTCGTGCGGAGGCTGTGGTGGAAGTCTCTTCCCTTACTTACAGCACATTTTCAAGCTTCCTGACCGGACAGTGCCTGGAGGCTGTGATTCTCGGAAGCATGTTCGTATTGGCCATGACAATCTTCCGGCTGCCGTATGCACTGCTAGTGGGAATCTTTATCGCATTTACCGCACTGATACCGATCTTTGGAGAATTTCTTGGCTGTGCGGAGGGAGCATTTTTAATCTTCATGGTCGATCCGATGAAGGCACTTATGTTCATCGTGTTGTTTCTTGTGCTTCAGCAGATAGAAGGGAACCTGATTTATCCGCATGTGGTAGGTAATTCTGTAGGGTTGCCGTTCATCTGGGTGCTGGCAGCGGTCAGCATCGGAGGCAGCCTTATGGGAGTAGTTGGAATGGTGATATTTATACCGATTGTGTCGGTGGCATATGCATTGTTCCGGGAAATTGTGTATTTGAAGCTGAAAAAACAGGGTGTAGATCTGGCAGAGCTGGAGGTTTAATAAAGACAATTAAGTCAGACCATTGAAGTGCTTATGTGTAGAATAATGTAAAAAATTAAGAAAAGTTCGTGTAGTTTAGTGTAAAAAAACGATAAAAATACATTGATTTTTACACGAATAATTCATATACTACCTGACTTTAGAAGTTCAAGACAAAAAAATGGTGCTAACTCGTTAACCTAGCGAGTATGCACCATTTTTATTTGTCTATCTGTAAGATAGTAATTTGTAAGTGGCTGATTGAGTTTTTTGCCAAGTTCTGTTATGAATTCAGAAGCTCGAGTTATATTGATGTATTTTTTATCATTTACTTTGACTAGCCTAAAATTTCTATAGAATTCACATATCTTTGATGTGCTGTATTTATTATCCAGAACTTTGAACTGTAATATTCTTGTAAGTAAAATCGTAACATAACATATTAAGAAATGTCCCTTGATACTGTTTTCTTTTTGAAGATATACAGGACGTGCATCAAGTTCACTTTTCATTACTCTAAATGACTCTTCGATTCTCCACAAGTTATGATAGGCATCATATATTTCAACATCCTTCATTTTTATTTCAGAAGTAACAAGCATATTATATCCTGCAAGGTCTCTGTCTTTTTTTATTGCTTCTTCATTTAATGTTACTATAGGATGATCACCATCGTTTGATGTAATAGTTATATATTTTCCAGATTCTCCATATTCACTTTTTTTAGCGGAATATGTTTTTAAATTTCTTGCTTTTTCAACCATCTTATCGATTTCCATAAGTTTTTTTCTTGCAAGTTTTGGATTGTAGGTACAGACTCTTTTTTCTCTTATTGTTTTTTTGACAATCTTACCATCATCATCTTTATAAAAATAGTCAAAATCTTCAATACATGACTTGTATCTGTATACTGTATTTCCATATTCATCCTTTACATCTTTATAATCATTATTAAGAAGTACCCATACCTTTTCTTTTTCAGAAAGCTGTTTTACAGATTTTGAAAATATATATCCATCACTGTTATTGACTGCCTGTATTATATTTCTTGCGCAGTTCAGCCCTTTATCGGCTATCTGAATAGTTCTTCCAGAGATATTGTTTTGATTTTTCATATCCTGAATGATGTTTCTCAATATTGGTTTTTCAGATTCGTTTCCAGGATACATCTTCTTGCCGATAGGAATTATATTGGCATCAAGGAGGAGCCCCATACCAACAATAGAATCATTTTTATTCTCTTTGGATGGACCGCGTCTTTGAAAGTCATTTTCCTTATCGATTTCAAAGAAGAAGTTGGTACAGTCAAAAAAAGAATGAGAAGTATCCGTACCATAGTTTTCTTTGGTGGCTACAGTAAATATTTCAACCAGCTTTTCATATTCGCTGCCAACGAATTCTACAGCGTCAAGAAGCTGATCATAGGAATAGTTCATTTCCTTAAATAAAGAAGGAAGAACATCATGAAAAGTCTTGTATTTAGAACAGGGCGCAACAGCTCTGGCAAATACAAGTGATGAAAAAATGTCAAAGACATTGAACTGAAAATTCCTGTTGGACTGTAAGAAGCCAAAGTGCTGTTCAACATCCAGGTTATTAAGGATATTGGCCAGAGGGAAATAGACAAGATATTTTTCAGGAGAAATATCGGAAATAAGTTTTTCAGTTTTCTTTTGGACTTCTTTTTCCATTTTCTTTTCAGCATTTGGATTGTCTAATACAATTATTTCCATTTTATCTTTTAATTATGGAATGAAAGATAGAAAAAGAATAGATGAATGTATTAAGTTTGGTATTGTTGATACAATCATTGTTTCTTTAATGATTACTTTATTATTTGAACTTCTTGCTCATCCATTATCACAATTATTTGGATTATCAGGAAGTACACAAGAAATGATTGATATTTGTAGTACAGCTTTACATATAGCAAGTCTGGGATTTGTTTTTATGGGTATTTCTGTCGCGATTCAAGGTGTCTTACAATCTATTGGTTATGCCATTAGACCTTTAATTATTGCTTTACTTCGCTTGGTTATTTTTGTATTTCCAATAGCCTACTTCTTTACTTTAACAGAAAATGTAACAACACTTGTTTGGTGGACATTTCCAATTTCTGAATTGTTGACAGTTATTGTTTCATTTATTATCTTGAAAAAATCATATAATGAAAGAATAAGTCCTATTAAAAATGAAAGTATAACAAATAATTTAGTAATTGCTATTTCAAGAGAACATGGCACAAATGGAAAAGAAATTGCGAGACAAGTTGCTAAAGAATTAAACATTGAATTTTATGATAAAGAAAGAATCAAAGAATTTGCTCTTAAACATGGATTTGTAAGTAATAAAGAAAGTGAAGATTATATT
>ERZ894191.2013-NODE-2013-length-10026-cov-37.993080_pt1 | contig 10026 bp, 7 predicted proteins | sample MGYA00380282_ERZ894191 | MGnify/ENA primary metagenome ERZ894191 (study PRJEB32331, sample SAMN06328485) | human gut metagenome | biome: human gut microbiome; feature: stool | host: Homo sapiens | collected 2013-02-21 ...
AAACGCGAAGCGTTTTCAAGGTGGTACTGCGGGATCGAGGAAACGCGAAGCGTTTACGAGGTGGTACTGCGGATAGCAGCGGAAACGAAAGGAATCAGAAAATGGCAGATAACAAAATACCGGTCATTTGTGTCAAGGATCTGTATAAAATCTACCGCGTGGGCGAATCGAAAGTGCGCGCCCTAAACGGCGTGGATTTCACGATTTATAAAGGAGAATTCTGCGCCATCGTCGGGACGTCCGGATCGGGCAAATCGACGCTGTTAAATATGCTCGCCGGGTTGGAGAAGCCGACAAAAGGCGAAATTGTCATCGCGGGGGAACATATCGAGAACAAGACAGAAAACCAGCTGGTTCGTTTCAGACGGGAGCATATCGGGTTTATTTTTCAGTCTTTTAACCTGCTTTCGACGATGACAGCGCTGGAAAACGTGGCGCTGCCATTGACATTTCAGGGTGTGGATAAGGCAAAGCGGTTAAAAAAAGCGTCGGCGCTTCTGGATCTGGTAAAGCTCGGCAAATACAAAAATCACCGGCCGACTCAGATGTCCGGCGGACAACAGCAGAGAGTCGGCGTGGCGAGGGCACTCGTGGTTGATCCGGAGATCATTTTTGCGGACGAACCGACCGGAAACCTTGACTCCAATACGTCCAGAGAAGTGATGGAGCTGATGCAGCAGGTGGTACACGAAAAACAGCAGACGCTCGTGATGGTTACGCATGACAACCATCTGGCGAGTTTTGCAGACCGTATTTTCCATATTATTGACGGCAAAATTGTCCGGATTGACGATATGACAGGAAAGAGCAAAGAAGAACGGGAAAAGGAAGAAAAGAAACGGGAGGAAGAGGCGAGCATATGAAAAGCTGGTGCAAAAAATTACTGACAGCAGGACTGATTTTCATGACGGCGGTAGCAGCTGTCAAAACTCCGATGCCGGTTTATGCGGATGAGGTAAGCGGAAACTCGGTACAGTACATCACGGATGATGATAGATGGAGAGCGTCCGTGGAGTTGAAAAACTACAAGGAAAGTCTGATTAAACGGGAAAATCCGGAGCAGTACATCATCGATGATCTGGACGATATCATGTACAGTGGGCAATATTACATCGCAAATTCGGAATACATGACGCCTGATGCGATGTGGAGCTATGTGGGAAAAGTGAAAGCGGAGATGGACACAGCGATCGGTAAAAGCGGAAGTGTGACAACGACGACGGAATTTCTGACGGTTGCGGACAACTGGACGACGCCGAGCGTTTCCTATGGACAGAGTGTGGAAATCGTGCTGCCGCTCATCAACCTCGGTGAAGAATGGCTGACAGACCTTCTGGTAGAGCCGGAGGTTTCCAACGACATCCAGAAATGGCCATTTAAGCCAGACAGCACAGGATATACAAAGAACTTTAACGAGATTCCGGGCTGTGCCACAAAGCTGTATGACGAAGCGGTGTTCAACAGAAGAGAGCTGACCTGGACGTTTACCGCCAGAGAGGACGTCCTGACCGGTTATTATCCGCTGACCTTTAAGGTCTGGTACAGCAAAAACAAAATCCGCTGCGAGAAACCGGCAGAGATTACGGTATATGTATACTGCCAGGGCAAACCCGGCAGCGGACGGATCGGATCTTCTGATCTTGCGACGATTTCCCAGCCCAGAATTATTGTGACGGGCTTTGAAACTGATCCGGCGGAAGTGTATGCGGGCAGCGTTTTTACCCTGACGATTCATGTCAAAAATACTTCCCAGGATACTGCAGTCAGTAACGTGCTGTTCGATCTGGAAGCCGTGGAGGGTGGAACTGAAACGAGCAGCGGACAGGTGACAAACAGCTACGCGTCGTTCCTTCCGACGTCCGGATCCAGCTCGATCTATGTGGATCGGATGCCGGCGGGCAGCAGTCAGGATCTGAAAATTGAGATGCAGGCGAAGGCGGATCTTTCCCAGAAGCCTTATGTTGTAACGGTCAAGATGAAATATGATACGGATTTAAAGGCGGATCTGACGGACGAAGCGAAGGTTTCCGTACCGGTCAAGCAGGAAGCAAAGTACGACACGAGCACTCCCGAAATCAATCCGGCCTCGATTATGGTTGGGGAACAGTCCAATGTCATGTTCCAGATTTATAATACCGGTAAGACGACGCTGTATAACGTTCAGGTAAAGTTTGAGGCGGACAGCGTTGAGGGCGGCGATACGTTTATCGGAAACCTGGCGCCCGGTGCCACCGGAAATGTCGATGCGATGGTAAACGGCATTGCTGCGACGACAGACGACGGAACGGTAAAAGCGGTGCTGACCTATGAAGACGATGCGGGCAACCAGACACGTCAGGAGATTGATATGCAGCTGTATGTTTCGGAACCGATGGTTGATGACGGCTCCGATATGATGATTCCGGAGGAAGAGCCGCAGAAGACCTCAAACATCGGCATGATTATCGGGATTATCGCAGCAGTTGCTGCAGGAATTGTTGTTGTAGTCGTTGTCGTGAAGCTTCGAAAAAAGAAAAAGGCGGCAAAGCTTCTGCAGGAGGACTTGCTCGACTTAAATCAGAAGGATGATCAACAATAGAATGCACGCTCTGCGAGCGTTCTATTGTCATGAATAAAGAAAAACAAAGAGCCAGACGAAACGTTTGGCTCGCGTTTTCTTAGCTGTCAAAACGGAGACGAATATGAGAATACTTGATTTGCTGCGGATGAGCTCTGCAAATCTGTGGAAAAGAAAAGTGAGGACGCTTCTGACAATTCTTGGCGTTGTGATCGGTACGGCGTCTATTGTCGTCATGGTTTCGCTGGGACTTGGCTTAAACAAGGCGACAATGGAAGATATTGAACAGTACGGCGGTCTTACGACGATCGAAGTGCGGGAGGGCAGGGGAGATAGCAGCTCCTATACCACGTACTCCATCGGCGGAGGCGGGTCTGTGACATTTTCTTCGGATTCCGGAAGTTCGTCCTCAAAGGATAAGGTGATGCGTCTGGACGATGCAGCGGTAAGTCTGCTTGAAAGTCTGGACCATGTCGAAAATGTATACCCGGTGCTGCAGCTTAATATTGTGGCAAAGTATGGGCAGTATGTGAATGACTATATGAACATTCAGGGAATGACGCCGGAAGGCCTGCAGGCGTTAAATATAGAAATCGGAGACGGTAAGCTGCCGTTGGATGACAAGGAACTGCAGTTTTTTTACGGAAATCGGGTTGCTGCAGAGTTTTATAATCCGAGAACCTATGAATATCCCTATTATGATAAGGGAGTATTTGCGGTGGATTTTATGAAAGACAGCGTCTTTTTCATCTTTGATCAGAATGCCTATTATGGGAGCCAGAATAGCGGAAGCTCAGGCAGGAACGGAGATTCGACGACGGTTCCACCTAAGAAATACCTGATTCCGACGGCGGGGGTGGAAAAGCAAAGCGAAGACGGCAGATACAGTGCAAACGGCTACAATGTTTATTGTAATCTGGATGCGCTCAAGGCGACACTGAAACGGGCTTTTCGGAACAAGGCGATTCCGGGACAGCCCACGACGTCCAACGGAAAACCGTATAAGGATCTATTTTACTCTGTATTAAAGGTCAATGTGGACGATATCGACAATATGATCGCTGTGCAGGAGCAGATTCAGGCGCTTGGCTATGAAGCGAGCAGTAATATTGAATGGATTGAATCCACACAGAAGCAGTATGCCAATATTCAGGCAATGCTGGGTGGAATCGGTGCGATTTCTCTTCTGGTTGCAGCGATCGGCATTACCAATACGATGATGATGTCCATCTATGAACGGACAAAGGAAATTGGTGTGATGAAGGTGCTGGGCTGCGATATGCGAAATATTCAGGCAATGTTTCTGATGGAGGCTGCAGATATCGGTCTGGTGGGTGGCATCGTCGGCCTGGGGATCAGCTATCTGATTTCCATGATCATCAACAAGGTCGTGGCGGCGAGTGGAAATATGTCGAGCCTGTCCTATATTCCGCTTTGGCTTGCCGGGGCGTCCGTGATCTTTGCGGTAGTAATCGGCATGGCGGCAGGATATTTTCCGTCAAAGCGAGCGATGAAGCTGAGCCCGCTGGCTGCAATTCGAAACGAATAATCAGACAATTCTGATAAAACGGCTTAAAAAGACAGACAAAATAGAATTCGAATTAGAATAAAAAGAAAAAATTAACAAAATTAAAAAAACGTCAGATAAATAATTGACAGAACGGTTTTCGATGGATATAATGAAGTTACAAACAAGGAAAACAAAGAACAAAAATAAAAAGAAAGGAGGACAATCCACCGGAAACCGTATAACATTCACTCTTTTCAGACAGAAGATGTAAGAAACTGGCAGAAGCTTTTCAGTAGTCAAATGCTTTCCATTCTAATTCGGAAATAGAAAGCCTGTCGGATCGGATATCGAAAACATCAGAATGGATGAAAGAGCACAGGAAAAACTGCATAAGGAGTCTTTAAAGGGAATCATAGATTCCATTACTTTAAAGAAACGCGAAGCAAATGGTTTGCATCAAGTACACAATCCGATTTTGAATGCGGAAAAGATGTTGTTTGACGACAGGGAAACACGATGGAACGGAAAAGTCGTTGAGGGATGTCAACAGAAGAAACTGTACGCAGGTACAAAATCCGAAGAGTTGGAACGATACAGAGAAACGGAGGTTTAGACCATTGGATAGCGAATTTTAGAAGCGGGTATTGATCAAAAAGATGATTGATACCCGCTTCCGTTTGTGTTAGTCTAAAAGGGAATCCTGCAGACAAACGAGCTTGGAAGGAACAGTATCAGAGATGTCAGAAAAAAAGATGAACAGAGAAAACAGAAGAAGGCGCAGACGCAGAAATCAGCTGATTTCTTATTGTGTCATGGCGGTGGTTTTGATTGCAGTTGGGATGGGCTGCTTTTTTGGTATTCACGCAGCTGGCAGTGCGGTAAAACAGCATCAGGCGGCGCGGGAGGAATCCAGACAGGAGCTTTTGGAAGCGTCCCGGGTAGAAGAATCCGCGCAGGCGCAGGCGGCAGTCGCGGCCCTGTTTGAGACGGAATCTACGGAAGAAACGGAGAGCACTTACACAAAAGAGGACGCTTTAAACGATATGGTAGAGGATACACTCGCAGGGATGACGCTGGAGCAGAAGGTAGCGGGACTTTTTTTTGTGACGCCGGAGCAGCTGACGGGAGTTTCACAGGTTGTGGCAGCGGGCGATGCGACCAGAGAAAGCCTGGAAAAATATTCGGTAGGCGGCCTGATTTATTTTGCGAAGAATATCCAGTCGGAAGACCAGTTAAAAGAAATGCTTTCCAATACAGCATCCTACAGCCTGTTTCCGCTGTTTTTCGGTGTAGATGAAGAGGGCGGAAAGGTTGCGCGCGTTGCGGACACTTTAAAGCTGGATAAGACCGTACCGATGGGGGAAATCGGTGCGGCAGGAGATACGCAGGCGGCATACGATGCATATCAGAATATCGGTAATTATCTTTCTTCTTATGGTTTTAATGTGGATTTTGCACCGGTTGCAGATGTGCTGACGAATGTAGACAATACGGTGATCGGAAACCGTGCCTTTTCATCGGATGCAGGTGTAGCGGCACAGATGGTTTCCAGTGCGGTGACAGGGCTGCAGGAGACCGGCGTGAGCGCCTGCCTGAAGCATTTTCCGGGACACGGGGATACAGCAGGGGATTCTCATACCGGCGCGGCGCAGACGGATCGGACGAAAGAGGAGATGGAAGCAGAGGAATTTTTACCGTTTCAGTCTGGTATAGAAGCGGGCGCAGATATGATTATGGTAGGGCATATCACAGCACCGAACCTGACAGATGGAGATTCGCTTCCTGCGAGCATTTCCGAAAAGATCATTACGGGAGTGCTGCGCAACGAATTGGGTTATCAGGGGATTATTATTACCGATGCAATGAATATGGGAGCGATTACCGAATATTATAAATCGGACGTTGCTGCGATTATGGCGCTGAAAGCCGGTGCGGACATGGTTTTGATGCCGGAGAATTTTGAAGAGGCATATCAGGGCGTTTTGGATGCCGTTGCGGATGGAACGGTGAGTGAGGAGCGGATCAACGATTCCCTGCGGAGAATTTACCGCGTAAAATTAAGAAGCCGTGTGTTATAATGAGCGCAAGAGAGCGGGAACAGGCGAAGCCTGCTCATCGCGAACGGCGAAATTATTGAGTGAGCTATGCTCACGATATAATCGCAGAGAGAATAAAAATGCTGCAAATGGGCAGAATGGAGGAAAAAGATGAAACTGATTTGCTTGGATCTGGAAGGAGTTCTGGTACCGGAAATCTGGGTCGCTTTTGCGGAGGCGAGCAAAATTCCGGAGCTGAAAAAAACGACGAGGGACGAACCTGATTATGATAAGCTGATGCGCTGGCGCCTTTCTGTTTTAAAAGAGCACGGGCTCGGACTGAAAGAAATACAGGAGACGATTGCCTCTATCGATCCTCTTCCGGGGGCAAAGGAGTTTCTGGATGAACTGCGCAGCTTTGCGCAGGTGATTATTATCAGCGATACCTTTACGGAATTCGCACAGCCTCTGATGAAAAAGCTCGGCTGGCCGACAATTTTTTGCAATTCCCTCGTGGTAGCAGAGGACGGCGAGATCACGGATTATAAGATGCGGGTGGAAAATTCTAAACTGACAACTGTGCGGGCATTGCAGTCGATCGGCTTTGAAACGGTCGCAAGTGGAGACAGCTATAACGATCTCGGCATGATTTTAGCGGGAAAGAGCGGATTTTTATTCCGCACGACAGAGCAGATCAAAGCAGATTATCCGCAGATTCCGGCACTGGAAACCTATGAAGAACTGCTGAATGCACTGAAAAAAGCGTGAAATTTTTGTGAACTGCCTGGCTTCCGTTGACACTATTATGAATTGGTGTTATATTACATGTAGAACAAAGATGATGACCGGATCGACAACCGGTAAGAGACATCCCCGGAAGTGATCCGGGGATGTTTGCGCTCTTGCAGAATGGAGGCAACAATGGCAGCAAAGAGAGATTATTACGAAGTACTCGGCGTTTCCAAAAGCGCCGATGCCGATGCGATTAAAAAAGCATATAGAAAACTTGCAAAAAAATATCATCCGGATGCAAATAAGGATGATCCGACGGCACAGCAGCGCTTTCAGGAGATTACAGAGGCGTATGGCGTATTGAGCGATCCGAAACAGAAGGCGTTGTATGATAAGTACGGTCATGCGGCGTTTGAAGGAGGTGCGGCAGGTAGCGCCGGTGCGGGCCCGCAGGGCAGCTATGGACAAAATGGCGGATTCCATTCGTTCCACTTTGAGGGAGGAAATATGGATGACCTGTTTGGAGATTTGTTCGGCGGCATGTTCCACGGCAAATCCGGACAGAAGCAGTCCGGCAAGAGCTATCGGACGCATTTTGGAAGTGGATTCGGCGGAGCTGATGGTTACAGCCAGGGCTTTAGCGACACAGCAGGCAGCGGCTATACCGGCGGGTTTGGCAGCTCGACCGGTAATGGTTATACTGACAGTTTTGACGGCTTCGATTTTGGCGGCGGCAGCTACGGCGACTTTAACTCCTCCAAAAGAGGCGGGGATCTGCGGGCTGAGATCAGCGTCAGCTTTGACGAAGCGGCATTTGGCTGCGAAAAGAAGATCAGTTTGCAGGGACAGGATGGCAAGATATCTACCGTTCAGGTTAAAATCCCGGCGGGTATTGAATCCGGCAAGACGATCCGTTTGCGCGGAAAAGGTATGCCTGGAAGCAACTCGGCAGGTGACGGTGACCTGCTTTTGAAGGTAACTGTACAGGAAAAACCTGGATTTGAACGGAAAGGCGCTGACCTGTATACAACGGTCAAAATCCCGTTTACGACGGCGGTACTTGGCGGCGAAGCAGAGGTTGCGACGCTGACCGGCAAGGTTGTGTGCAGGATTAAACCCGGTACGCAGTCCGGCAGCAGGATTCGTTTAAAAGGCAAGGGCATCGTTTCGATGAAAGACGCATCCGTACACGGAGATCAGTATGTGACGGTTCAGATCGATGTGCCGAAGAATCTGTCCGCCGCTGCAAAGCAGAAATTAAAGGAATTTGAAGAAGCATGCAAGGGCGGCAGCAGCCGTGGCGCAGCATAAATAGAAAAAAACTGAGAGGAAGCGTATGGGAAATGTCATAGATTATTTGGCACAGTATGGCGATCAGGCGTTTGCAGAGCGGGCGTTTTGCGATGTGGATGTCCTGATTTTGGCACAGTTGTCTTATTTTGATTTCGGGAGTGCTGTGCCGACGATTGCGCAGCGCAAAAAGAGTGTGACGCTGGAAGAAATCGACCGGACGGCTGATCTTTCTGCAGTGTTTGCAGATAAGTGGTACGGGGAAAACAACCGAAAGCTCTGGAATGCACTGCTTGCTGGAAGACGGTTTCGCACGATGCGATGCAATTACTATCGGGAGCGGATGGAGGAAGAGCAGGAGGCGCAGTTCGGAGCAGTCACTTTTTTCCCGGAAGGTTGTGAGCCGGTGGTGGCGTTTCGTGGAACGGATGATTCGGTTGTCGGCTGGAAAGAGGATTTTCGGCTGGCATTTCGAAAACCGCTGGCATCCCAGGAGATGAGTAGTGTGTACCTAAATCAGGTTGGCTGCAAGCTTCCGGGAGCGTTTATGGTATGCGGGCACTCCAAAGGTGGAAACCTGGCTGCCTATGCGGCGACCTGGGCGGAAACCGGCGTGCAGCGCAGGATTACGGACATTTATAGTCTGGACGGTCCGGGATTTTTGCCGGAAGTGTTTGAGGGAGATTCCTATGAGCAGATCAGAAGCCGTGTGCACCGGATTTTGCCGTATTCCTCTTTGGTCGGGATGCTGTTACAAAATTATGAACAGTATGAGGTTGTAAAAAGCTCCGGAATAGGCATCTTGCAGCATGATGCGTTTACCTGGCAGATTGAGGACGGAAAATTTGTCAAGGCAGTGGATATCGAGGCAAAACAGAAGCGGATGAACGAAGCACTGAACCAGTGGATTTTTACGCTTCCGGAGGAAGAACGTCAGCTGTTTGTCGAAACACTGTTTCAGGTAATAGACCAGACCGGCGTGACGACACTGACAGAATTTTCAGAGCACTGGAAGGAAAATCTCAAAAGCTGTTTAAAAAGTCTGAAAAGTCTTGATCCGGAAACCCGGAAACGAATCCGTAGAATTATTAAAATCCTGTTGGAGATTTACGGAAATACCTTGCGGGGAGAAAAAGAAAAATGAGATCGGAAAAGCTGATCTTCCACATCGACGTCAACAGCGCTTTTTTGAGTTGGAGTGCGCTGGAACGACTGCGCGCTCAGCCGGGCAGTCTCGATTTAAGGACAGTGCCATCGGCAGTCGGTGGCGATGAAGAATCCAGGCACGGCGTTGTGCTTGCAAAAAGTACGCCTGCCAAAAAATATGGAATTACAACAGGAGAGCCTCTGGCAGCCGCACGTCGGAAATGTCCGGGGCTGATTGTCGTGAAGCCGGATTTCGCAGTTTATGTGGAACAGTCGAACCGTCTGCGGGCGTTATTGCGGCGCTATACGGATGTGGTAATTCCGTACAGCATCGATGAAGCGTGGGCAGAATTTGAGAATTTTGGCAGAATGTACGGTGAACCGGAGGCATTTGCCAATAAGCTGCGCTGTGAAATCAAAGAAACCCTTGGATTTACGGTCAATATCGGGATTTCGACGAACCGTCTGCTCGCTAAAATGGCTGGGGATTTCAAAAAGCCGGATCTGGTGCATACCCTGTTTCCTGAGGAAGTTCCGGGAAAATTGTGGAACCTTCCAGTGGAGCATCTTTTGTTTGCCGGAAAATCGACCTGTAAACGGTTGAAAGGTCTGGGAATTTATACGATTGGGGATCTGGCGCAGGCGGATTCCGGGATGCTTTTTGCGCATATGAAAAAGCATGGGCTTGCACTGCAGGAGTATGCCGTTACGGTATAATAACGACAAACAGAAAAAGCCTTTATTTTCAAGGGGTT
>ERZ894191.2042-NODE-2042-length-9914-cov-9.129222_pt1 | contig 9914 bp, 14 predicted proteins | sample MGYA00380282_ERZ894191 | MGnify/ENA primary metagenome ERZ894191 (study PRJEB32331, sample SAMN06328485) | human gut metagenome | biome: human gut microbiome; feature: stool | host: Homo sapiens | collected 2013-02-21 ...
GTACTTTTTCAATAAATTCAAGAATAGAATAGCATTTTCTATGTCCTGGTTCTGCATTGTAATTTTTCATGCGGATTTTAACATTTTTATGATAAATCTCGTCAAATCTTGCGTATAAGTAAGACCATCGACTCTGGGCCAGCTCTGGTGATCTTCGTCTCATTACTCTGTTCAGCATCATACGTTTTGTTGGAGCCGGTACATTTCTGGAGATAGCATTAATGACATCCTGTTTTTCGGCTATTGTCTGAGTCAGCCTGCCACAACGATTATTTAAATGTACAATTTCTTTCTCCCTCTCTTCAATAATTTTCTGAGCGGCGATAAGACCACGAGCCACGATCTCGGCTGGTGTCATATTCTCCTGATTACGGATGTAAGCTCCGTTCTTGCGGATGGATGGGAGTACTTCTGAAGTAACCCAGTGCTTGAACTCTTTTGCTGATGGGAGCTTGCTACTGAGGATGAGAGAGTAGAGACCGGATTCGTTGATAATATAAGTTTTTCCGACCGTCTTCCCATTTTGGGAATTCGGTAACATTTTAATAGTTTTGTCCTCATCAGCAACATGAGTAATAATTGCTTTGCTTGTATTGCTATATCCCAAAGCTACAGCTACATCCTTACCTACGAACCAAGGTTCCCCGTCAATCTCTACAGTTCTCAGCTCACCAAATTCTGGATGAACTAGATTCTTGAAAACTGTCACCTCTGGGGCAGCAGTGGTAGTAGTGTTAGAAGAAGATACAGAAGAGTTATTTTTGTTCTGCATATAATCAAACATTGAAATCTGCTTATCATCCACCGGAGTATTCATCCCTGGGATAGGATCCATTCCAAGTGCTGTTCTCATTGTTGGGTCTGTAAGAACTTCTTCTGGTACGTCTTCAAATTTGGATTCTGGTTTTGTGTTTGTTGTATAAGTACTCATTTTGTTTTTCTCCTTTATTGTTTAATTAAATTTGTTATCGTCATTTTGATCATATTTAATTTCTTCATCATCATATTCATCAGTATCAGATGCAGCACATAAAGCCCAACATCCAATACCGGTTAATACAAATAAAAGAATACATATAAGTATTACCATGATTTATCCCCCTATTGTGGTATATTACATATTGAAATTTCTTTTTCTCCTATAATATTGAAGAAATCAGGTTCATTATGGGTTTCTTCGAGCCAAGTTTTAATTACCCCCGTCAAACGTTCGGAAAGATCAGCCAGTTGTTCAGTAGTATAAGCTGTTCTACTATCTAGCCAGTCATCTACAAGATCACCAACGTTTGCCTCTGCTTCTTCCCAGACAACCTCAAGAACTCTTTCTGCATCAACAGAGATTTCATATGGTCTAAGTTCCTGAATTGTAATTGATTTGATTTTTACATTTTCTTCTGCAAAATAGTCTTGAGCATCTGCAATGCATTCTTCTATGGAGTCAAATGCCGTAGCAGAAGTATAGTCACTGTTGTGTTCTAGCTGCCAAGCATATTTTGTATCTTTATGTTCTTTGCTCTGCATAATTTAATTATTTCCGTCCTTTCGAGAAGTAGTGTTGTTTGGATCATCCGGATACAGATATCTTTCTATATAATCGCGACCTTCACCTATGAATCGTGGAATATCGAGGTCATAAGACCATGTATCTGTTGTAATTTGTTTACCATTTAATAAGAAAGAACTATGAGCAGATCTGATGATACAGGTACCGCGCTGTTTATAGGTTTCAAGTTTATTCCAGTCAATATCTTTCTGCTGGATAAGCATTTCTATGATCTCTTGATTGCATTTGCCATCTAGCTCAGTCTGAGAGAAATGTGCTTGACCAACCATTTGGATAGAATTACGAATTGCGTCCTGCTGCCTCCAGTTAAAATAGTTTGTGACTTCTTCTCGTGGGAGATTGAATACGCATGCAGCAAATTCTGCTCCTTTGAGTGATGCACGAATATAGCGATGGTTTGGAGAATGATATTTTCTGCCGATTGTTTTTACTAATTCTTTAAATATTTGATTGAAATAATTAGTGGCCATAGATGCTGCAATAGAAGCAAGTTTCTGGACCCGGTTATCAAACCATGGTGAAGTTTCAAGTTTCTCATAATCAATAAGAAGAAGATTGATTTCATCTGATTGAGTATAAGCCAGAACACAGCCCTGGATATTTCTACAGAGGTATTCTGCAGTATAGCGCATGGCAGCCATAAGTACCGGGTCAAATGGTTTTTTGAACCCCCTGGTAAAAGTATGGAATGCACGACCATCGATTTGGATGATCACTGGGGTACGAGGGATTAGATGAGCATCTGTAATTGATTTGTAGGATCTCATTCTGAGATCGTATTCTGTTTGATGTGACATTTTGGTTTGTCCTCCTGTTATTACTAAGGTTTACGAGTTATTGATGTGTTATTTAATGTTATTGAATTATCAAAACAAGTTGTGGATATTTGGATTTTGTAGATTTTCTTTGCATACTGAGTTAATTTAGCTTGTTTTGATAATGAGATAATAGCATAGGAAGATGGATTTGTCAAGAAAAGAAGTTAAATTAACTGGAATATTTGAGGTTATGCGATTGGAAATATGGACGGTAGATGTGGTTTGGAGTGTAGTGTGAGGTGAGATTTGAGGAGTGTGGAACAATATGGGCGGTGATTATAGGAGTTTGGCGATGTGGGGAGCGTTACATTTTAATAGGAAGAGAGGGCGTATTTTTCAAGCCAGTGTGGAAGTTAACCGGCTTAGGTCTTTCTGGGTAATTTTAGCCCATTTTGGCGTTAAAAGTACCCCCTTTTTGAGTAATTCCAATTACTGCTAATTTTATGCATAATATAGCTAATTTTATGCATATATACATGTTTTATGCACGAATTATGTATTTATATGAATAAATATTCTATAACTTTTTTTATACATTTTCATTTTTAGACAAATGATTTTGGTATTATATAGTTGTCCGAAGGGACGGTAAACACTTGAGCGGTTCAATTGAATATCGCGAACATGCAAATACATGTGATATGTCCAATGCCCATGTGGGGCGCATATCATAAGTAAAAGCATTTTCAAAGTATTCCGTAGTATCGCAATTATGACGCTGATTTTTCAGCAGTCCATCCCCCCTTTATCATACAGGGCTAAAGTGTGGTTCGTGACAGTCGCTGTCAAGAAATGAAAATGCGACAGGGAATAGCAACCCTATATCAATGTTACCATTTGTCGAAAAGGCATTCCCATGGAAATTTCTATATGAATGCGGTATGTTCAATCTTAAGTGACGGACGGACAGACGGCTTGCGCTAACATAGGCAAGAAAAAAGTTTTGAAAGTCGCTGAAAAGCATGGTAGGCAATAACCCTAACAAGGGGGCGCGGAAAAGCGTTAAAGTACCGTAGGTGGGCGGTATATGCGAGCGAATAAAGTAGTAGTTCGGTCATATGAAAAAGGATGACAGCACGTAGCCGGCTAAATAGGCACGAACCGGTTTCAAAGTACCGAAGTAGGCACATGGGAAAAAACGTAACAGTTCCAACGTGACGCAGACTCCCGTAAAAGTGGTATATCGGATTCCTGTCCGGCATATTGAATACCGTGTTATGCACGATATTCCCTATTATAAAATCAGGTAAAAAGAATATCAGCAGGCGTGTTAGTAACGCCATAGGCGCGAAAACAGTCACACTAAAATACGAAAATGAGAGGTATAATATTATGTTAAAATCAGAAAATATCGTTATCAGAGTTAGCAACCAGAAACCAGAAACAATGGATAAAATTAGCAATTTTGTTCACTATCTCTGTTGGTCTAATGAACTCGAAGCACTGTCATCAACGTTTTCCAAAATGCGCTCATTGATTGAATGCACGTTCCCAACTGAAAACGTTGACGAAATTAACGACCTTAGCAAGCTGATTTTGGTTGACGGTCTGGACGTTCAAAAGTTCATTGATACCAGAGACCAACTGAAAAGCGTAAAGGCTATACTTGCAAATCTTGACAGCGTAGGCGCTAATAAGGTCACTTACAATGACTTAAACAGCACTGACAAAATTTTTCTGACTTTACAGGCTCATACTGCTGTAAAGTCAATTAAACTTGACAAATCAATTCTTGTCAAGGATGATGGCACAAATTACGACTTTTCTCCATTAATCAGTAAATGGGTTGAGTCTGGACAGGGTTTATCAAATATTAAAAAGTCACTTTCAAAAGTGTTTTCTAATATTGTGGGAAATGACGGTGAATTATTCTATCCAGTAAAAGTCAAGGGTGGAGATATCCCAGATAGTGACGTACGTCAATTCTTCGGCGCATTTACTGGTAATGCTGGACGTTCCGGAAAAGACAAAAAAGGACAGTACACGTGGGTAAAAGACTATTCTGAAAAGAAAGTCTTGACCGCCCTGACAGACTTGTTTACGGTTGTATTTGAGTCTGGTAATTGTCAGACTATTAAACCAGAAAAACCGACAGCAGAAAAATAAAATAAGAAAAGAGGGTTTACACCCTCTTTTTTTATTGCAAAAAAAATAAAATCAGAGGAGTAAATCATGGGTAAAAAAGGTATCAAAATCTATACAAAAGTAGCAACTAAATACAATACTTTATTTGAAGGATATCCTGTCAAAAAAGGCGCGATTTATGGACGCGCTTTAGTTCCGTATATCGACGACTTAGGATACACAAACGATTATGTTTTTTTTGTATGTGACGCGCCTAAAACATTGAAAACAGGAATGTTATACGTTCATATTATGAAACGTGAATGGAATAACAACGCTACATGTGCCATAAAACGCATTACATGGCACGATGCTAAAGTAGGTGTTAATCATCCTATTTATATCGCAGTACGCGAAAAATGCACTGAAATAGGGGGTTACCCCAAAGTAACGACCTTTACAGACCCACGTAAAGAGGCTGTAAAAGTGGCTGAAATGTACAGTCAAGTAGCGCATTCAGCTTGTAAAGTGCGTAAAGCACAAGAGCCACAGGCTCGTTGCTACAAACAGTCAATGGTTGACGGTAAAGGTTACTCTATTGACTGGGAAGCTGAGATTCAGGCAATGCCAGAAGAGGGATACAATGGTTTGCCTGTGCAGTATCCGAACGGCAAAAAAGCCGCTAGTTTTACATCTTTTGAGGGTGTAACTGATACCGAACAAGCCATGAGAAGAGACGGTATGAAAGTCAATCAGACTAAAATCCGTCCAGAGAAAGAAAAGAATACCAAAAAAATTGTGATTAAAATTAATGGTATAACCATTGATTGTTAATTCATCCGGTGATATGATAAGGAGGTGATGCATTGGAGGTGAATTAATATGAATAATAATTTTGAATTTAAAGACTGGTCTGTAAACAGGCGCGCAAGAGCATTAGACCATATGGACCAGTACATTAGGAAGATTGTCAATGTTGATGGACCAGACTATTTTTTCTGGGAAAATCATGGTATTGGTAACAAATCCGATGAAGAGGTATTAAAGATTGCGGCAGACGATACAGCTTTTATCAATGCGTTGTTTGCGTTCTATTTAACAACAGCTTCAGATAGTGATGTATGCACTATCAAAAAAGAGCGCTTCTAATCATAGTGCGCCATTACAACTAAATAATAATCAATCTTTAAGAGAGTATTCATGTACTCTCTTTTTTATTGCAAAAATTCATATAGCAGGAGGAATAACATCAATGTTATCACAAATTTTATCAAATCCACAACCACACCCTAAGTACCAGTTATGCATCATTGTGCCAAATGGTGCATCTGGTACAACATTAAAACACCTGTACACATCTCCACGTACAGGTCGCAAATTTGCCAGCGCGACACACGCTGATAACTATACTTACGAAGAAGCACAGAAGCTTCTTAAAAGTGCACCTTATAAATTTTATGACTGGTTCATCCAGTCTGAATACGACTGCCATTACCGCGAGACAGACGAACGCGGTAACATCAAAGATTACATGTGTGCATAACAGCACATAAGTAATAAGTAACTAATTAACCATTAAACTTGCTATCCCTTATTCCTGTGAGGAGCAGACTTTTTCCTATCGGAAATTGCAAGGTCGAACCTTGATAAGGGATTTTTCTATGCCCTTCTATAATGCCTATGAAGCGTATAGATTTCACCAAGAGAAATAAATTGGTTATGCCTAATCCAAAAGGCAAGAGGGAGAAAATCATGACAGAAATTAAAACAAATGAAACAATTAATGTTTTTCCATGTACATACATACTTATCAGTCGAGCAATTCGTCCTCTCGATCATGAAACTATAACAAAAATATGTCAACAGGATGAAGACTTCCAAAAACGTGTTTTAGATCTCCTTATCAACATATGTGGGTCTAGTGTATATACAGACATTGAATTTCAAGACTGGTCAGAATATGAACCTGATAAATCCTCTAATGGTGGTTGTTATAGATTCAGTAAACATTACTACTACAATAAAGATTCAGATTTATGGGAACTACAATACGAAACATCCGCAGATATGGAGTATTGTCCTATATGTGGACACTTTGGAAATCATGAAGAATATGATGACGATACATTTATCGGTTATTCTTGTGGTAGTGCAAAAATAATCTCATCTACAAAAATGATTCAAACCGTAATTAGTTTTATGCTTAATTACAAAGATGATACTGATTATATTATGTTGGTTAGATAAAACAAGGAGGAATTAATCATGAAAAATAATACAATTAAATCATTCGATCATTTTGTATCTCGTAACTTCTTCGGATACAGCGCCCATACACTGTATCAGGAACTCTGCCATTCATATCCGGCAGAAGTAGCATCCCAATGGGTGTATGTCAATATATGGCATACATTCATTGATAATGACACACCAGAAGATATTGATATTGCTCGTCATGTGGCTTGCATTATCATTGGTGATCCGAACTTCGAAATTCGTGCACTTGCTGCTCGTGATTATATCGAGTATTGCATGGCTACTCATGAATATGAGCGTCTTGTAGTTCTTGCAAATGATGCACTTGACCTGTATCTTAAGGGCGTAATTAATCTGCATGAGTTCAAGCTCATCATCGCAGCTAATAAAAAGTAATTAAATTATCTGTCAGTCTATATGATTTTCCTTGACTGGCGGATTTGAAAAAAGGGAAACTTTTTAGAATCGGTTTTTCTGGACGGGATACCCCCATGTACAGGGAAATAAAAAGGAGAATAAACTATGAAGAAAAAATTATTCACAGCAATTATCACACTTGCAACAATCACACTTACATCTTGCCAATCAGTTCCGGCAAGTGAAACAGAAAAAATCTTTACTGATGGATCCGAAATCACATCAATTGAAACTACGGAAACCGGTACACTCTATACATTTACAGACGGGACCGGATACTATCATGAAGAAAATGAAATTCCGGAACTTTCAAATGTAAATGGTCTGTATCCACTTACCGGAATTGTTACGGAAATCAAATATGACATAGAGCCGGAAATGGATCTTGTAACAATCACCTGCTCCAACGGAAATATGTTCTCATGGTATGCAGATGCCGGAGATTATGAAATCAATGACCTTGCGTCCTGTATCATGAATTCCAAGGGAACTAAATATGTAACTGATGACGAAGTGTTGCTGGCCCATTATGCAGGTGGATTAAAACACTTCGAACAGTATGCAAATTAAATTGAACACATAAAGGAGAAAATAAATGACAAGAACAGAATATAATCAGCGTGTGATTACACGCAAAAAACGATCAATCCTTATTAAAGGCAGCTTAGGAATAGCTGCTTTTTTAATGTTCGCAAGTATTGTCGGACATATTGATTCTGACGTATATGCCGGAATCCATTCCGTCAAAGGAACTGTTTCCGCATCAGGAAACTATATCCTTGATGAAAATGGTCGCACTTACGATGTATCCGGATTCCAGAGCGGATCCGAAGTAACAGTAAAACTTGATAAACAGGGAAACATTCTGTCTGTTGTAAGTAAATAGAAACGAGGTGAATCATATGGAACGCAACTATAAACTCCGGATCTATTACAAATCCGGTGCGCAGAAAGGGAACTTGAAAAGGGAAGAGTTCTTTGATTCCCTTGATGCCATGAACAAAAGATACAGAGAACTCTTCAAACCAAGAGAATATGCTCTGAATCCCACAGCCTGGGAAAGAATAGATGGAGAATGGCTGAGAATGTTTATTACATCAGCCGCATAAGAAGGGAGAATAATATGAGTTCTAAATATTGCACACAGATTACAACAGGACAATTTATGAAGGCAGCCATGGTCGGTAAACCTGCAAAAGCAGAAGAAATTGTCAACTGGAAAAAAGAATTAAATGAAATCATGATAGATTTCTGTATTCCCAAAAAGGTCAGAAATGATATTATTTCCAAAACAGAAAAAGAGAATCCAAACGATAGTACGTTAATGCTTTACAACAAAGCATGGCGTAAATTTATGTCAACAATGTAACATTAAAATATAATATAAAAATTAAATTAAATAAAAGAAAGAGGTAGACGAAAATGTTAAACTACAAAGCAATCGAAAAATTACTTACAGGAGAAACAGAGAAAGAAAGCAAAGTAATCAGACCGGAAGTATTCAAAGATCAGACAGCATACAACACGGTGATGAATAACTGCCAGAGAATCGGAGGCAAAAGATTCTGCTGTATTCCATTGGAGCTTCTGGAAATTGATGAAGATTACCAAAGAGTATATTGTATTAACATGGAGAAAGTATACTCTCTGGTACGCAAATGGGACTTCAATAAATGCGAACCAGTTTTGGTATCCCCACATCCAGAAACAGCAACATTTGCAGTAATTGATGGTTCACATCGTATGCTGGCAGCAGGTATCCGTAAAGAGAAATATGTTATTGCGGTGCTTACAGAAGGATTACCTGTGGACCCTATGGAAAGGAAAATGAAAGAAGCCGCATTATTTTCCGAACAGGGAGATGATGTTGATAAATTATCGCTTGCTCAGAAACACAGAGCAAATGTCACTATGGGTGTCAAAAAATATTGCGTTCTTGACAATTGCCTTAAAGGAAGAAAATTACTTTTAAGTGTGCATGAACTGAAGAATCTTCCAAAAGAGAAACGAGATGCATTAAAAGCAGCTGATTACAAAGTCCTCACAGGATATGCAGCAGCAAGAGATGCAGCAGCTCTTACTAATGGTGAAGAGACTCTCAATAATATCTTCGATATTATCGAAAAAGCTGGATGGCATACAGAGCCAAATGGATATGCAGCAAATGTTATTCGCCCAGTAAAAAGTGTTTTGAACATGCATGATAATGATCCACGAGTTGTTAATGCAATTATTGGAATATTTGAGCCAATAAAACCGAACACATTTTTCGCTGATGCACTTTCGAAATATCATGGCAGAAGACCAGCGGAATACCTCACAATGCATCTGGAAAAAGAAGTTGCTAAGAAATTAGGGATTCAACCTTTATATACCGGCGGTGATTTAAGAAAAGTTACTTCTGTAATCAATAGTCAGCGCTATTACGGAGCAACTGGAACAGAAAACAAATAAAACAAATTAAATTATACAGAATATAGCACTTGCATTTTAGTACTGTAAGTGCTATACTCTGCTCAAAGGCAAACAAACGTTCTGAAATGGAGGAAAAATTATGTTTACTGCAATTACTTATATTTATCAGAGTGAAAATATCGTGTATCCAGACAAAAATACCGGTAAAATGATGCCGTGTCAACTTTATGTTACAATGACTTCAGCAATTGTAAGTAAAGAGAAAGGTGATATCAATTGTAGAGAATTATCTATCCGTGGCCTTCGTAATCCGTTCCCATTTACTAAGATTATTGTAGAAGAAAGAAGTTTCGATTTTGATAAATGGCTTTATAATAGCC
>ERZ894191.2072-NODE-2072-length-9729-cov-18.347426_pt1 | contig 9729 bp, 7 predicted proteins | sample MGYA00380282_ERZ894191 | MGnify/ENA primary metagenome ERZ894191 (study PRJEB32331, sample SAMN06328485) | human gut metagenome | biome: human gut microbiome; feature: stool | host: Homo sapiens | collected 2013-02-21 ...
AAGCGTGGGTTCATCATATTTGGTGTGGTATCTTTAACTATGGGAAACTCCCCATGCCAGTCCTGATACGATATCCTGCCAGCTTGAGAACGGGTTTAGGTAACCGTCTGGGAGTGCTGACATGGATGATGTATCAAGCATAAATGCTGCAAAAATCGGTGCTATAAACATAGAGCCGAGCACGAGCATGCCCTGAAAGAAATCTGTCCAGCATACAGCAGAGAAGCCACCGAGGAAGGTATAGCCTACGATGACCACTGCAGCAAGGTACATGGCAATCTGTGGATCCATTCCTATTACAGTGTGGAAAAGAGTACCGCATGCCTTTACGCTTGATGCCGCATAGATAGTGTATGCAACCAAAAATACAATTGCACAAATCACCTGCAGTGCAAGTGATTTGGACAGGAATCTGTTGGTAAGATACTGCGGAATGGTGATTGAGTCATTGGCTACAATCGAGAATTTACGTAGTCTCGGTGCCTCTAGCAGCCAGCTTATTGTGTAGCCGATTGCAAGTCCCACAGGAATCCATACCTGACCTAAGCCCAGTGCATAGATAGAAGTAGGAAGTCCCATGAGCACCCATGCACTCATGTCTGAGGCTCCGGCTGACAGCGCCGCAACCCATGGTCCCATCTCACGTCCACCAAGGAAGTAGGTCTTTTCTCCGCCGTTTCTGTTTTTCACGAAGAAGAAAATACCGATACCCAGCATGCACAGCAGATAGACGATAAATACAATAATTTCTGATGTTTTCATTTGTAGTACCTCTTCAATAGTTTATTTAGTAACCATGCTACCACGTTAGTGTGATAAAGGCAAGGGAAAATTAATGATAAAAAAGTTCAATAGGTTTTTTTTGAGTGGACTATTATTGACATAGAACGTGATTTAAAATAAAATATCGAAGTTAGCAAAAACTAACAAAAGGTAGAATTGTGATACACGGGTTAGCTAAAACCACATATGTTAGCAAAAATATATTATAGGATATGAGGTAATGATGTGAAAAAGAAAACAGCAGCTGCGATATTACTGACAGTCGCTTTGGCAGTGACAGGTTGTGGTTCAGGGGTAAGTAGTGATGTGACAGAGGATACGACAGCTTCGCAGGAAGGAATAAATACTGATTCAAAATCCACAAATGAATCCTCACAGGAAGTGTTTGCAATGGATACATATATGACAGTGACTGCATACGGTAAAAATGCGAAAAAAGCTGTGGATGCATCTATAGCAGAGATAAAGAGGCTTGATGAATTGCTTTCAACAGGAGATGAAGACAGTGAAATAGCAAAGCTGAATGTGAATAAGTCAGCCACTTTGTCAGAGGATGGGGGATATCTTGTGCAGAGAGGAATTGAGCTTAGTACGATGACGGATGGAGCCTTTGATATAGCGATATATCCTGTTATGCAGGAGTGGGGATTTCCGACGAAGGACTTTAAGGTGCCGGATGATGCAACTCTAAAAGAGCTGCTAAAGCTTGCAGACGTTTCAAAAATAGATTACGACAATAAAAGCAGAGAGATTTCCTTTGAGGATGCAGGTATGGAGATAGACCTTGGTGGTATTGCAAAGGGATATACTTCATCAAGGATTATGGATATTTTCAAGGAGTATGACGTGGATAGCGGTCTTGTGAATCTGGGAGGCAATGTCCAGACTTACCGAACCAAGACTGATGGCAGCAAGTGGAGAGTTGCTGTGCAAAGCCCGGAGGATGAAAGTCAGTATATAGGAGTGGTTGATGTGAGCGACAAGGCGGTTATCACCTCCGGTGGATATGAGCGTTATTTTGAGCAGGATGGAAAAATCTACCACCATATCATAGATCCTGCTACAGGCTATCCTGCAGAGAGCGGACTTAAATCAGTCACTATCGTGAGTGATGATGGAACACTCGCAGATGGATTGTCAACATCGCTGTTTATCATGGGAAAGGATAAGGCGTGTGAGTTCTGGAAGGCACACAGTGATGAATTTGATTTCGTACTGCTTACAGATGATGACAGCATGTATATTTCAGAGGGGATAGCGGATGACTATTCATCTGACTATGAGTATGAGGTAATAAATGCAAAATAGAGCAGAGCAAAAGTAATATTGTACAGATAGCGGTGCTATCGGAAATATAAGAGGTATATATGAAGTTCAAGGAAGTTTTGGAAAAAATAAAGGTATATGCACCACTTGGAGTGTCACTTGTGATTGCAGCCTGTGTGGTGATTTCATTGAGTGGCTATCAGACAAAGGCAAGTGAACCTTCGAAGGATAAAAAGCACCAGGTTTCAGAGAGGGTGACTGATACTGAAACTGAGAATACTGCAGATGATACACAAACGGCCACAGGCTCGTTTGACCTCGCAGATGGTGTGTATAAGGGCAGTGCGACAGGTTTTAGCGGACCTGTGACGGTGGCTGTAACTATCATGGATAAGAAGATTACTTCCATTGATATTCTTTCATCTACGGATGATGAGGCATTTTTCAATAGGGCAAAGGGTGTGATAGACAGGATTATATCATCACAATCTTTGGATGTGGATGTTGTATCCGGAGCTACATACAGTTCAAACGGAATAATTAAAGCAGTGAAAAATGCCCTGACAGGTGAGAATGATAAGACAGTTACAGGAAAATCAAAACAGGAAAGTGCGTCAGAGTCAGACAGCTCCTCGGCAGAGATAGAAGCGGTGCAGGACGCAGCCGCTTACAGGGATGGCACATATTACGGCACCGGAAAAGGATTTGCGGGCACTATGAAGGTAAAGGTTGATATAGCAGGCGGTAAAATAGCCTCTATAAGCATAGTCAGCACAAAGGATGGCGACAGCTATGTAAAGAGTACATCATCACTGTTTGATACGATAGTTGAAAAACAGAGCACCAATGTGGATACAGTTTCAGGTGCTACATTCAGCTCACGTGGAATCATAGCTGCTGTAAGAAGTGCACTGAGCCAGGCGGCTGTGAGCAAAAATACAGCAGGCAATAATACAGATAAACAGGATGAAACGCAGACATCGGGAAATGGACAGACAGGTGAAAATCCATCCGGTAGTGCACAACAACAGGGCACAGAGGGGACACTTCCATATGTTGATGGTATATATTACGGTACGGCAGAGGGCTACAAGGGTGACATAAAGGTAGCTGTTGTCATCCAGGACAAGACGCTTAAAGCAATTCTTGTTACTGAAAAACAGGATGATGAGCCTTTTATCACTAATGCTATGGATGTGTTAAAAAATATGATGAAAAAGCAGAGTGCGGATGTTGATACGGTATCCGGAGCTACCTACAGCTCTAAGGGACTTATAGGAGCAGTAAAGGCTGCATTTGAGGAAGCACGAAAGACAACTGCAGGTGAGAATACCGGTGACAGCAATTCAGGTAATAATAATAGCAGTAATAATTCGGATAACAGCAATATTGCAGGAGACGAGGAAAAGGCGGTCCTGTCAAAGCTTGTGCAGTCACAGGCATCGCTTGATGGCACACAGTACACACAGCTTAGCTGGTACCTGCTTCAGATACGTCTGGAGGATGCAAACGAAGTATTGTCATCCGCAGAGGCCACTAAGAAGGATGTAAGCCGCGCACAGGAGAAGCTTCAGGCTGCAATAAATGCACTTCAGAAAAATGATACATCCACAAATGTATACGAGGATGGCACATATAATGTATCTACACTGTGCACACCGGACGATGACATGGACTTTATCGCATATAATCTGAGCATGAAGGTGACTATAGCAAATGACAGGATAGTTTCCATTACTGATGTAAAGGGAGACGGAGATTCACAAAATGCTTCTTATATAAAAAAAGCGGCAGATGGCACAAAAAATCAGCTCGGTATGGTTTCTGTGCTCACATCACAGGCAAAGGCAGACAGCATCGACTTTAGCAGAATTGACACTGTTTCCCGTGCCACATGCACTTCAAACGCTATAATTGATGGTTGTAAGAGCGCACTTGAAACTGCTAAAAAGAAATAAAACCGCAAGGACATTTACAGGATGGAGATAACATGCAGGAATTTTGGATCAGACTGGCAAGCCTGTTTATAGTTGTATCGTCTCTCTGGGGATACAACATGACAATAGATAAAAGAGAACAGGAAAATAAAAATACACAGCGTATTGCTTCACAAACTGAAAGCTCAGACAGTGAGGGAGCATATAAGGATGGCACATACACAGGCAGTGCAGAGGGCTTTGGAGGCAATGTGGATGTCGAGGTGACAATCGAGGCAGGGAAAATATCATCGGTTGACATTACAGCGGCAGAGAAGGAAGATGGCGCATACCTGGCGATGGCAGAGGATATCATACCGTCCATCATTTCATCGCAGTCCGCGGATGTGGACACTGTAAGCGGTGCGACATTCAGCTCAACTGCAATAAAAAATGCCACTAAGCAGGCACTTGATAAGGCGGTGAAATAGATGAGGATAAAAGATATGAATCCAAAGCTTCGAAAGAGAAAGATACAGACCTGGTTTCGTGTAGGAGTACAGCTTTTATTTTTCATACTTTTTCCGTCAATGTTCACGGCAGCGTTCAATGGAGTCAAGTATATTTTTACACAGATTGGAGCAGGAAACAGAATTGAGCTTACATCATTTGTAGCGGTTCTTTTGATGCTTTGCGTGTACACAATGATATTCGGCAGATTCTTCTGTGGTTTTGCTTGTGCATTCGGAAGCTTTGGTGATGCGATGCATGCAATATATGTGTCATGCTGTCGGAAGCTTAAGAAAAAGCCGGTGAGTATACCGTCAAATGCTGCAGAAAAGCTTACATATATGAAATATGTGATACTTGCAATCATATTGATACTATGCTATCTGGGAGCGTATAGCTCGTTAAAGGGCACAAGTCCGTGGGATGTATTCTCAATGCTTAGGGCAGGTAATTTAGGGCTCGCCTCATATATTACAGGAGCAGTATTGCTTGTGCTTATAATCATCGGTATGTGTGTGCAGGAGCGTTTTTTCTGTCGTTTTATGTGTCCGATGGGAGCTGTTTTTTCAATACTGCCTATAGCAACCACATTTACCTTGCACAGGGACAGGAAGGGCTGTATAAAGGGCTGTGGAGCCTGTGAGAAGATATGTCCGTGTGATATAGGATTGCCGGATGATGGCTCAGCAAGGATATCAGGTGACTGCTTCCAGTGTCAGAAATGCAATGGAATATGTCCGAAGAGCAATATTCATACAGGTATAAAGCGGATCCGAGGAAATGAGCTATGGTTTACCGGCATAAGAGCTGCGATACTTATAGCTATATGTATATGGCTGGGTGTGTAGCATGCAGGTATTATGGAGACAAACTAAATGAAAAGAAATATGACTAAATCAGGAAAAATAGCATACGGCGCCATGCTTGTGGCGCTTGCGATGATATTCAGCTATGTGGAGAGCCTTATTCCGATAAGCATAGGCATTCCGGGGATTAAGCTTGGAGTGGCAAACCTGGTCACCGTTCTGGGAATATTTTTCCTTGGACCTTGTGAGGTGCTTATTGTAGTGATAATGAGGATATGTCTTGTGGGCTTTATGTTTGGAAATGGTGTTTCCATCATATACAGTCTGGCAGGTGGTCTGATAAGTCTTGCGGTGATGCTTATTATAAAGAAAACAGATAAATTTTCGATGGTCAGCGTGAGTGTGGCAGGTGGAATCAGCCACAACATAGGACAGCTTTTGGCCGCTGCGATGGTGCTTAAAAGCACTGCGGTGGTGTATTATCTGCCACCACTTCTTGTGGCCGGCACGGTGACAGGACTTTTGATAGGAATTGTCGCACAAAAGGTCTTTCCCGCAGTAGGAATAAGCGGGAAAAATTTTTTGAATATAGGTTAGAGAGGACTAACTTATTGAGAAAAGATATCAATTACGTATATCTGCATAATATTGAAATCGGTAGCAATTGTGGATTGCAAATTAGAAGGCATCCACATTAACTATAAATTATTAAAATCTTAAGGAGGAAAAAATGAAGAGAAAGATTTTAGCACAGAAATTTCTTGCATTTGCACTGACAGCATCGGTGACAGCCACTATGTTTCCGACAAGTGCATTTGCAGTGACAGGCGACCAGGTGGCGGCTGACGGAACGTATACTGGTGCAGGAAATGTCAAAGCAGCAGAAGATGATGACAACGAATGGAATGCATATGATATTTCGGTATCGGTAGGAGTACAGGATGGAAATATAAGCAGCATATCTGTAACACCTGGAAGCACATATGATGAAGAAAGCAATTCATATTTTAATAAGGCTAAAACAGGCAACAAAAAGAAAAAACAGCCAGGATATGAGTCTTTGATAGGCCAAGTTGCAACAGAAGAGACAATAAACAGCTGGGATACTGTTTCAGGAGCAACACGTACATCAACTGCGGTAAAAAAAGCAGCTCTTGAAGCAATTCAGTCAGCTTCAGCTAAGGAGGAGTCAAAGCCGGCAGAAGAAAAATATGTATACTGCTATGCAGGGCTTACATGGGCAGAGTATTGGGATGCTGAGGGTGTACAGGCTGCGGGAAGCACAGAAGCTTCAAGCGAAAAGGATTCACATAATGAATCAGATAAAGGAGCTTTCGATACAGTAACCCGTGCTACTACAAATCATGGCCTTCAGAGAGGAAGCTTCCAGTGTAATGCTATTGTCGAGACAGAAGAAGGTACGACACTCAATCTTTCATATTGGAAGACAGGCGAAAACAATCAGCAAATTGCTGTCATGACAGATGGTACTGAATATAATTACAAAAATGGTGTATTTACCAAAGATGGAACAACTCTCAAGCAAAAGGACTACAAAGTAACAGGACTTAAGTTTGTACCGGTAAAGGTAAAAGAGTCAGACTACGAAGCATTTAAGGAAAAATATACAGTTTACGAGAACGATTCTCACATAAAAGGCGGCTATGGAGAGGGCAATCTTAAAACAATAGACGAGATAGCAGACGTTACAGAAAAAACAAACGGTCTTAAGACTGTTACGAAGAACGCAGACGGAAGCTTCAGCTTTTCTGCCAGAAAAACGGGAACTGACTCAGGTGTGAAGGGTACTTCTCTGAAAAAAGCTAATGTTACAGGTACGGTTAAGGATGCAAACGGTTCATACGGAGAGTTTTTAAGAGTTGATTTCAACGGTAACTATGGTGATCTTGGAGCCAATATGCAGGCGGTTAAGTGGACATATTATGGTAATGACAGCACAAGAACCAATGCACGTGCCACATATGGCACAAAGTTTGCATCAGATAACTGGATGCATAAGTCTATGGGAATCCAGCTTGGGCTCACAGATTCGCTCAGATGCAGCCTGCCAAGTGGATATGATGGAACAGGATACTGGTCTGTTACAATCTATGCATTGGGATATGAGGACTATACATATAATTTTGAGGCAACAGCTGCAAATATAGTTAAACCACAGGTACCGGCAGATGAAACTTCAAAGAAAGCTCTTTCCGCTAAGGTTGCAGAGGCTGATAAGCTGAACAAGGAGCTTTATACAGATAAAACATGGTCATATATGCAGACTGAGCTTAAGGAAGCAAAGGATGCTTTAGCAAAGACTGACCTCGTGCAATCTGAAGCCGAGGAAGCATTATCACACCTCACAGATGCTGTAAAAAATCTGAAATCACAGTATGTACTCATGAACATTCCATATGATGAGTTTTACAAGGCTGATCTTAATAACAATTCAGTCAAAGTAGATGCCACTACATCTGCCACAAAGCAGAAGACCAGAAATACTCTGGCAGCAGGCTCATATCATGCGGATGCAGAAGGAGAGCATATAAACGGTGTAACCTTCCCGGTAAAGGTCACAGATGAGTTCTACGATAACAATAAGGGTTATACACAGATTACAGATGACAGTAAGGTAGATATCACAACCAATATGAAGGGCAAGGTTTCTACAACAACATATGAGGGAAAGAAGGCTCTTTTTGAGAGTGCTGACTACTCATACTATGTGCTTAGTGAGGTTCCTTCATACTACAAGACTGCAACAGTAGGCACAGATAAAAAGCTGTCATTTGGTGCTGTAAATGGAACTAAGAAGCAGATAGCTTCTGACAATGTAACTACAAAGTTCAAGACAAAAACAAAGTATGGAGACTATCAGCTCAATCTCGATGGCATAAAGGATGCTATGGGCTTTGAAGATGATGATGTGGTTTACGGTGTTATTGTAAGCACTGATGACACAGATTATGCTATGCGTCATGTAGAAAATATCTGGAAAACAGAGAAGCTTGCATGGAGTGTTGGAATTGTTACAGAGTCTCACGGTTGTGAACTTAAATATTCGCATTACGAGTCCATGGTTGGAAAGACAATCAAAAATGTAACATACTATACAAGTAAGGGAATCTTCACTTTACCTGTAAAATATAAGGTGCTTGAGCACGTTAAGGATTCAAAGGCAAATGTAGAAAATGCAGCTGTATCAGCAGGAAAGACTAATTTTGGTGTTGCACTTCCGGATGATTTTAACGCAGAATATGCAGTTACAGATGCAAATGGAAATGAAGTAAAGGGATTTAATGTTGCAGAGGAAGCTTCAGCATCAGCAGTGTCAACATATGCAGCAAGCTATACTCAGAATAAGAAGCTTGTAATTTCATATCCTAACGATGCAGAGAATAAAGAGTATACGCTGACAGTATCTGATAAGAACAATCAATATGCTCCAATCACTACCACGTTTGAGCTCTATGCCGATACAGTTTCTGCAGCATACAATAATGATACGACAGCACCGAAGCTTGTAAAGGCAGAGGGAGCAACAGATGCACAGTTTGCAGATTTTATTAGAAAAATCAAGTCTGTAAATGTAAATGGTAAGGTTTATCCGGCACCAGGCAAGGGTAAGGGTGCTGTGAAGATTATCAAGGAAGATGGCACAATTGATACTACTCAGGCTCCGTTTGCTGAGGGTTCAAGCTTTGAAATCAAGGTATCGGCAACAGGATATAAGGATGAACTTTCATTTACATATGAGAAGCCTGTAGTTATTAATACTAAAGAACTTGAGAATGTAATTGAAAAAGCAGATGCTTTCAAAGAGTCTGATTACACAGCAGACAGCTGGAAAACATTCTCACAGGTGCTTTCAATTGCAAAAACAGTGCTTGAGAAGAAGGAAGACCAGACAAAGGTTGACAATGCAGTTGAGTCACTAAATAGGGCTATTGAAAGCTTAAAGAAGAAAGAAGCAGTAAATCCTGGAACACCGGGAAGTGGTACAGGAAGCACAGGTGCGATATCCGGCGGTGCAGGAAGCTCTAATGGAGCCGGTACAAATGCAACTGTAGCAACAGGTAAAAAGGCAAATTCTACGACTGCTGACACAACAGGCAGCACAGCTAAAAAAGCTACAGTAAAGAAGGCTTCCAAGACATCAGATACAAATCCTCTTATGGGCATGCTTGCATTGGCATTTGCATCAATCAGTCTTGTGGGAGCGGCACTTTTTGCGAAAAAGCCAAACCGTAAATAATATAGGTAAATGATTTAGTTTAAAGGCAAGAAAAACTTTCTCTTGACATATTGCGAAAAAAGTTTAAAATTGTGTTTAATTTAATAAGTAATCCAACAAAAGAGCGATGTTGTTCATGCATCGCTCTTTTTTGCATTGTGCGCCTAGCGGCGCACGTTTCTAACGGGTTAAAGTCCCGAATCCGCCCGGT
>ERZ894191.2093-NODE-2093-length-9659-cov-6.629633_pt1 | contig 9659 bp, 8 predicted proteins | sample MGYA00380282_ERZ894191 | MGnify/ENA primary metagenome ERZ894191 (study PRJEB32331, sample SAMN06328485) | human gut metagenome | biome: human gut microbiome; feature: stool | host: Homo sapiens | collected 2013-02-21 ...
ATAACGCGATTTTATAATTAACCCTAAAAATAAGAAATATGAAAATTAGATTTATTTCCTTTTTCTTATTCATGCTGGCAATGAGTTGTTTTGTGGCATGTAGTGACGATGATCCGGCCACTGATCCCGAACCGGAGCCTGAACCGGAACCTGTGGAAACTGTGAATACGTATACGTATAAGGATAAGACGATACAAGCTAAATCGGTGTCTTGCTTTGAGCAGGAAGGTGTTATATACATCTGTATGAGTCTGCTGCAAAGTCTGGAAACGATGGAAGACTTTATGAATAGCGGTAAGGAATATGTAATGTTGGGAGTGGATAAAGGTCTGATAGGTACTCCGATAACGATAGGTAGTTCTGGTAATGACAATTATGCGTTTTACTATATGGATGCCGACGGAGAACCGATTGTTGCTGTTAGTCCGGATGAATGGGAAGATGTGCTGACGCAGGGCAAGATAACCGTGTCAATGACACCGGGAGAAAATGAAATATCGACCGTGAAAGCTGTTTTTGACTTTACATTGAAAGGCGGTGGCAAGTTTACGGGTGAGGCGGATTGCACTTACAAGGCTCCGGAGAAACTGCCGAGCGAATTTTCTTATAACAATGAGGTACGCCCGTTGAAGTCAGTGGTGGCTACCACGTTGGGAGGTTTCCAATATGTTTATCTAAGTCCGGGGGCTGGATTGACAACTGTGGAGGATATATCGGATGATGAATATCTGATGTTGGCCATTGCTCCCGAAATGATCGGACATGAAATTGATGTAACCAACGATGAAGATGCGGAGTATGCTTTTTATAACATGACGAACCTGGGAACTGATGATATTGATGCAGTGGATCCTTACGGATGGTCAGAGGTCTGTTCGGCTGGTAAGCTCAAAGTAGAAAAGACTGCTGAAAGTATAAAAGTCACTTTTAGCTTTACATTGCTTTCGGGTGAAAAGTTTGAGGGATCTTATGAAGGTAGCTACACCGATATAAAGCAAAGTACCACCAACATTTTGACATTGAATGGAGAAAGTACACGTGATATCAAAGCAACTTTCTATGAAAAGACTAATGAAGGAGTTGCACTGTACCTCACTCCATCGCAGATTTCATCTGCTGTGGATTTGAATAATGTTAATACCTATTATGTGCGTCTTTTTGTTCCGAATGCGGGATTGAACGGACAGGAGATAGATATAACCAACGCGAATTTGGCTTTTAAATTTACTTATTATAGTCCGTATGATGAAGAAAGAGTCGAAGTCTCTAAAGGACAGTTGGGAGATGCGGCAGGTACCTTCAGCGTATCGAAATTAGCGGATAACGAATACTCGCTGACGCTCGATCTCAAATATCTGGGCGACAACAGTCTTAAAATATCAGGTAACTATAACGGCACTTTCGAAGTGTATGATACGACTATCCCGAATCAATATCAGTTGGGAGCAGACGGTACTCCGGTTACTATCCAGTCTGTAGTGGTGGATAAGACGGATGCGGATATTTGTGTTGTTTATATTTCCCGGCAGGCAGGTGTCACTACCGTGGCTGGAATGTCGGCGGCGGACGTTGTGGTGCGTGTTCCGAAAAGTATGACGGACGGAGTTGTTCATGGATTTTCCGGTACCGCAGAGAATGCAAAGATATCGATAGCTTATGAAGGAGTGACTTATAATCAGGCTAATACGACGATGGGGAATCTGGCAACAGGTGGCAATGTTTCTGTAGCTCTTCAAGGTGGTGAAGTGGAAATGACATTCAATCTTTTCACTATTATACAGTACGCTGGCAGTAATTTGTCCGGCTACTATAAAGGGACGGCAACCGTAATAGAATAACGATTTAATGACGTATATTCATGAGGAAAAAATTACTGAAATATTTGAATTTATTCGTTTTATCGGGACTACTGTCAGCTTTCGTCGGATGCAGCGACAACAATGATCCGGTAACTCCCAGACCGGATGTGGAGGAAGTGCCTTCTATCGGTAGTTACTCTTTTCGGGGAGAGATGAATAAGATTGTGTCTGGCGTAGCTTCTGTGGATGGGGACTATTTGACTTGCGTCTTTTCTCCGGAAAAGATGGATGAGGAAAAGACTGATACGTATTTTGCTTTTTCTCTTCATTTGTATTGGGAAGGGCAAGTGGTGGATGCATCGACTTTGTACCACAACGACCAGTATGTTTTTATCTACGAAGATCCGTTTTATTATTATTCGCAGTATAAAAAGGTCACAGGGACGTTTTATGTACAGCGTAACAGCGAAACCAATGTGACTGTTAAACTGAATCTGCGGCTTCACGACGGTGTCCGTTTTAAAGCGGAGGTCACGGCTGATTTGATGAATCCGTCGGGAGGAGGTACTCCGGAATGATATAATCCTTTTCTTATATAATGGGCGGACATTTCGCTACAGATTATCTTGGATTCTTTATAACAGCAATCAGCAAGTTATAATTTTGATTCGCGTGATCTGTGATGAAATGTCCGCTTTGTTTGTCTTTGCCTTATTTTGTCTTTGTTTTGTTTTTGTCCGAATGATATTTCCCTTGTAAAAGAGTCGTTTCAGGGCTCTCCTAAAAACTTGAAGAACAGCCCTACTTGTGCCGGAGTGAGCAAGATGGCTTTTTCACTATATCCGGTTTCGGCGAGTGCGGCTTGCAGTGCGGTATTCTTGGCAATCCAACTACGGAGGGTGCGTCGTGCCGAGGCGGACTGTATGTGAGGTAGGTAAAGTCCGGCCAACTGGCTTTTGCTATAGGCTTGTATGCGGGTACGGCTCTCTGTTTCTGCTTTTGGGGTTGTTTTTGTTTTCATATTGACTGTTTTTTAGAGGTTTATTTATGAACTCATGCAAAGGTACGCCTTTTTATGTCGGTTGGTTCTGTTTTGTACAGAAGCCTTTGTAGGCATGAATCGTATCAAATTGTGTTTGTCTGTTCTCTCTTGCGACGGGTTGTAACATCGTGTTTCCCTGCTTTTTTCTCTTCGTGTACTTTTGTCTTCGTAATCGGTTACAAACAGTATTTATTCATTTATCAATCAAAAAAGAAAGGAAAACAGTATGCCATTAATTTACAAACCTTATCAGGCAACACTTGCCAATAAGGAAGGACAGAAACTTTATTATCCCCGTCTGGTGAAATTCGGGAAAATGGTCAATACGCAGAAGATGGCGGAATTGATTGCAGAAAAAGCTTCGCTGACGGCGGGTGATGTTCATAACGTGATTCGTAACCTGATGTCGGTGATGCGTGAACAGTTGCTCAATAGCCGCACGGTGCGCCTCGAAGGCTTGGGAACATTTACAATGATTGCCAAAGCAGGAGGAAAAGGAGTGGAGTTGGAGAATAAGGTCAGCAGTTCGCAGATCACTTCATTGCGTTGTCAGTTTACCCCTGAATACACCCGTGCCGCTAACGGAAGTGCTACCCGCGCATTGACCACCGGAGTGGAGTTTGTGCACATCAAAGATGTAGCGGGTTCGTTTGTGGCCGACGATGTCATTGACAAAGACCCGGATGACGGCAACGAACCCGGTGGCGGAGGAGGCGAAGCCCCGGACCCGGCCGCTTAACCGGAAGTTCAGCTGGCAGCTGAATCCGTAGGGATTAACTGATAAGTTTGTCAGGCAAACTAAAGCTTATTGATAGACTAGTCAGTAGCCGCGAATCGGGTATAGCTGATGGTTGCACTTCGACCGATATAAAATAGATTATCAACCTTAATAGAAAAGTGAATGAAATTATTACTGGAAAAGTTATTAGACATTCTTGAGGCTGTTCTGCGGTTCCGTCATCGGAGAAGCAGTAAGACGGAAAAAGATTAGTGTACGTGTAAAAAAATGATCCTGAAAAACGTAGAAAAACGAAACGTGCCGCCCGCACATAGCTCACGGAACCGGTAACAAACGTGGAGCAACTCATAAAGTGAAAGTAAAGTAAGGCTCAAGGTTCAAATGAAGAAGCTGTCTCCCGATGAATGAGGCAGCTTCTTTTTTTGTACCCATTTATTTTTTCTATTCTTGACCGTATTCAACAAAAAAACTCTATCTTTGTTTTGTAATTGAGACACAGCATATAATGGGAAGATTTATCAATCCCTTTACCGATTTTGGCTTTAAGTTTTTATTCGGCAGAGAGGTAGAAAAGGAGTTGTTAATCGACTTCTTGAACGATTTGCTCGTAGGAGAGCATGTGATTACCGACATTCAGTTCCTTAACAGTGAACAGCAGCCGGAAGTAAAAACAGAACGAGGTCTTATCTACGACATCTATTGCGTAACCGATACCGGTGAACGTATTATCGTAGAAATGCAGAACCGGGAACAGCCTTATTTTAAAGATCGTGCCCTCTTCTATCTTTCTAGGGCCATTACGCAGCAGGCGAAAAGGGGAGTTTGGAACTTCCGGTTGGATGCCGTGTACGGAGTGTTCTTCATGAATTTCGTGATGGACAAGGATATGCCCTCTAAAATCAGAACGGACATCGTTCTTTCTGACAGGGATACGGGGAAGCTCTTCAGCAACAAGTTCCGGCAGATTTTTATCGAACTGCCGAACTTCAACAAAGAGGAGGATGAATGTGAAAATGATTTTGAACGCTGGATTTATATACTAAAGCATATGGATACACTTGACCGGATGCCTTTCAAGGCTCGCAAGGCCGTCTTCGAGCGACTTGAAAAGTTGGCTTCCAAAGCAAATATGACCCAGGAGGAAAGAGCCCAGTATGAAGAAGAATGGAAAGTTTATAACGATTATTTTAATACGTTGGACTTTGCTGAACAGAAAGGCTTGCAAAAAGGTAAAGAAGAAACAGCTCGTAATTTGAAAGAATTAGGAGTGGCTGACGATATTATCATAAAATCTACCGGGCTTTCGAAAGAAGAAATCGAAAAATTATAATTTCTTTCATTTTATCGGAAAGAAAGGTTTGGTCGAAAGTGAAAAATAGTCTGTAACTTATGAAGCAAAAGATAGTTGTGGAGACTTTTAACACATTCTTTTTTCGCTAAGAGTGAAGTAGCTAAAAACTATATATGTCTTTTGGGTGAAATAAACGGAATTGGAATATTATCCACGTTAAAATCAGAAAAAAGTTTTCCGTTTTGGAAAACTTTCTGTATCAGCGAGAAAGAAATGTTTCCCGAAATTTAATGTTAAAAGCTAACCAAGCTATTAGATTATCTTCTATCTTTGTATCCGGTTTCGGAGCTAAAAGAGGTTTAGTCAATGAGGGAACGCTGTGTAAATCGGCGACAGTACCCGCTGCTGTAATTCTCTAAGAATCCGCACAATAAGCCACTGCATCGATGTCGGTGTGGGAAGGTGTTGCGAGGGAGGGATAAGTCAGAAGACCTGCCGGAACTTTTTCTTTTAGTTATCAATATTTTAAATTTAAACTTTCGGGAGTTAAAGTTATGAACTACGCGGAAATTTGTATCATCAAACGTGATGGTAAGAGAGAAGATTTCTCTATCAGTAAGATCAAGAATGCAATTAGTAAAGCATTCAGTGCAACAGGTATTCAGGATGAGCAGCAGTTGGTGGCTGACATCACTATGAACGTAATCAGTCAGTTTACTACTCCTACTATTACCGTAGAAGAAATTCAGGATTTAGTAGAAAAGTCGTTGATGAAAGTACGCCCGGAAGTAGCGAAGAAATATATTATTTATCGCGAATGGCGGAATACGGAGCGCGATAAGAAAACCCAGATGAAGCAAGTGATGGACGGCATCGTTGCTATCGACAAGAACGATGTCAACTTGAGCAATGCCAACATGAGCAGTCACACGCCTGCCGGACAGATGATGACGTTCGCTTCCGAAGTAACCAAAGATTATACGTATAAATATCTGTTGCCGAAACGTTTTGCCGAAGCACACCAGTTGGGAGATATTCACATTCACGACTTGGATTATTATCCGACAAAGACGACGACCTGTATCCAATATGATATGGATGACCTCTTTGAACGTGGTTTTCGCACCAAGAACGGTAGTATCCGTACCCCGCAAAGCATCCAGAGTTATGCTACGTTGGCTACCATTATTTTCCAGACGAATCAGAATGAGCAGCATGGCGGACAGGCAATTCCTGCTTTCGATTTCTTCATGGCAAAAGGTGTGGCCAAATCTTTCCGCAAGCATCTGGCATCGTTCATCAATTTCTATGTCGCCATGGAAAACGGAAATCAGGCCGATGAGAAATCCATCCGCACATTGATTAATGAATATCTTCCGTCTATCAAGACTACTGAAGCCGAACGCGAAACATTGCGCATTGCTTTGGTGGCTTTACAGATTATTATAGATAAGGAACACCTTGCCCGTATCGTTGAGAAAGCTTATCAGCAGACTCGCAAAGATACCCATCAGGCCATGGAAGGATTTATCCACAACCTGAACACGATGCATTCACGTGGCGGTAATCAGGTGGTATTCAGCTCCATCAACTACGGTACGGACACTTCTGCCGAAGGCCGCATGGTGATCGAAGAATTGCTGAAAGCTACCATTGAAGGATTGGGTACAAGAGGTGAGGTGCCTGTATTCCCGATCCAGATTTTCAAGGTGAAAGACGGAGTTTCTTACTCGGAAAAAGACTTTGAGAAAGCAATGAAAGCGGAAAATATCGAAGAGGCAATGACCGACCGTTACGAGGCTCCCAACTTCGACTTGCTGTTGAAGGCTTGCCAGACTACGGCGAAAGCATTGTTCCCGAACTTCATGTTCCTCGACGCACCTTTCAATCAGAACGAGAAATGGAGAGCGGACGATCCGAAACGTTACATCTACGAATTGGCGACGATGGGTTGTCGCACCCGTGTCTTTGAAAACGTGGCAGGAGAAAAATCTTCTTTAGGTCGTGGCAATCTTTCATTCACTACGCTGAATATGCCGAGACTGGCAATTGAAGCCCGCATCAAGGCGGAAAACCTGATAGAGGATGAACGCAACAAGGATGCCATTGAACAGAAAGCAAAAGAAATTTTCATCGAATCCGTACACCAAATGTCCGTGCTTGTAGCCGATCAGCTTTACGAGCGTTATCAGTATCAGCGTACGGCCCTGGCACGTCAGTTCCCGTTCATGATGGGAAATAATGTGTGGAAAGGCGGCGGTGAGCTGAACCCGAATGAACAGGTGGGTGATGCATTGCGCAGCGGTACGCTGGGTATCGGATTTATCGGCGGACACAACGCGATGGTGGCTCTCTACGGACAAGGTCACGGCCACAACCAGAAAGCATGGGACACGCTGTATGAAGCGGTGATGGAAATGAATAAAGTGGTAAACGAATATAAAGAGAAATATAACCTGAACTACTCCGTTCTGGCTACTCCTGCCGAAGGACTTTCGGGACGTTTCACTAAAATGGATCGTCGGAAATATGGAAAAATCCCCGGAGTGACAGACCGCGACTATTATGTCAACTCTTTTCACGTAGACGTGAAAGAACCGATCAGCATCGTTGAGAAAATCAAGCGTGAAGCTCCGTTCCACGCTATTACGCGCGGCGGACATATCACGTATGTAGAACTGGACGGTGAAGCACAGAAGAATGTACGTGCCATCGCCAAGATTGTGAAAGTGATGCACGACGAGGGGATTGGCTACGGCTCTATCAATCACCCGGTAGATACTTGCCATAACTGTGGTTACAAAGGGGTTATCTTCGATAAATGTCCGGTGTGCCAGAGTGAAAGCATCCTTCGTATGCGCCGTATAACCGGTTACCTGACAGGCGATTTGAGTTCCTGGAACTCTGCTAAACGGGCAGAAGAACAAGACCGCGTAAAACACCTGTAGAAGTGAATTTATTAGGAACTTATCCTGAAACGATTGTCGATGGTGAAGGCATCCGGTACTCTATTTATCTTGCCGGATGTTCCCATCACTGTCCTGGTTGCCACAACCCGGAGAGCTGGAATCCGAGGGCGGGGGAAGAGTTGACGGAAGAAAAAATACAGTCCATCATCCGTGAAATCAAGGCAAATCCTTTGCTGGACGGTGTTACTTTTTCCGGTGGTGATCCGTTTTTCCATCCGGAGGAGTTTCTGCTTCTACTGAAACGGGTGAAAGAGGAGACGGGGATGAATGTGTGGTGCTATACAGGATATAGCTACGAAGAAATCAAGGCACAGCCCCGCTTGAGTGCTGCTCTTGATTATATAGATGTGTTGGTGGACGGACGCTTCGAGCAGGCTCTTTTCTCTCCGTATCTGGAGTTCAGGGGAAGCAGTAATCAACGGATCTTGAAGTTGAAGTAACGACTTTTCTCCACTAAAAAAACTTATTTTTCAAAGGAAACAAAAACACCTGTACCATTGTTTTGTTTACCTTTACGAAACCAAGTGAATCATTTTTCATCACAGAGTAACGCGGCGCTTTTTTGTAGCCGGTGGGGCTTGCGTCTGTGTTTGTGTCTGCTTGATGGTGAAGAAATAAACGACTACTTACAAGAATAAGTTTTTATGGTACAATCAATAAATCCAACTCAAAAAATAGAGGAAACCGACGGATTGCCGATGCCTAAGCGTATTTGGGCGGTGGTGTCCGTCGGATTCGCTCTTTGTATGTCGGTATTGGATATTAACATCGTCAATATCGTACTACCCACGCTTTCGCATGATTTTGGGACTTCTCCCGCTGTAACCACCTGGATTATCAACGGCTATCAGCTGGCCATCGTCATATCGCTACTGTCTTTTTCCGCTTTGGGTGAAATCATCGGTTACCGGAAAGTCTTTCTTTCAGGTATCGGTCTGTTTTGCATCACTTCGTTGATTTGTGCCTTGTCCGATTCGTTTTGGACGCTAACCGTCGCCCGTATTTTTCAGGGGTTCAGTGCCTCTGCCATCACCAGCGTGAATACGGCACAGCTACGTTACATCTATCCGAAGAGCCAGATTGGGCGGGGAATGGGGATTAATGCGATGGTCGTTGCCATATCGGCTGCCGCCGGGCCTTCTGTGGCGAGCGGTATTCTTTCTATTGCCAGCTGGCACTGGTTATTTGCTATTAATGTTCCGTTAGGACTTACCGCATTGTTCCTCGGCATCAAACATCTGCCAAGGCAGGAGGAACGCTCGAAACGCAAGTTTGATTATATCAGCGCCATAGCGAATGCGGTTACCTTCGGCCTGCTTATATATACGCTGGACGGATTCGCCCATCACGAGGAAATGGATTTCCTTTTCATCCAACTGGTTGTATTGGCAGTGGTAGGCACGTACTATGTGCGCCGGCAACTCACGCAGACTACTCCGCTATTGCCGCTCGACCTGTTGCGGATTCCGATTTTCCGGTTATCCATCCTGACTTCCATTTGTTCCTTTATCGCTCAAATGTCGGCAATGGTTTCCCTGCCTTTTTTCCTGCAGAACACTTTAGGACACAGTGAGGTGATGACCGGACTTTTGCTTACTCCGTGGCCGTTGGCTACGCTGGTCACGGCTCCATTGGCAGGGTATCTCGTGGAGCGTATTCACCCCGGTATACTGGGAAGTATCGGGATGGTTTTGTTTGCCATCGGGCTTTTCTCGCTTTCCAGTCTGACTGCCGAATCATCTGATATAAGTATCATCCTGCGTTTGATGTTGTGTGGTGCGGGCTTCGGATTGTTTCAGACGCCGAACAATAGCACGAT
>ERZ894191.2098-NODE-2098-length-9638-cov-8.589586_pt1 | contig 9638 bp, 8 predicted proteins | sample MGYA00380282_ERZ894191 | MGnify/ENA primary metagenome ERZ894191 (study PRJEB32331, sample SAMN06328485) | human gut metagenome | biome: human gut microbiome; feature: stool | host: Homo sapiens | collected 2013-02-21 ...
ATAAAAAAAGTAAGAAAACTAATAAAGAAATATGTACCTGATATTGTATATGCTCATTCTAGCAAAGCAGGTGCACTTGCTCGTATAGCAGATATAGGTATAAAAAATTACTGTATTTATAATCCGCATGGCTGGGCATTCAACATGAGATGTTCTGATAAGAAAAGGAAAATGTACATAGTGATTGAGAAGATTGCAGCGCTATTTTGCGACAAAATTATTTGTATTTCAGATGCAGAAAAGGAATCAGGACTAAAGATTTGCAGTGAAGATAAATTACATGTCATTTTTAATGGCGTTGATATTGAGGCTTACGAAAAAAGCGTTCATGGGAAAATAAAAAGGGATGATTTGGGCATACCTGATAATGCATTTGTTGTAGGTATGGTTGGCCGAATAAGTTCACAGAAAGCACCGGATGTGTTTATCCAAATGGCAAAATTGGTAAAGCTTGAAATTTCAAATGCTTATTTTGTTATTGTCGGCAATGGCAAACAGGAGAATGAAATTAGAAAATATGCTAAGAAAAATGGTCTATCGGATAGATTATATATCACAGGCTGGGTTGATAATCCGATGAATTATGTAGAGCTTTTTGATGTTGCATGTCTTTTGAGCCGATGGGAGGGCTTTGGATTGGTATTGCCAGAATATATGATGGCAGGTAAGCCTATTGTAGCAAGCCGAGTTGATGCTATTCCAAGTATTATCGAAGATGGAGAGAATGGGCTTTTAGTTGAAGTGGATGATGCTGCTGGAGCAAGTAAGGCTGTGTTGCAAATCCATAAGAATAATGAATTAAGAGAGAAATTAATAGTACATGGGTTACAAGATGTATATGACAAGTTCAATGTTCGAAGGGTAGCGGCGGAGCATGGGGAATTGTTTGAAAAAGAGATTAAAAGAAGAATATAAGAGGAAGAAATCAACAGTCTTAGGATATTTGAGAAAACGTTGAAACGGTTAGACGTGAATATCGTAGGAGCTTGTTAATGGTAAGGAAGGAAATTTATAAATGTGTGGAAAGGATGAAATATTTTATGAAGGAATTGGTAAAAGAAATACTAATTGGGAAAGAAGCAACTTCATTAAATAAGATTATTAGTTTAATTCAAAATAGTGGATGTAAAGTCGTTTCATTTGATATTTTCGATACACTTATTAAACGCAATCTTCGTTCTGCAAATGATATTTTTAAAATTCTAGAATTTGAATTTAATCAGCATTTCAATAAATCGTTACCTATTTTGTTACTTAGGAAGAAAGCAGAAACAAATGCGAATGAAAATTCGTCAAATGAAGAAGTATCATTGGATGAAATTTATGCTGAATTTGAGCAGATATCGGAAGAGGAACGCAAATGGCTTAGAAATCAGGAAATATTTCTGGAAAAGAACTTTTGCCAAAGAAATCGCAGGATGTATGGTATTTATAATTGGTGTTTGAAAAATGGAAAAAAAATTCTTATTACTTCTGATATGTATTTACCACTGGAAATTATAAAAGATATATTGTTTGATGCCGGATATTATGATTATTCAAAGGTATATCTATCAAATGACCAGAAAGCAAGAAAAGCTACGGGTTCACTTTTTTCTATTATGCTGGAAGAAGAAAGACTTAATGCATCAGAAGTAGTTCACATTGGTGATGCACTGAAAGGTGATTATCTGGTGCCTAAGTCAATGGGAATTAACGCAATACTCATTCACAGAGATGATTCGGACACTATGTATTTTAATAAGAAAGTACTAATGTCAAAGAATCTTGAAATTGCTAATAATTATAATATTGTTAATTCTTTTATTCGTAACAATATGAATTCGAATTCATCCTTCTTTGAAAAGATGGGCTTTGAGATTGTTGGACCAGTTCTTTATGGATATTGTAAGTGGTTGATTCAAAAGTTAAAAGAGAAAGGAATCTCGAGGGTGTATTTTCTGGCAAGAGAAGGATTTACTTTGGAGAAGGCATTTGAGATGTTTCGACCTTATGGGATTTCTTATCATGTAATACGTGTTTCAAGAAGAGCGACAGCACTTCCGCTTCTTTATAGAGCAAAGTCATTGGATGATATATTGAATCGTATTACAGTGACAAGAGCAAATTTTACTATACAAAATATGCTAAAGTCTTGCGAGTTGGAACAGGAGAATATTGATAAAATTTTGTCCGTAATAGAAAGTAATCCATATGATTGTGTTTATGCTTTATCTGACCATCAGAAGAAAAAACTTTTTGATAAAGTATACCCGTATATAAAAAAGATATCCAAACAACAAGAAGAATATATACGTGGATATCTTAACCAGTTTGAGTTCAATGGAAAGATTGCGGTATGTGATGTAGGATGGCATGGGACTATTCAAAACGCATTACAAGATATCTTTGAAGAGAATGAAATCTATGGGTATTACATCGGAAAGAAGGAAAAGCGGGCAAAAGAAAAGGTAAAATCGGAGGCGTTTCTTTTTGATAATAATTATAACAAATGGATTATGAGAGAAGTAATGAGTGCGCCAGATTTGTTTGAACTGTTTTTTTTGTCTACTGATGGTTCTGCAAGAAAATATGCAAGGGATGTTTCTGGTAAATATTACTGCGTTCAGGCAAAACCAGAGCAATCAGAAGAAAGTGCGGAAGACGTTATTGATTTACAGAATGCTGCTTTAAAATTTGTAAAAGAATTTAAAAAATTGGATAATGCGATTAATGTTCAAATGAATTCATGTGTTTGTGAAGCGGCATTTAGCGCATTTATCAATTATCCGTCGGCAGACACAATCAAGCACTTAAAAGAATTTTCTTTTTTGAATGTGGAAAGCCATTCTATGGTGGCTCAGCATAGTTTTGGATATTACATTTTGAGACCTAAGAATTTTGTCTCAGAGTTTTTAAATAATGGAAGTAAATCCATTTTTTTGAAGAGTGTATTAAAACTTCCGTTACCATATATTAGCATTATAGATTTTTTGAAAAAATTTGATAAACAACAATGAAAAGGAAAAACATATGAAAATTGCTATAGTTTTATGTACATTTAACCGAATTGACTGTCTGAGAATTGCGTTACAAAAATATGAAGATCAGACAGTAAAACCTGATTTTATGGTGATTGTAAATAATGCGAGTACTGATGGAACAAAAGAATATCTGGATAGTTGGAAAGAAAAAACATCTTTTTTTAAAAAAGTTGTTATCCATAATGAACAGAATTTAGGAGGATCAGGAGGCTTTTCAAGAGGAGTAGAAGAGGCATTAAAACTCGATTGTGATTATATGTTCCTTGCTGATGATGATGCCTATGCAGAAACAAAAGTGTTGGAAGAACTTCATAAGGCTGATACTTATCTGAAGAAAAAGCAAGTTAATGTTGCTGCTCTCTGTACTGCAATTTACAATGGCGCAAATCGAGAATTGTCCCATCGTTGCATTGTTAAACAAGGGGTTTTTAATGTAAAATTTGACTGGGTGCCAGAGCAGGTATATTCAAAAAGGTTGTTCAAGGTTGATATTTTTACATTTGTTGGAGCTTGTATTAAAAAATCAGTTGTGGAGAAGATTGGTCTTCCAAAAACACAGTATTTTATTTATTATGACGATGCGGAGTATTGTATGAGAATTAGAGAATATGGGGAAATTTATTGTGTTCCAGGCAGTATAATGCATCACGATATAGGAAATGATCGTCGTTCATCATGGAAAGATTATTATGATACAAGGAACTGGATTGATCTGGTGAAGGCGTACTTTCCAAAGAGAAATGTGTTTGGTACAGCTGTTAAGATGTATTTTAAACGTTGCAGTATATTGGCAAAGATATTCCGAAATCGTGATAGGGAGCATCGTCATATGTGTTGGATTGCAATACACGATGGGTTAAGTGGAAGATTGGGAATTCATGAAGTTTATAGGCCAGGTTCCCAAATTTAATCTAATTTTATGGGGGTGGACGCAGTGCCTTCGGACATTAGACTCTGCTGAACGATATGAAAATATAACTATTAACTGTATAGATGGGAATAGGAAAATATCTCTTAGATGTCCTTGCCCCTATACCATAAAAAGAAAATAAGTCTGTAAGCAATTTTTCTTGCTTGCAAACTTATTATACGAGAGGGGTGTGTTATCTGAGACAACTAATATTTTTGCTTATAGTAATTATTCTTTTACTTATTTTGAGTATGTTCACGTCGAAAGAGGCAGTTATATCACCTCAGTTTGGTTTTACAGCATGTTTTGTGCCAGGTATTATTTATGCATTTAACTATATAAGAAAATGGAATATGTATTTATCAAGCCAAACAATAGAAACTATTATTTTAGGAATTACGGTATTTATTATTACATCTGCTATTATAAATTATTTTAGTTATAGATTTAAATTTCGACTTGGAACTATAAGATTTTACGAAAAAAATTATACAGAAGTTGAATGCATTTCTGAATCTATTCCGGCATGGAAGATTATAATAGTTTTGATATTGGAATTATTAAGCCTTTTTTTGGTTTTAGCATTTCTTATCAGTAATTTTGGCACTAATATATCTGCGGCAATTTATGCATTCAGACTTAGAAGTATGAATATTACGTCCAGTGATTATGTGTCATTACCTGGATTTGTGCGTTTAATTAGAAGAATAGCATTAGCAGCAGGTTACATTGTCATGTATCTTTTCTTCAATGGTATTGTTTATAAAAGTAAAAAAAATCGTATTGCAGAAATTGTATGTATTGTTTTAGCTTTTATTAATGGTCTTATCCTTGGTGGTCGAGGAGACGGAATTCAGTTGATTGCTTCTGGCGTAATTATATATCTTTTATTACGTCGCGGAAAGTATGGGAGTGTTTCATTCCGATTTACTGATATAATAAAAATGATTGTGCTTGCGACAATTATACTAGCAACATTTGCAGGATTGGGGTCTTTGTTGGGAAGACAAATGGAATTTTTGAATTTTAACGATTATATTGCAGTCTACTTGTCTGCTGAATTGAAAAATCTTGATATTTTTATACGTGAGGGAACTTTCGGAACAAGCTTTAAGAATTCTCAAACAATGATGAATATTGTTAATACATTGGGAAGTTTGTTGAATCATCAAGAGTGGATTCATAGTCTTGACAATCCGTATCATTATATTGGTGGTACAGCATTGGGAAATGTCAGTACTATATTTTATGCATTTATGTATGATGGAGGATATGCTGGAATTATTGGCTATACAGCTTTATTTGCGGTGATTAGTCAAGCTATTTTTCAATATTCCCTAAATGTTCGGACGAAAAAAAAGATTAGGTTTTCAATATTATTTTATTCATATGTGTGGTATACGGTGATTTTTTCATTTTTTTCTGATAAATTTTATGAAATGATTTTTAATACGGCATTTATATGGACACTTGTTTCATGGGCGGTATTAGTGGGATTTTTTAATATGAAAGTAAAATTAAAATTTGTAAAAGGTGTCTGATCCGAGTGAAATAGTTACGTTTTGCAAAACTGGTTTTGCATATTTGGGGGATAAAATAATAGGCAATTTATAGAAATGGGACAATATAGATAACCATGATAATAATATCCATACATATAAGAAGAAAAAATTTTTATTTACTTTGTGGAGAGATAAACCTAACGGGAAAGGAAAAGAGGAAATTCCCTGGGGGATTTCGACAGAATAATTATGAAATATATAATGGTTTTTCTTAAAAATTCGATTGTAATTGGATGGATTGCACCAGTTGTGACTACATTAATAGCAACCATAATAATTAAGAAGATTACCATAATAAATAGTAGTAAGGTAATCAATAAAGCAAATCAAGATTATGTAAATACAATTCTGGTATTTATAAAAAAGAAAATGAAAATAGATGAAGGATTTGTACATGGTGTACGTAATGCACTTGCATTGGAAGTAGGAGTACCGGAAAGTAAGTTGTATTCAGATGGTATGCTGAGGGATGTATTGGTAAACAATCTGGCAAGAGATACAAGTATGTTGGAAAAAGACAGACTTGATCTTATAAGGGATACGATTAAGGTATTTGATAATGAAATTTTAAATACATCAGAAAGAGAAAAACAAATAACAATAAACAAGAAGCATAGAATATGGTTGTTAGTTGTAACGATTGCAAGTTTTATAGTAAGTATAATAATATATGCAACAAATCCTGACAAAGCCAGTGATACTAATTCTATCCAGGCATTTTTTATAGGAAGTACACAGGCAATATCTATGATAGGATTGGCGGGAGTTACTTGGACATCTTTTGGATTGGAAGTAACAATAAAGAAAGAAAAGTAGAGGAACGTTGGAAGAACATGAAAGAGTCTGCAGTTCAGCAGACTCTTATTGCACGTACAAAATATGTTAAAAAAGCACAGGGAGAACAGTTTTGAAACAAACTTCAATTAAAAAGAACTTCATAATGAATGCATTACTTACAATGTCATCGTTCATTTTTCCATTAATCACATTTCCATATGTTTCGCGTATCTTGTCACCGGAGGGGACTGGAAAAGTGTCTTTTGCCACTTCGGTGATTGCTTATTTTGCGTTGTTTGCGCAGTTGGGAATTCCAACTTACGGAATCCGGGCATGTGCAAAGGTACGGGATGATAAAATTGAATTATCCAGAACTGTTCAGGAAATCTTTATTATTAATGTTGGTATGACGGTGATAACATATATTGCATTTGGAATCGCCTTGGGATGTGTACCTCGGCTGCAGGCAGAACGTTCATTATTTTTGATTATGAGTACCACATTATTATTTAATGGGATTGGTATGGACTGGCTGTATCGTGGGTTGGAAAAATATACATATATAACACTCAGATCGATTTTATTTAAATTTATTGCACTCCTTGCTATGTTTGTGCTGATCCATCAGAAGAGTGATTATGTTATTTATGGTGGAATTTCTATTTTGGCTGCATCAGCTTCCAATATTTGTAATTTAGTTAATGTTCATCGTTACATTCAGGTAAAGCCTGTTGGAGACTATAATTTTCGAAGACATTTGGGTCCGATTATGATTTTCTTTGCGATGTCATGCGCTACGACAGTTTATACAAATTTGGATACAGTAATGTTGGGCTTTATTAAAACGGATGTTGATGTCGGATATTATAACGCTGCTGTAAAAATCAAAAGTGTATTATTGGGAATTGTCACTTCTCTGGGAACTGTGCTGTTGCCGCGAGCATCTTATTACATAGAACATCATGAAATGGATGAGTTCCGTAGAATTACGAAAAAGGCGATTAATTTTGTTTTTCTCATTGCAGTTCCTTTGACTGTCTATTTTATTCTGTATGCAAAAGAGGGAATTTTGTTTCTGTCGGGTGATGCTTATATTTCAGCAGTTATTCCAATGCAGGTTATTATGCCTACGATTCTGTTTATAGGTCTGACTAATATTATGGGGATTCAGATGTTGGTTCCATTGGGACGTGAAAAAGTAGTGTTGTATTCGGAAATTGCAGGAGCAATTGTTGATCTGATTTTGAATGCAATATTGATTCCGCAATTGGCATCAGCAGGAGCAGCAATTGGTACCCTTGTGGCAGAAGGCGTTGTCTGGATAGTACAATTTATTGCATTAAGAAAAGAAGTTATACCAGCTTACAGGAATGTACGTTATGGAGCAGTTATATTAGCGACATTTGTCGGAGTGGTAAGTTCAAGCTGGGTGAAGATGCTGGGAATGGGAAATTTTGTAACTTTGATATTCTCGGCTGTTCTTTTCTTTGGTGGATATGGTGTTATTTTGACAGTATTAAAAGAGACGCTTGTATGGGAAATTGAGAGTCAGGTTTTGAAAAAATTAACAAAGAAAAAATAGAAGTGTTGATAGTATGGGGGTAGCAATTCATAAAATGTGAATAAACAAAACCTAAAAGAATTATTAAAAAAATATTTTCGACATCTTTCGAGTACATTTGAAAAGAAAATGATATAAGATTCCGAACATGATATATTTGAAGTCGTTTTTAAGTCAGGGATTTTTGATAGAAATAAAAAATGATCTAGAATTATGTATGGCTGCCATGCGTATGATGAAGGGAGAATAATAGAATGTATGATTATCTCGTGGTAGGTGCAGGATTATATGGAGCAATTTTTGCTCATGAGGCGAAGATAGCAGGTAAGTCGGTTCTGGTGATCGATAAGCGATCGAATATCGCAGGAAATGTTTTTACGGAGAAGGTAGAGGGCATTAATGTCCATAAATACGGTGCGCATATTTTCCATACAAATAATGCAAAAGTGTGGAATTATATCAATCGTTTTGCGACATTTAACCGTTTTACAAATTCACCGGTGGCGAATTATAAGGGTGAGCTTTATTCCATGCCTTTTAATATGTATACATTTAATAAAATGTGGGGCGTGGTGACACCAGAGGAGGCAGCTGCGAAGATTGAAGAACAGAAGAAGGAAATCATAGGGGAACCAAAGAATCTGGAAGAACAGGCAATCTCACTGGTTGGCCGTGATATTTATGAGAAGCTGGTAAAAGGATATACAGAGAAGCAGTGGGGACGTGACTGTAAGGAGTTGCCGGCCTTTATCATAAAAAGGCTTCCTGTACGTTTGACCTTCGATAATAATTATTTTAATGCGCTTTATCAGGGAATTCCGGTGGGTGGTTATACAAAGATGGTGGAGAACCTGTTGGAAGGAATTGAGGTCAGATTAAATGAAGATTATCTGGCGAAGAAGCAGGAATATGACCAGCTTGCCGAAAAAGTGGTCTATACAGGAGCAATAGATGCTTTTTTTGATTACCGTCTTGGAAATCTGGAATATCGTTCTGTTCGTTTTGAGAATGAAGTTCTGGACATTCCAAACTTTCAGGGAAATGCTGCTGTGAATTACACAGACCGTGAAACACCATGGACGAGGATCATTGAGCATAAATGGTTTGAGTTTGGTAAGGATGAAGATGGAAATGATCTTCCTAAGACAGTCATCAGCCGGGAGTATTCCTCTGAATGGAAACCGGGAGATGAACCTTATTATCCGGTTAATGATGAGAAGAACAGTAATCTGTACAGGGAATATAAGAAAATGGCAGATGCACAGGAAAAAGTAATCTTTGGAGGACGTCTGGGAGAATATAAGTATTATGATATGGATCAGGTGATTGCTGCGGCGCTGGAGTTATGCGGGAAGAAATTTAAATCTTAACTTCCCCCTGTTTTGAACAAAACGTTAACTGATTTACACATTGGGATCAGACCCTACGAAATACTAATAAAATGAGTAAATATGCTCTAAAAGTTTTCTAAAGAAAGGATAACATGAAGAAATTACGAATCTGTATGTGTTAAGGATGCTCAGTTAAAGCAATCTGAACACAATAAGGAGAGATTATGAAAACAACATTACTTATCATGGCAGCCGGAATCGGCAGCCGATTTGGAGTAGGAATAAAACAGTTGGAGCCGGTCGATGATGCTAACCATATCATCATGGACTACTCAATCCATGATGCGATTGAAGTTGGTTTCAATCATGTGGTATTTATCATCCGTAAGGATATCGAGAAGGTAACACCTCCGGGGTCTGACCCCAATGTGGTCAACCTAGCGTCAACTTAGGGGCATATTAGCGAATATCCTC
>ERZ894191.2100-NODE-2100-length-9622-cov-15.638445_pt1 | contig 9622 bp, 9 predicted proteins | sample MGYA00380282_ERZ894191 | MGnify/ENA primary metagenome ERZ894191 (study PRJEB32331, sample SAMN06328485) | human gut metagenome | biome: human gut microbiome; feature: stool | host: Homo sapiens | collected 2013-02-21 ...
CCAAGCCCCACAGGCTTTCTGGTGTTCTCAAAAAATGACATCTTATCACACCTCCGATTTCACACATTCCGCATAGGTCAGCGGGAAGGATGCCTTCAGAACGGCGCTTTTCCGCACCGTCCAGCCATTCTGACTTAGAAAGTGCAGGTATTCCGCGCTCGTCCACTTGCTGCGGAGAGGAAAGCCTGCCAACTTCATGAAAAAGGCTTTGACCTTGCCGGAAAACGAGTTTCCCGCATGGGTAAAGGTGGGCGCGATGAGCACACCGTCGTCCTTCAGAACCCGCTTGATTTCTTGCAGGGCTTTCTCCGGCTGCGGCACGATGTGCAGCGCGTTGGACACGATCACCACATTAAAGGACTGGTTCGCATAGGGCAGGCGGAACATATCCTGCACGGAAAAGTGCAGCTTCGCCGAGTGATTGTCCCGCTTGGCTTCCGCAATCATCTCCGCAGAGGCGTCCGTCGCCTCGATGTGCGCCGCCGCGTTTACGATGTGTTTTGCGATCAGTCCCGTGCCGGTCGCCAGCTCCAGCACCGTCTTGTGCCGCACGATCGGCCGGATCAGCTCATACATCTCGTCATACGCCGCCCGATCCTTTCGCATAAAGCGGTCGTAACGTCCGGCGTTTTTGTCCCAGAAATTCTTATGTCCCTGCATCGCTATCATTCCTTTCAATGTTAGATTAACCTAACCGACACGTGCACCCGGACGGTTAGACAATGCTAACCATTGTACCTTGGAAAAGCCGCATCTCTGCGGCCTTCCGCTTATTTAAATAACTCCCTGCAAGCGCCGTACACCAGCGTTTCCAGCGCCTGCGGGTACAGTCCTCCTATTTGCTCCTTGTGTGAGACGGTCAGAATCAGTCCGCGTACTGTCGCGGCGGCAAGTGAAATCCCCCGTTTAGGAACAAGGCCATATTTTTCCAGAAGCAGACGAATGTGCGTCTCGTCATCGTGGTAATGTTCCTTTTTGACGCCCTCCGGCAATCTCTGTAAAAGCAACTTGGCGTCATGTTCAATGAAAACCATGTCGCCGGTATCGGACAGCCTCCGGCAGACGGCCAAAACCGCCTCTGCCGCGCGCTCCGATGTTGGCAGGCCGCCATTTCTGTGCAACGCCTGGTCAGCCACTCCGTAAAGCTCGGAGTGAATGTTCTCCAAAACCGCGAAGAAGGCCATCTCCTTGGATTCGAAGAATTTATAAAATGGGCCTTTTGCGATACCGACAGCCTTTGTCAGTTGATCCACTGAGGTTTTCTTCATCCCCAGCGTGACAGCACAATGTCTCGTTTCCTTCAGCAACGCCTTGCGGAGCTGCTCAGTCTCGTAATCGGTAAAAGCCAAGGTCGCACCCTCCCTGAAATATGACCGTTTCGGTTCTTCCGGTCATATTATACCGCACTTTTTTCTGGTTTACAATGGGTGTAGAGAAAAAAACGCTAATCAAAAGGAGTGCAGTGTTGCAGAAAGAGACGACGGAATTCCGGTAATCGTTGTCGTCGCTGTAAAAGAAACTATATCGTAAAAAGGCATCAGAACGAAGCATCCAAACGCTGCGTTCTGATACCCTTTTTGTTTCATATTGCACAGATGGGGTGATTGCAAGGAGAAGAACAGAAATTCACACAACATGAATGACGTATTCACATAATACTACTGCTTTTGCGCTATCATTAACTTTCAATCTTGCATCGATCCGTTTTAAGGTGAGACCTTTTAAGTTGCTCCGTACTCCTTCGCCGCATGATCATCTGCCGCTACCGCCAACCATCCAAAAGCCGCTGTTTGTCGCTTCCGGGCAACAAAAAAGCGCCGTATTGCTACGACGCTTTTGTCTTGCTCGGAAGCTGGAGCAAGGAAACGCTATTCCATTATTTATTATGCTTTTTCTTTCTGCTTACAACCGTTATACCAATGGCAGCACCGCCGCTGACAATCAGCAGCGCAAACCACAATGCGGAGTTGGCGGTGTCGCCGGTGCGCAGAATCGGGGAAACAGGCTGCACCGTCGGCGTCGGCTGCGCTGTAGGCTGCGGGGTCACAGTGGGCTGCGGGGTTGCCGTTTCCGTCGGCTTTGCCTTGACGGTGAACTTAGCTGTTGCCGTACCGTGTTGAGAAACGATCGCAAGCGTATGCTCACCCACGGAAAGCGCGGCAACAAAATCACGGTTCAGCGTGATGATGGTGCTGCCCTCTCTCTTCGTATAGTTCTTTTCTTCCAGCGCAGTGCCATCAAGCTCTACACGAACAAAATCGGCAAAGGATGCATCGGAAGTGAAGGTCAGTTCCTTTTTCTCGCCCTGCGTGACCGCTGCACCATCCCCGGCTGTGATTTTCGGGGGCAGCTTTGCCGTCACGGTGGCAGCCTCGGTGATTTCCTTGGTTGCCGCAGCATCGGAGAAATACTTCTTGCAGCCGTCGCAGTACCAATACGCAATGTTGCCTTCTTCGGCAGCGGTGGCGGCCTTTGCGTCAATGTGTTTCAGGTCGGTGTGGTTGTTCGGGTCAAGGCTGCCGTAACTGTCTCCACAAATCTCACATATGGCCTGATCCTTGCAGGTCGCTTTGCCGCCGGAGTGCTCCGCGTAGCCGTTCTTTCCCGCGTTATCCGTCACATCGCAGTTTTTATTGGTGCATTCATGCCAGTGATGCGTTGCATCGGACGTCCAATCGGACTTCCAGCTATGGCCCGTAGCTGGAATCGGCTCTATTTTTGTTGCGCCGCACTTGGTGCAGCTATATGTCTCTTCGCCCGCTTTTGTGCAGGTAGGCGCTGTTGTTACCGTACCGCTGTCCCAAGTATGAGGGCTTACGTCATCCTTTTTATCGCAACGGGAACACTGCTTCCAGTGCTCGTTATCATCATGTGTCCAACTGGTAGTAAAATCATGTCCCAGAACATCGCCATATTCCTCACCGCAAACTGCGCATTTTGCTTTTTCGGTGCAGGTGGCCGTGCCGCCGGAGCAGTTTTGTGTTTCCACGACATTGCAGGTGCAGCGGCGGCTGTGTTTGCCGTTGCCGTTCGATGTCCAGTTCCCATTGTGGGTATGTTCATCGCCCTGTCCCTTGAACACGGGCAGGGTTATTTTTGCCGCAGCCACATACTGGCAGCTGTCCCATGGAGAATCGTTGCGGCCAGCCTTAAGCTCATCCAGCACGTCACCGTTGGCAAATTCCGCGGCGGTTTTGGCGGTTCCATTGAGATCTGTGTCCGTGCCGCTCAGATAGTAGCAGTTGGTGGGTCTGCTATCATTATAGGCGGAGACTGCGATTTTACTAACATATCCGCTACCAGTGATTTCGCCGACATTATAGCAGTTGGAAATCTTTCCGTTCATATAAAATCCGCAGATACCTCCGGCGTCGCCACTGCCGTTGTCGCTTCTGCCGGTGATTTTTCCGATGTTATAGCAATCGCGGATTATTAGCGTACTACTATTATAGTCGACCAATCCGACAATTCCACCGACTCTGGCATCTATGCCTGTGCAGGAGACCGTGCAGAGGCTGGCGCAGTATTCGATGGTTTCGTCCATAGCGTAGCCCGCAATGCCGCCACACCATCCCTGGTTAGCAGTACATGACACCGAGCCTGCCACCGTCAGTTTCCGGATGGTGCCGTCTTTTACGCAACCGAACAGACCGGCGCGACCGGGCTGGACATTGACGGTTACACTCAGATTCTTGACGGTGTGTCCCTGCCCGTCAAAGGTACCGGTATAGGCACTGTCTCTGTCCGGACCGATGGGCGTCCACGGTTCGTTATTCAAATCAATGTCCGCAGTCAGCACAGCATACGCGCCACGGTTCTGCGTCTGGCCGCCCGCACCGTTGACAATATCCCGGAACAGCTTCAGCTGGTCGGCGGTGCTGATTTGATAGGGATAAGCTGCGGTGCCAAGGCCGTCCATGTAAACGGTGTTATTGCCGACCTTGTAGGGCAGCGCAATGCTGCCATCCACCGTGCCGCCGGTCATGGTAAAACTGGCACTGGGTTTGACGACAAACACACTGTTGCCGCCATTCACCGCCGTGCAGCTCGCGATGCTGCCGTCATTCATGGTGAAGGTGCTGCTACCGTCTACATATACACCGCCGCCTTGCTGGGCAGTGCAGCTGGAGATGGTGCCGCCATTCATGGTGAATCTGCTGGTGTTGCGTATCTTCACCGCACCGCCGTAGTTGCCGGCAGAACAATTTTCAATCGTTCCGCCGTTCATTAAAAAGGAAGCATTTCCCTTGATAAAGATCGCACCGGCATCGTCATCCGCTCTGCAGCCGCTGATGGTGCCACTGTTCATAATAAAAGTGCAGCCATCACCAATATCCACCGCACCACTGTCATCACTGGCTTTGCAATTCGTAATAGCGCCGCCGCTCATCTCAAATTTGCCGCCGTCTGAGATATCCACAGCACCGCCGTCACCGTCAGTCATGCAGTTTATGATGGTGCCGCTTTTTAAGGTCAGGATACCGCCGTTGATACTGAAGCCGCAGTTGTTATTTTGACCGTCAATTTTACCGCCGGTACCGCTGTCCTTTACCGTCAGATTTCCGTGTTCATTCACGCTGAATATATCATCGCACTCCGTATCACCGCATGTCAAAGTATAGCCGTTCAAATCCAGCGTGACATCAGGGCGGTTGACGGTCAGGGAGTTGCTGATGCTAATGTCCCCTGTCAGCTTGACGGTGTCGAATTTAACATCAGCAATAGCCGCAGTCAGTTCTTCCGCAGTGCTGACATCTTTTGCCGTCTCGTTTCCGCCAATTAACGACGTCAAGGCTGTCTCCGGCTGGGGGTCGGACACTTCCCCCTCCGGCTGTCCTTCGTTCTCTCCGCCCTCCGGCTGTTTTTCGTTCTCTCCGCCTTCCGGCTGTTCTTCGTTCTCTTCGCCTTCCGACTCTGCGTTCTCAATGGGCTCGCTGCATTCGCAGTTTTCTGCCAAAGCGCCCTCTACGCCGCAGACAGGGCACTCTGCGTTCATTGCTTCTGCCGTGCAGGCTGTTTCACAGCTGCAAACAGGCGGTTCTTCCGTCTCGCTCTCGGCAAATGCCGTGGTCGGCACAAGGCAGAGCACCATGCACAGAGCAAGCAGGATACTGAATAATCGTTTCTTCATCTTGTTTCCTCCATTTCGTTGTTCTTTGACAGCTTAAAATCGTATTTCATTTCCAGCATTGCAAACAGCTTATACATAACCTCTGTGGCGATTGCTTTAATATCTAATGACTGAATAAAGGCAAGCACCTTTGCCTGCTCTGCCTCCGGTACACGATACACCCGCATCGCCGCCGTCAGAAAACGGCTGAGCTTGCGTTCCAACGGAAAATGAATATCACATTTTCTCGCCATATAGCTGCGCATCAGTCCTGCCGTGCCGATTTCCATCTCGTAAAAGTCGCTCTCGGTATCATCGGGGAAATTTTCACCAAAAATCTGCTTCAGCTCTGCCGTGGTATGCAGGTAGATATACTCCGATGTTTCAGGCAGGGAATAGGCTTCAATGTAGATTTCCCGCAGGTTCTCGTTCAGCTCGGTCAGTGTCAGTTGGATCGCCGTTTCCACCGCATAGGCGTAAACCGGCGGCAGCTTGCTGTCTGCAATGCTTCTTGCAACGCCGAACTGTCCGCCGAACATCGTTTCGGTCAATTCCAGCAAAATTCTGTCCTTGGTAGGAAACAGATTCAAATAGCTTCCCCTTGCCACGCCCGCTTCGTCCACAATCTGACTGACAGTGGTGTTTTTATACCCCTGTTCCAGAAAGAGACGGACGCACACAGTCAGTATTTTCCTCTTGGTTTCACTGCTGTCTCTCCGCAAATATATCACCTCTCTCCAAACGTTTTAGTACGCATACCAATAATATCATAACAAGTGTAAAAAGGCAAGCGGTATTTGAACTTTACCTCCGTAAATTGTGACATTTCCGCAAACGCCGCCTTCTTCCATTACAATGTCCTCCCGCATCGTGTATTCGTAGGGATGCAGCAGCCGGTCCCGGTATTTGTCCTGCTCGGCTTTCATTTTCTCGTAAATCCGAGCGTTGTAATCTGTTTCGTTCATAGCGAACACCTCCTTCAAAACAGAAATAGCCGCCTGATTTCTTTTGAAAACCAAGCGGCTATGTACGCTATATTCAGTTCGACAAACTTGAAGTTATCGCTGCGATTCCTCAAATTGATGACCGGGAATACAGACCTGAATCACAGAAATCATGTGCTCAATGGAATCCTCACAGTTCTCTTTCAGCCATTCATTGACAATTCCCATGATGCCGTTTATATAAAACGGCATCATGTATTTTTGGTTAGGCAACGGAACGTGATACCGATTCAGGATTGGTATGAATACATGACGATTCAGGGAAAGATAAGCATCGTTCATTCCTAAGACGGACGCCTGTTCGAGGGTGGTACGGAATATCCGTCTGTGCTTTTTGATATAGTTCAAATACGGCGTCAGATACTCCGGCGTGATAAGATATAATTCTTCCAGCGGACGGGTTTGAATCTGCGACATAAACTCTGCTGTGTCATGCGGCATTGCCTCCACAAATTGATCGATGATGTATCGGGCGCTCTCTGCCAGAAGATCGCTTACGGTTTCATAATGCAGATAGAAGGTGGATCGGTTGACGCCTGCTTTTTCGCAAATTTCCTTCACCGTGATATAGGTGAAGTCTTTCTTTTCCAAAAGCTCCAAAAATGCCTCATCCATGCGGGCGGCAGTGGCAAAATATTTACTCTCCGAGCGATTCAAGGGGCTTCATCTCTTTCCTTTTTCTGCTATGAAGCAGCATAGATACGGCAATCAGAATCACAGCACCGTACACAATGGGCGGCAAAGGACACAGAATCCATTTCGGTGGGTGCAGAACCCGATACAGAATTACCTGTGTTCGCTTCACGACTTACCGCTCACTGATCTCTTTGGCCAATTCCATGATCTCAAAGGCATACTTCTGCTTGCCCTGTGCCAGCAGCTTCTTGTGAATCGGATAGTTTACGCCCATGCCGATCATCCCGACAACGCCGATTGCGATACCCAGCACAAAGCTGGAAGTTGTGCCGCTGCCGATCTGCCCCATGGCAAGGCACATTCCCGTGCCGAATACAAGCGCCGAAATAATACCGAGGGTGTAGGTGAAAATAGTTGCGGGGAGTTTTGCTTTTGCGTCCAGCTTCCGCAGGGCGACCACTTTCGAGGTGTCCTTGGGTGCATATTCGTTGGCGAGTTGTTCTGCAAAAATTTTATCTGTGTTCATGGCTTATTGCCTCCTTCATTTGATGGCTTTATTATACCGTCAAATGAGTACGAACTGAACAACACGATTTGCAGTTTGTGTCGAGTTCAGTAAGTGAACAAATTCCGATTTGTCATTCTGATTTAAGCATATTATACGACGATATTGTGACTTTTTCTACTGTCAAGTTCGCAGTATGTGATATTGTCAATGAAGTTTTGGCTTTATCTTGTAGTTTGCGAATATCCGTATAAATAGAAAAAGCCCTTTGAGAAAAGGATTTCTCCTCTCTCAAAGGGCAAGTTGGCAAATCGGAATTTATCTCTCAGCAGCGATCAGTACAGCTCTGCACGGCGAACCATCCGCACCGGATAGATTTAATGGCGCTGCATTTAAGAAATAACTGCCTTCCGGAACTTCTGCCAAACGGATTCCTTCAAGCAATACGATACCGGCCCCCAGCAGGATGAGATGTACCTCCATTGGAGCAGCTTCGGGCCCGACAGTCTGGGATTCGTTGCCGAGCAGTAAGATCCCCGAGTCGGCAAATACTTTCGCTGCCTCCGAAGAAACCTCCGCGTCTCCCTTAATAAGAATTCTCATTGCCGCTTCCGGGTTCTGTTTTTTCGCTTTTTCAAGGATTTCCGCCGCTGCGGTGCCGGAGACAATTCCGCAATATTCCGCAACATAAGCCTTTCCTACGAATGTGTCCAAGCCTATGGAATCAACGGTTTTTCCGCCTTTGATAAAGTGGAACGGCGCGTCGATATGCGTGCCGTTGTGAGCACACATACCAAAAGCCGTCAGGTTATACAAATCGCCCTTTTCTATTGAGCAAAGCTGCTTTTTTTCAGGCGCCGGATCGCCGGCAAATACCTGACAGCCGAAAACCTCTTGGGAAATGTCATAAATTTTCATTTCACATTCTCCTCCGTCGAATTTCGATTAGTCATTCTGATTTAAGAATATTATACTACGACATTGTGACTTTTTCTACCGTCAAGTTCGCAGCATGTGATATTGTCAATGAAGTTTTGGCTTTATCTTGTAGTTTGCGAATATCCGTATAAATAGAAAAAACCCTTTGAGAAAAGGATTTTTCCTCTCTCAGAGGGCTTGGTAAACTGGAAATTGGCTCTTAATATTATCAAAATCAACTCAGTTTTCTTTCATTTTTTCCCACTCTTCTCTTGTAATAGCATAGGCATAAGAAATCGTATTTTTAGGATCTTGATATTCCTTTACTTTTTTCATTCCATTTGCAATGGCAGTAGAATAAGAACCTATGTTAGTGTATTTCATATACGAATAAATTGTGTCATATTGCGTATTAAGAAATACCCAATCTCGTACTGCTCTAGCAGCTTCTTTAGCAAAGCCTTTTCTCCAATATTTTTTATGAATATGATAGCCTATTTCCGGAAGCATTTCTCCGTCAATATCCTGTATAGTAATACCACAATCTCCAATAAATTCTCCCGTTTCTTTCAACACAACTGCCCAAAGCCCAAAACCATACTTTCTATAATTATCCAGATTCCACTGGATCCAACTTCTTGTTTTATCTTCATCAAAAGGTGCCGGATAATGTTGCATAGTTTCTATATCAGAGACAATCTCAAAAAGTGCATCAAAGTCCTCTATAACATATTCTCTTAAAACGAGTCTATCCGTTTCAAGTACCATCTTAATACCTCCATAAATACCGATTTATCTTTTTCTTTCTGAAAATGGGCAACTCCGATTGGAATTGCCCACTCATTGCAAGATATCCAGCGTGGCTTTATTATATCACACCTGGCGATATCTGTCACTATTTTCTGTGCGGTGTTGCCTTAGACTTTTCCAGACAGCTCGGCTTCCATCGCATCACTCAGCTCAAGCAGCGTCAATACGTAGATCTTGATGGCCTTCTGCAGATTGGTGATCGACTGCAGCTCGTCCGGCGCATGGCAGCCGCCATGTCCCGCTGACAGATTTAAAGCAGAGCTATCTGTCGGAAGGCCCGGCCCAAAAGCCACTGCTCTGGGAATTTTGCGTGCGTACGTCCCGCCTCCCATCACATATGCCTTGGAATCCTTTTGCATAACACGATTATAGACGTTCGTCAGCAGCCGGACATACGGAGATTCCGGGTCAAAATAATTTGGGGGATTGTCGGCACATTTTGCAATCTCCCAGCCGTCTGCCTCGGCACGCGCGGCAAGCGACCGTCTGAGCTCTGCCGAATCCGCCGTAATCGGATATCGGATGTTCACCGTCACGCGCAGCCGCTGCTCCTGCTGCCGAACAATCCCGGCAGCACAGGTCAGCGCCCCGGAAAGTTCATCCCGGCAGGCAATCGAAAGAGCACTGCCGTCCGTAGAA
>ERZ894191.2103-NODE-2103-length-9619-cov-6.376725_pt1 | contig 9619 bp, 8 predicted proteins | sample MGYA00380282_ERZ894191 | MGnify/ENA primary metagenome ERZ894191 (study PRJEB32331, sample SAMN06328485) | human gut metagenome | biome: human gut microbiome; feature: stool | host: Homo sapiens | collected 2013-02-21 ...
GAGATAACTGATAAGTTAAAGACAATTAATTACGAATATAATAGTGAAAAGAACCAGTTTATCTAGTTCTGTATAAATATGTCTTAATCTGATTATTGATTCGTTGTTCATGATACCTATAGGTAGTCGCATTATCACTTGATTTATAGGACATATCCAGGCAGAATCCTTATTCAACCTTCACTTTTTCTTCCAATCTGCCTATAGATAAACTTCCTCGTGCCTGCCTGATAGGTATATTCCTGCAATTTCATGTATTTCTGCCTGAAATTTGCCTATATAGATTGATTATTTATTGTTCTTATAGGAACACGCAGAAGTAAGTTTCTGAACAGAAACAGACTTTTCCATAAAATAAAAGCAATGCCAGTATCCACTCTTCCCAGCATTGCTTTATCTTTATATATTATATTGTCAGCTATCACTCCATATCCGGACACTTGTATCCCGCATTAATCATATTAACTCGCAGCTTTTCTACACTTACCCCTAGCTTTTGTGCACCCTTTTCCATACTTATGCTCTCATCTTCGACCAGTGAATATATCATCTGGTTGCCTTCTTCTCTTCCTTTCTGAAGTCCTTTCTCAATTCCCCTGTCTTCAAGTCTCTGTGCTACATCACACATATTGCTCACTCCTTCCTTATCTGACAATATCTCTTCATATCTGTTATCCCCTGTCATAACTGATAAGAACTTTAGTATCTCATCCACATGCTTAATTGTTGTCTTATCATCTGGTATGTAATCTTTGTTCTTTCTCTTGTTCACAAAGAAATTAGCAACTATCTTATAATCACTCGTAAACTTTGCTATCTGTTCATCTGTCAGCCACGCTATCTCAAATACATTAGCTTTAGTGTCATTAACATACTTATCCAGATTATCCGGAACTTTAATCAGAGACTTAAGATTCTTTGGTGCTGTCCATTTTCTGTCTGTACCATAATACAGAACCATCGTTATTACCGGCACTATTGTTTTCTTATCACATTGACCTCTGTATGAAGCACCTTCATATCCCGATATCCTTGCTGGCATTCTTTTCTCAACCTTTGTCTGATTCTCTATGCCATACAGGACTATGTCTGTACATCCTCTTTTCCAATACTTAGCAATATCGCGTTCCTGTTCATGAACTTTTCCATCTTCAGCCTTATACTGTGAATGAACTGTCGTATTAACAAGTTCATTCTCTTCAACCTCCGACTTTCCATCAAATAACAACACATTAACAATATCCGCAAATATATCATTATTATCTTCCAGTACCTTTTGTGTTATATCTTTCTCTTTCATTCACATACAAGCAGTCTGTCATGAATCTTTAACCATAAATCATTTTTAATATACAATTAATATAAGTTTTTGTCAATACCGCAATTGCGGTTTTCCTATAAAGTATGCTGTCAGAAATTCAAAGAATAAATTGTTGTTTTGCTTTCAAAAAGCCTACTAAACTTGCATTACGCAATAGTTTAGTAGGCTTTTTAATTTCATCAATGACAACTTTCAATTTCAAAAACCTACTAATTCGCATATATACCATAATCTGATAGGCTTTTATTTCAAAAGTATCATCTGTATTTATAGTCATTTAGCAAAAGTCAAAAATTCCAATGCCCCCGAAAGGACCATAAAGTCCTTACAATATCAGGCCTTATCCCTCAACAGCCCTCGCAGCGGCTCTGGCTGTCAGCTTTCCATCTACAAGGTCAATAACAATATCATCACCTGTATTGATATTGCCTGCAAGTATTAACTTGGCTGCCAGTGTCTCAACTGTCTTCTGGACATATCTCTTAAGCGGTCTTGCACCATACATTGGGTCAAATCCGTTTTCAACTATGAAATCCTTGGCTGCATCTGTAAGAACAATCTCAAGCTCTTTATCTGCAAGTCTCTTGTTAACATCTGCAACAAGAAGATTGATAATATTGCTGATATTATCCTTAGTAAGAGGCTTGAACATAATTATCTCATCAAGACGGTTAAGGAATTCAGGTCTGAAATGATTCTTTAAATCACCCATAACAGCTTCCTCTGCCTCTGGCTTAATTGAGCCATCAGGATTGATGCCTTCAAGCAGATATGAAGAACCAATGTTACTTGTCATTATGATTATAGTGTTCTTAAAATCCACAGTTCTTCCCTGTGAATCAGTGATACGGCCATCATCAAGTACCTGTAAGAGGACATTAAATACATCTGGATGTGCCTTCTCAACTTCATCAAAAAGAACAACTGAATATGGTTTTCTTCTTACAGCTTCTGTAAGCTGTCCACCTTCATCATAACCTACATATCCTGGAGGCGCTCCGATAAGTCTGGATACTGAATACTTCTCCATATACTCGGACATATCAAGTCTTACTATATTAGATTCATCATCAAACAGACTCTCAGCCAGTGCCTTTGCAAGCTCTGTCTTACCTACACCTGTAGGTCCTAAGAACAGGAATGAACCGATTGGCTTAGTCGGGTCTTTAATACCAGCCTTAGACCTTATGATTGCCTCTGTTACCTTAGTAACACCTTCATCTTGACCGATAACTCTCTTGTGGAGCTGTTCATCAAGATTAAGAGTTTTCTGTCTTTCAGACTCACTTAACTTGCTAACAGGAATACCAGTCCATCTTGATATAATCTTGGCAATCTCTTCCTCAGTAACACTTTCATGAACAAGACTCATATCTCTGTTACTTGACTTCTTCTCAGCTTCTTCCAAAGCCTTCTGTGCCTGTGGAAGTTTACCATACTGAAGTTCTGCTGCCTTATTAAGATCATATTCTCTCTTAGCCTGTGCTATCTGGGTATTAATCTGGTCAATCTCTTCCTTTAACTTGCTTACCTGGTCAACAGAAGATTTCTCGCTGTCCCATTTAGCTTTCTGGATATTGAAATCAGACCTTAATTCAGATAATTCCTTCTGTAATGCATCAAGTCTTTCCTTACTAAGATTATCTGTCTCTTTCTTAAGGGCAGCCTCCTCAATCTCAAGCTGCATAATCTTTCTTCTCTTCTCATCAAGTTCTGCAGGCATTGAATCAAGTTCAGTCTTAATCATTGCACATGCCTCATCTACAAGGTCAATAGCCTTATCTGGCAGGAATCTGTCTGAAATGTATCTGTCTGACAAAGTAGCTGCACTTACAAGTGCGCCATCTGTAATCTTAACTCCATGGAACACTTCATATCTGTCCTTAAGACCTCTAAGAATTGAGATAGTATCCTCAACTGTAGGTTCATCAACCATAACCGGCTGGAATCGTCTTTCAAGTGCTGGGTCTTTCTCAATATACTCTCTGTGCTCATCAAGAGTTGTAGCACCTATACAATGAAGTTCACCACGGGCAAGCATTGGTTTTAGCATATTACCTGCATCCATAGCACCTTCTGTTTTACCTGCACCGACAATAGTGTGAATTTCATCAATAAACAGGATTATCTGACCTTCAGACTTCTTAACCTCATCAAGTACAGCCTTAAGTCTTTCCTCGAACTCACCACGATACTTTGCACCTGCAACAAGCGCGCCCATATCCAGTGCAAAAAGCTTCTTATCCTTTAAGCCTTCTGGAACATCACCTCTCACGATTCTCTGTGCAAGTCCTTCAACAACTGCTGTTTTACCAACACCTGGCTCACCAATAAGAACGGGATTGTTCTTAGTCTTACGGGAAAGGATTCTTATTACATTTCTGATTTCATTATCTCTGCCGATAACCGGGTCAAGCTTTCCGTCCTTGGCTCTTTCTACAAGGTCAGTAGCATATTTGCTAAGAGTATCATAAGTTGCCTCCGGATTATCCGAGGTAACACTCTGGTTGCCTCTTACTGTAGCAAGGGCTGACAGGAATGATTCCCTGTTAATTCCATATGTCTTAAAAAGCTGCTTTATGCCCTTGTTAGGTGCTGCAATCATCGCAAGCATAAGATGTTCAACAGAAACATATGCATCACCCATTCTCTTTGCTTCATCTTCTGCATTTACTAAAACCTTATTAAGATCATTGCTTACATAAAGCTGTACATTTCCTGAAACCTTATTCTTCTGGCTAAGTAAAGTCTCAATATTTTTAATAAATGTATCCTTATCAATTCCCATCTTCTCTATCAGGCTCGCGATAAGACTATCTTCTATAGTTAAGAGACTGTACAGAAAATGTTCCTGATCAATCTCCTGATTACCATAATCGTAGGCAATCTTCTCGCACTGGTTAACAGCCTCAATAGACTTCTGTGTAAACTTATTAATGTTCATACGATTACCTCCTTCTATTACAATGAATGCTTAACTTCACTGTTTATCTATTGTTTTCCTCTTACAATTGATGTTATACATCTCATTGTTAGCACTGTCAAGAGGTGAGTGCTAATGAATTTATTAAAAAAATATAAAGCCAGCAAAATACTGGCTTTACACTATAATAAATAATTAAATTATATATTTTTATCGCTTTATGTACCTTATCAATCTGATATAAGCAGCACAGAAACATCATTAACATTTGTTCCCGTAGGACCTGTTATAATAAGCCCCTCTGTTAGTTTCAATGCATTATAAGCATCATTATTCTTAAGCACTTCAAATATATCTATTCCTTTATTCTTTAAGACTCCTGCTGTATCACCATCGCTATATCCACCTGCCGCATCCGTAGGTCCGTCTGTTCCATCGCTGCCTATACTGAATACTGCTGCATTTGACATTCCCTTAATACCTTCTGCTGCTGATAATGCAATCTCCTGATTTCTTCCGCCTTTACCATGTCCGGTAATATTAACAACAGTTTCTCCGCCTGCTATGTATGCCAGCTTCTTTCCTGACTTACAATGTGTCTTTGCTATAGATGCAAGAAAACTTCCGGCTTCTTTTGCCTGACAGCATAACTGGTCCGTAAGCATTACTGATTCATATCCATACTTTGAACATTCCCTTGATACTGCACTGCATAATTCACGCACACTTCCATTAATAAAAGTTGTTACATTATCCAGTTTCTTCGGTGTCTCAATATCCATCAGCTTTTTTACATCTTCACTTATATTAAGATTATATTTTTCTACAATGTGCCATGCTTCTTCACATGTTGTTGTATCTGCACATGCCGGACCTGAAGCAATCATATCCAGTGGGTCACCAAGTATATCTGATAATACTATTGATAATACATGCGCCGGTTCACATAATTTTGCAAACCGTCCACCCTTTACTTCTGATAAGCGTTTTCTTATCGTATTAATCTCAACAATATCTGCGCCGCATGCAAGTAACTGATTAGTTATATCCTGCAATTCTTCTCCTGTAATCTTCGGCTTCTCAAATAAAGCACTTCCTCCACCTGAAAGAAGAAAAAGCACTGTATCATTCTTATTGAGTCCGCTTACCATCTCAATAGCTGCCTGTGTTGCTTTAAATGAATTCTCATCTGGAACAGGGTGGCCTGCCTCAAAACATTCTATTCTTTCAATCGGCTCTTTTACATGTCCATACTTCGTTATTACAATTCCTTCATTTATTCTGTCTCCCAGACAGTCACTTGCCGCCTTTGCCATCTGCCATGCGGCTTTTCCTACTGCTACAAGAATAACTTTTCCATCAAATTTCCTGTCTTTAAGTGTTTTCTTAACTGCTTCATCCGGAAGAACTGCTTTAATTGCCGCATCAATTATATTGTCTGCAACCGCTCTTAATTCTTTATTCATAAGATTCTCCTTCCTGACATTATAATAACCTGTCAACAACATTTATAATTTTGTGTCTGCCAGTTTTTCATAATAATGTATAATTGCACTGTGGTCGCTGCTTCCATCTCCATTATTATGCAGATACTGCATTATTTCCTGAACCTGTGCCGTCATCGGTACCGGAGCTCCAACACTATGAGCACACTCAAGTGCATTATTCAAATCTTTAATATGTAAATCTACTCTGAATCCTGGTTCAACATTGTCCTCTATCATCATTGGAACTTTGGCATTCATAACAGTAGACCCTGCTAGTCCGCCTTTTATTGCCTCAAATACACGCTCAGGGTCTACTCCGGCTTTTTTTGCCAGAATGAAGCTTTCAGAAACTGCCTGGATATTACATGCAACAATTATCTGATTGGCAAGTTTTGTTGTATTTCCAGCTCCAAGTTCACCACATCTTGTAACTGATGAACCCATTTGTGTAAGGATCTGTTTATACTTATCAAATGTTTTCTCATCTCCACCAACCATAAATGCAACTGTTCCATCTATTGCTTTAGGTTCTCCTCCTGACACAGGTGCATCAAGCATATCAATTCCTTTTTCTTTTAATACATCACCAATATATCTGCTGTCGACAGGATTAATTGAACTCATATCTATAAAACATGTTCCTTTTTTCATATAACCCGCAATACCATTTTCCCCAAGCATTACATCCTTTACCTGAGGACTGTTTGGAAGCATTGTTATAACTACATCACTTTTCATGCCAATCTGTTTTAAATCACCACTTCTCGCACCTGCCTGTACAAGTTCATCGACATTTTCCTTATGATGGTCATTAACAATCAATGTGTATCCAGCTCTGCAAAGATTCTTTGCCATCGGTTTTCCCATTATTCCCAATCCAACAAAGCCTATAACCATATATAATCCTCCTGATATTGTTCTAAATGTATTGTTATTATAACCTTTCTTTTATATAATAATGCGGCCATACTGATAAGTCCATATAGTTCTCATAAGTATAGCCGCATTATGTAACATTTATATTATAAAATTAATGAAAGAATAAATATTTCAACCATTGCTGCAATACCCATTATTAATGTGCACACTGTCTGTGTCTTATATCCCTGTTCAGGATCCATGTCACCAAAATTAGTAACTACCCAGAAGTATGAGTCGTTAGCATGTGATACTGTCATGGCACCAGCGCCTATAGCCATTACACAAAGCACTGTCTTAACAGGTGAAGCAAGTCCAAGTGCTCCAAGCAGTGGAGCAATGATACCTGCTGTAGTTGTAATTGCAACCGTCGAAGAACCCTGTGCTGTCTTTAATATTGCTGCAAGAAGGAATGGGAAGAATATTCCAACTGCTGAAAGCACTTCTGCATGCTGTGTAATAAATGCAACCATTGAGCTTGATGAAATAACCTTTCCTAATACACCACCAGCTGCTGTTACAAAAAGTATAGGACCAACTGTCTTTAATGTCTCATTGGTAATATTGTAAAAATCGGACATCTTATGTGCCGTTGCAAGCTGGATTACTCCAAATATTGTACCAACAGCAAGTGCTATAATTGGTTTTCCAAGGAACTGGCATGCTATGTCAAGTACACCGGTCCAGCCAGCCATTGATGAAATTGAACCAAGTGCCATAAGAATGATTGGTACAAGAATTGGAGCTAATGCATTAAATCCATTAGGAAGCTTTCCATACTCTGCAACTAATTCTTCATATGTCTTGGTAACTTCTCCATTGTCTGTTACTTCATCAGCACTCTTTACTCTCTTTCCAATAAACTTAGCATATACAAGACCTGCTATAAGAGGAAATATTGAACATACAACACCAAGTCCCATTACAAGTAAAAGATTATCTCCCACTCCAAGTGTATTAGCAGCTGCTATCGGACCAGGTGTTGGCGGAATAAAAACATGAGAAATATAAAGTCCTGCTGAAAGTGCTACTGTCATTGCTACACTTGAAACTGCTGTTCTTTTTACAAGTGCTTTTCTTATTGGATTAAGAATTACAAAACCACTGTCACAAAATACAGGAATTGAAACAACCCAGCCCATAAGCTCTATTGCAAGTTCTGGTCTTTTCTTTCCTACTACCTTAATTACCATATCTGCCAGCTTCAATGCTGCTCCTGTTTTTTCAAGTACCGAGCCAATCAATGCACCTAATATAATAACAATACCGATGCTGCTGAATGTACCTGAGAATCCAGCTCCTATAACTGTTGGAATTCCAGACACCTTTGTTCCGTCTGGTTTTACAGTATCAACAAATGGAATTCCTGCCATCATTGCAAGAATAAGTGATACCGCCATAATTGCTAAGAAAGGATGAACCTTAAACTTAGAGATTGCAACTATCATCACAATGATAGCCAACACAAATGCAATTATCAATGCTACTCCTGTCATAAAAACACCTCATTTCTATTTTATTGTTGTACGGTTTGCACAAACCTTTGTGCTTTGTATGACACAATAATAACATGTAAAGTTTAATAGTAAAATGTTACACAGCACATAATATCATTTTTATTTTGTATTATGTAACAATAATGGTAAATCATATTTTTCATTAATTAATTCATCAGTAATTATGTATGCCAGATACAACGCTGGACTTTCTGTTGGCTTCCTGACATCAAGTCCTGTTATTTCTTTCAGTTTTGATATTCTGTATTGTAATGTATTCTTATGAATATAAAGATTGTCTGCTGCTTTCTGTATTGATCCCTGTGCATTAAAATACGCTTTCAGCAACGCAATATTCTCACATACATCATTATAATCCATATCTTTGAATACCTTCTTTAAATATTCAAGCTTAATCTCTGTCGGTACATTGCTTATTAAAAGTTCAAGACTAATATCCTCATAGCATATAATCTGTTCATGTTTTTCAGCTGCAGCTGTCCATGCCCTATGTGCTTCAACATAAGCTTCATGCATATCATAGCTTTGAGCTGAATCTATACCAATATTCAGCTCAAACTTATCTTTTTCCCACACATATCCTGCCAGCTCTCCTGCAAATTTAACCACATTTTCCGTATCCATATTATCTATGATTATTATCTGTCTTGAAGCATTCCTGAAATGCATTTTATAATTATTTCTCTTTAAAAATGCATCAACATCATTTTCAAATTTTGCAATCTGAGACTGTCCCTGCTGTGAATCTTTAAGGTTGTCCAACTCATCTATGCTGGCAATAAACACTCTTCTTGGCTTATTAATATCTATTCCCAAAGCCATTCCACGGTCTTCTAAATCAGCATTCTTATATCCTCCATTTATAAGCCATTCTTCATAAAAAGCATTCCTTACACGCTTATTCATAAGCTGTCTATAGTTTGCACGACTCTCCATCAAAAGAATTTCCGTCATCTTTTTTAACAGTTTTCCAGACGTTATAACCTCTTCATATCCACCTGTCATTCCTATCACTCCTACTATTCCGCCATCAAGTTCAAGTGGAAGATTGATTCCTTTTTTTATGCCTTTTGATAAATCATCTTCATCAATATAATATTCCTCAAGATTTTCAGATATAATCTTATACGCACCATAATGAAAATCCCCTATTCTTGATTTATCACGACTTGCAATTATATGTCCTGTCTCATCCATAAGATTAATATTCTGTTTAACAAGTTTTGAAATTTCTTCAACAATCTGAGTTGCAGAATTCTTTGATATATGCATAACACGTACCTCCTCTTTGATAAGGATGTGACGGAATCCGTCACATATTCTTTCTATATATTATTGTACCATACATTTTATATCATTAAAATTTCTTTATAAAATCTTTCAACTTACCTCTGACATTGTGTTGTATGTGATTGTCATATCTTACAAATTTATGAATAAATCAGATATTCAG
>ERZ894191.2116-NODE-2116-length-9561-cov-10.871765_pt1 | contig 9561 bp, 13 predicted proteins | sample MGYA00380282_ERZ894191 | MGnify/ENA primary metagenome ERZ894191 (study PRJEB32331, sample SAMN06328485) | human gut metagenome | biome: human gut microbiome; feature: stool | host: Homo sapiens | collected 2013-02-21 ...
CATTGATATGTTCGAATTTACTTGTATCTACCACATAGCATAGCAAATTATTCTTAGAAACTACTGACATCATAGTCCGTAGGGCTTCATCAATGCATTCATATATTTCGCTAATGGTATCCTTTTTCAACCAGCAAACTTCTTTTTCATTGTTATATTGATCTTTGAATATCTCAGAAAATGATTCATATATATATTCTTCTTTTTCTACAGCATACTTAAAATCATACGAGAACTTTCTTCCAGATGCCATAAACGTAACGCCCAACTCACATACATCACTCTCAGTAAATATATTAGACATCAAACCATTCTTCTTATTTAAAAGTGTGTTTCTTATTGCCCTAATACACTTGATTAGACATGTTTTTCCAGCATTGTTTGGACCATATATTCCTACCGTTTTAAGGATATTAAAATTATTCTCTTTATGAACATTTGCTCCAAATTTTTTATTTCGCATATCTGCTTTCATCGAAAATGTAATGTCATCCTCAAATGCATAACAGTTTTTTGCTCTTACCTCTATAATCATGGCCATTCCTCCAAGTCGCTTTTCTTCTTTACTTATCATTATTATACCATCAAATATTTTTTATGCAACTTTTTTTCAGAAAAAATATTTTAGAAACTGGTTAAATATAAAACAATAAAAAGACAGCCTCTTTATTTGCAAGAGTACCCGTCAGATGTAGTTTATAAGATTAATTTCTGATATACTAAATGTAAAGAAGTGATATGTTTATTTTAAAATGCAAAATATGATTATGTCAGAAATGGAAGGATATACTATGCCAAAGGGAACAAATCAGAAATTAAAATTATTTTATCTTCTTAAAATCATGCTAGAAAAAACAGACGAAGATCACAGACTCACCGTGAATGAGATTCTTGCAGAACTAGAAAAGTATGATGTTACTGCAGAAAGAAAAACAATTTATAAAGATATGGAAGCGTTAGAAGTTATGGACATTGAGATAGAGAGTGAAAAAGAAGGCCGCTCGAATTATTATCATGTCACAAATCGGCCATTTGAACTTCCAGAGTTAAAACTGCTTGTTGATGCGATTCAGTCTTCTAAGTTTATTACAGAGAAGAAGTCAAATGAGCTTATAAAAAAACTGGAAAATTTAGTCAGTAAGTATGAAGCAAGAGAGCTGCAGCGACAGGTATATGTCTCGGGCAGAATTAAGACAATGAACGAAAGTATCTACTATAATGTAGATGCAATCCATACAGCAATCGCAGAGAATAAGAAAATTATATTTCAATATTTTCAGTAGAATGTAAAAAAAGAGATGGAATTGCGACATGATGGAAAATATTATCATATCAGTCCGTGGGGACTGTCCTGGGATGATGAAAATTATTATCTGGTAGGTTTCGATTCAGAAGCAGGAATTATCAAGCATTACCGTGTAGATAAGATGCTGCACATTACAATGTCAGATGAACCAAGAGAGGGGAAAGAACGATTTGAGAAGTTTGATCTGGCTGCATATGCAAAGAAGATTTACAGCATTAGTAGATGTTGCAGTCAGCAGACAGTTTATTCATTGGGTATTTGCACTTGGAGATGGAGCTAAGATTGTTGGACCGGAAGAAGTTGTGAAGTTCGCTCAGGAAGAAATCCGAAGACTTCAGGAGAGATACTTGAAAAATGGTGTAAAGGGACAATTTTATGAGTAAAAAAATTCAGGTGGACGTTAAGGGTGAATATTCTTCGAATAATGTCACGTTGAAAAGAGCAGATGGTCAGTAGTAGTATTGCTTTGCGCAGAATGGCCTTGCATATAATCAATATGGACGTTGGATTTATATTAATGGGGAACTAATGTATGAAGAAGCACGTTCTGATTCAAATTATTATGGCGGAAGTACATCATCATATCATTTATCTGATCCATATGGAGTAGAGGACTATGATGATCCGGACGATTTCGCAGATGAATGGGCGGAAGAGTTCGGGGATGGAAGCTATGATGATGGTTATGAAGATGCGTACGATTATTGGGAGAGTGAACGTAATTGAAAGAAAAGATTGGAATACTGTCAGAAGATGCTGGAAATACAGATAATTTATGGGTGCCGCATTACGGCACCCATAGGTAAATAAAGGGAAATAGATTTAACCCATCATAGCTTCTTTTGCTTTTGCAATATCAGCAGCATCTTTCATTGGGAAGAGTAAGTTGGCGATAATCGCTACGATACAGGTTCCAGTTACTGCATCACTGAATACGAACTTCAATACGGATGGAAGCTGTGCCACTGCATCTGGATGGCTTGCCATTCCGAGACCAAATGCGAATGTAAGTCCCATAACAAGGATATTTCGCTCACTGAATCCTGCTTTGGAAATCATTTTTATTCCGTTAATCAGAATCATACCAAAAACAGTAATGATTGCACCGCCAAGTACGGCATTCGGAATCGCTGAGAAAAATAGCACCGAGTTTTGCGATGATCAATATTGGTGCAAGGTTAGAGGTAAACATTGCCATGACGTGCTGTAGTCCAAGCGGGAGTGCTGTAGATAGTCCCGGGCGTCCTTCTAACTGATAGACCATTTCACGGTCTTTTTTCTTTTTATATTTTTTTCGTCTGAAGTGCTTATAGTATGTATGTCCCCTTCTATATAGTATAATATTTTTGATTAAGCAGAAAATTATGTTCAAATGAGAGTTTAATGATTCAAATATTTGTTGACTTCTTGACGACAGTTGTATATAGCCTTTTCTTCGTCAATTCCTGTTAGCTGACCTTCTTTTACTACGATTTTTCCATTGACAATCGTATAATCAACAGTGCCCTTGAAGCCGACTGTGCCGAGCATGGATTTTACATCCAGGTCGGCCCCTACAAGCTCAAGACGATTTCTCCGAATCATGAATAAGTCTCCAGCTTTGCCGATTGAGAGAGAACCGATATCGTTTCTGCCGAGGATTTTAGCGCTGCCGTTTGTGGCAATCTTCAGAAGATCATATCCACTCGGAGCAAGCTTACTTGAGTTCAGTCTGTGCAACAGGAACGCTACACGAAGTTCCTCTAACAGGTTAGAACCGTCATTGCTTGCGCTTCCGTCTACTGCAAGACCAACCGGTACACCTAGTTTTAACATATCCGGTATCCGACAGATACCGGAAGAAAGTTTCATGTTGGAAATTGGGCAGTGAGCTACGCCGGTTCCGGTCTGTGCCAGAAGATTCAGTTCCTCATCATTAAAATGAATTCCATGTGCATACCAGACATCATTTCCAACCCAGTTCATGTCTTCCATATAGGCAAGCGGTCGTTTGCCGTATTTCTCAAGAACATAATTCTCTTCATCAATTGTTTCGCATAAATGTGTGTGGAGGCGTACGCCCAAATCTCTCGCAAGGATTGCTGACTGACGATACAGTTCTTCGCTTGCACTGAACGGAGAGCACGGAGCCAGAGCAACCATTTCCATGGAATTTGGAGCAGGATTGTGGTATTTCTCTACGGATTTCTGAGAATCTTTCAAGATCTTATCCACGTTCTGTACCACACTGTCAGGCGGAAGCCCACCGTCTTTCTTGCTCAGATCCATGCTTCCGCGGGAAGCGTACATACGAACCCCGAGCTCTCTTGCAGCAGAAAACTGTGCGTCCAGAAGCGCATCGGAATTACCGCCCGGAAATACATAGTGATGGTCAAAACAAGTTGTACATCCGGATTTTAATAGTTCACCCATTCCTGTTAAGGAGCTGTGGTAAATCGTATCCTGATTCAGATTTTTCCAAATCTCGTACAATGTTGTAAGCCAGTCGAACAATTCCATGTTCTGAACTTGCGGAAGATTTCGGCTGAACGTCTGGTAAAGATGGTGGTGAGTATTGATTAGTCCTGGATAAACGAGACATCCCGTTCCGTCAATGACTTCGTCTGCGGTCTGCGGTTCTATTCCGATGTATGTAATGATGCCGTCTTGCATCAAAAGATTGGCATGTTCTAAAACAGCGTCCTGGCTGTCACAGGTAACAATTGCATCCGCATTTTTAATTAATAAGCTGCTCATATTACAACCTCCTGTATTTGTTTTATTCTTTGTTAATAACAAAGATATAACTGTTGAAATAATGACAGAAATTTCGCGAAATGTATAAGAAGTTCAATTCTAACCGCCGGCGAAAATATGGGAATTGATAAATGGATGACAGGATATTTATGACAAATAAAAAACTGCCGTGACAACTGACTGCAAATTTTTGGTTTCCCAAAAACTTGTAGTCAACTGTTACGGCAGTTGGTAGACACGCTCATCCAATCATGAACTTATACAAGTCAATTTCTATGATGTAATATATAATGGATTTAGTGGTGTGTCAAGGAAAAATTAATAAAAACGTCAAAAAAGATAAATATGAGATGGAAAATTGGTTAAAGTGTACAATGAAGATTGTGATTAGTTGATAAAACATCAATATCAACCCAAGTACGGTCTCTTTTGATTATAGAATAAATAGTCTGCGGAGGATATTTAATTTTTATGCAAATTCATTAGGGTTACTGTTGTGTGTTTGTTGTCTAGAATCATGAGTTGGAGAATACTTCTTGTGCAGTAAGGAAAAGATTAGCTCTCTATAAAGGCTTGAAAAGTATACTTTTTATTGGACAGAATCTCTATTCATATAAGTATGCGACCGAAACAATACAAATTGGTGCAGTTCTTCTTGATGATTCATTTAAAAGAATAGGAACACTTTGCCAATATGTTCATCCAGAACATGGTGTGATTGATTATTTTATAGAGAATCTGACAGGTATAAAGAACAGCCAGGTTAAAAATGCTCCTAAGCTGGAAGAAGTACTGCTACATATGATTGATTGGCTGGGAGAACGTGATTACAAAATCTATGCTTGGAGTGAATCGGATAGAGATCAGCTGCTTCCATGACGGATTGGATGATGCTGTTAATACAGGATATCTAATAGAAAAATTGGAATTGAATCCAGAGTATCAATTGGTAAGTTACGAAATGCCGGATAAACCGTCAGAGCGCTTGAGCAGTACGCTTGGAGAACTATTTGCTGGGTTGGATTTGCAATTTACATAATAAGAAAAGCGAAAAGGTGCATCTTTTTGTGCGATTTGTATAAAAAGATGCACTATATGTCGTTGCTTATGATATACTAATTCTACAGCTATTCAATAGTTTGGTAAAAAAGCAGAATAAGGAAAGAGAGTATGAAAGATGTCATTTCAAGATGATAGTAAAACAATATATAGTGAGATGCTGCGTTATGGATTCAGAGCTATATCAAGTGTATTTAAATGAACTTAAAAGGTTGGCGAAAGAAGACGATGTAATCATAGACGTGATTGCACGCAGACGGTTTGGGAAAGAACCCGTTGAAGAAGTCGCTGTACCAGGGGTGATTAAAGTTTATCAAGACAGATTTTATATGGAAAATCAGTGGAATATATGTGTTAAGGCTACCGTAATTGTGGAGTAACAGGGGAGTGGATTAGATGAAATTATTAGGAAATATACTTTGGTTTCTTTGTGGCGGGATAATCGGAGGTCTTGCATGGATCATTGCAGGATGTATATGGTGTGTCACAATTGTTGGAATTCCTATAGGTTTGCAATGTTTCAAATTTGCATCCTTAGCATTTTGGCCTTTTGGAAAAGAGGTTGTATATGGGAATGGAACCTTCTCATTTCTTGTGAATTTAATTTGGATTGTTTTCTTTGGATGGGGAATGGCTCTTGGAAATATTGTCTTAGGATGTATGTGGTGTATCACGATTGTAGGAATCCCGTTTGGAAAACAATTCTTTAAAATGGCACGTTTGTCTTTTATGCCTTTTGGTGCAAATGTGCTTTAGAACAACCTTTTTATATAAAAAACAGTCAGGTGAAAATGGCTCCGAAGTTGAATGCAGCACTGATTCATATGTTTGACTGGCTGGGAGAGTGCGAATATGAAATCTACGCCTGGAGCTGAAATCGAGCCAGAGGGTAACTTTCATGATGGATTGGATGATTCTGTAAATGCAGTTTGTCTAGATACAGGACGGGAATATTATGTCGAAAAATCTTGAAAATAAGGTGGGAAAACGAAATGATTGATTTACAATATGCGAAGAAAGCTTTTGAAAACTATTTGAATGATTATGACCAAAAAAATGAAAAGATAAAGTTGAAGATTGTGCATACTTATGGAGTGATGGAATGCAGTAAAAAAATTACAGAAGATATGAAACTGTCCGCAGAAGATTGTGAGCTCGCTCAGATTATTGGATTGTTACATGATATTGGAAGATTTGAACAATTGAAATGTTACAACAGTTTTGAACCGGAAACGATGGATCATGCAGCATTCGGTGTGAGAATTTTATTTGAGGAGAGACTGATTCGGCGTTTTGTCGAAGAAAATAAGTGGGATGAAATTATAAAAACAGCAATAGGACATCATAGTGATTACTGCTTAAAAGGAATTACGAATGAGCGAGAATTGATGCATGCTCAAATCATACGTGATGCAGATAAACTTGACAATTGCAGAGTGAAGCTCGAAACAGCAATTGATATTCTCATGGGAGTTACTGCAGAACAGGTAGGAATGTCAGAAATTACGCCAGAAGTTATGCGGCAATTCAAAAATCATAAATCAGTTCTATTAGAGACAAGAAAGACAAAGATGGATTATTGGATATCTTATCTTGCATATTTTTATGATATAAATTTTAAAGCGACATATGAAAGTATAAGAGATAACCATTATGTGGATAAAATTATAGGAAGGATTCCGTATACAAATCCAGATACTGGAAAACAGATGGAACAAATAAGAAACGAAATGAATCTATATATTCAAAACGCTATAAATGAGAATGGAAATTACAGATAAATATAATTGAGATTTTGAAGGCGATTTACAATTTTCAGCATAGTGAACAGAAGATGAATAATATATGTAAGGTGGTAGGAAATGGGGTATTACATAACAGGAGATTGTCATGCACATTTTGAAAAGTTAATCTGGTGGCAAGATTCAATAAAGAACTTGGAAAAGAGGATGTGATCATTTTATTGGGGGATGTCGGATTAAACTATTTTGGAGCTGACAAAGATCGGGAGAACAAAAAAATACTTGCGGATTTTCCAAATTATTTCCTGTGTATTCATGGAAATCATGAGGAAAGACCTTATCATATACAAACTTACAGAACACAAATCAGGCGTGGAGGAGAGGTATATTATGAACCGGAATTTCCGAATATATTATTTGCTAAGGATGGAGAAATTTATAATTTCAATGGGAAAAAAGTGATGCCGATCGGTGGAGCATATAGTATCGATAAATATTATAGGATACGCAATGGTCTGCCATGGTTTGAGACAGAACAGCCGGACGAAGCGATAAAGAAATATGTAGAACAGAAATTGGACAAAGTGAACTGGCAGTTAGATATTGTCCTTTCTCATACAGTTCCGATAGAATGTGAGCCGGTATGGGCATTTATTCCAGGACTGGATCAGTCAACTGTAGATAAGTCAACGGAAAAATGGCTTCAATATATTTATGACAATCTGGAATTTACAGAGTGGTATGCAGGACATTATCATGTGGAATGTGAAGAAGGTGGAGTCCGGATTATGTTTGAAGAGTATGATGAGATTATGTAGGGCGAAATAATGGAAAATTGTGCTTTTATGCAGAAGATAACATAGAGAATCTTACGATCAATCAGATTAGATCACATGTGAAAAGTACAAGTTTTTAAGCAATAACTATGATATGGAGAGTGATGAGTAATGAATTATTATATCAGTGATTTACATTTGTTTCATGAAAATTCGATTAAGTTTGATGAAAGACCATTTGACAGTCTGGATGAAATGCACGAGACAATCAAGAAACGATGGAATAGTAAAATAACAAATGGAGACAGGGTATTTATTCTTGGAGACATAAGTTATAGAGGTAAAAATGAAGATTTGATTGCTTATATTTCTACATTGAAGGGACAAAAAATACTTGTGAAAGGAAATCATGATGATGTGTCGGATTATAGATATCATCAGCTTTTTGCAGAAGTTTGTGATTATAAAGAAGTTCATGATTCAGCTAATGGGAAGAATTATAATCTCGTTTTAAGCCATTATCCAATTTTCAGTTGGAAAAGGATGGGAAAAGGATTCATTTTACTATATGGTCATACGCATGACAGTAATGAGGATGCTTATTATCAAAGCTGTTTAATGAAAATGGTGGAAAGTGATTGTCAGCATGTGTATAAAACAGAAGTTAAAGCAATAAATGTAGGATGCATGAAACCCTGGATGAATTATGAACCGCGAACATTGACAGAATTATTGTCCTATCCACAATGAATTAGATGCTAGAAGGGAGACAGTTTTATGGCTACATATGTTATTTCGGATATTCATGGACAGTACAACATGTTTATAGAATTACTCGATAAGATCAATCTAAAAGATACGGATACTTTATACATTTTGGGAGATGTACTTGATAGGGGTCCTCATCCTATTAAGACAATAAGAAAGCTTATGGAAATGCCAAATGCAATATGCCTGGTCGGTAACCATGAATTTATGGCGATGAAATGTCTGGAATTTTTGATGAAAGAAATTACAGATAAGACCATAGAAGAGTTAGACGATGAAATGCTGGATAATCTGGAGACATGGCAATATAACGGAAGTAGATCAACGGTTGATGAGTTCACTCAGATGGATTCCGAGTCTAAAAAGGATGTGATTGATTTTATAAAGGAATTCCTGATATATGAAGAGGTGTCAGTCAATGACAAAAACTATCTTCTAGTTCATGGAGGTTTGGAGAATTATTCTCCAGAAAAGGATATAGACGATTATTCACTTCATGAATTGATATGGTCGAGAGCAGATTATAATATACAGTATTTTTCAGATAAATATGTTATAACAGGACATACGCCGACACAAGCAATTAGAAATAATCCAAATCCAGGATATATTTATCGGCGAAACAATCATATAGCAATTGATTGTGATGCTACCTATCCGGGTGGAAGACTTGCTGCTATATGTCTGGACACAGGCGAAGAATATTATTCTGAACCTAATAAAATGGGAAGTGATGCTATTGGCTTATGATGAAAAAGATGTGGGTCTCTAACAGTGTCATTTAAACAGACGGGGAGGATTTAAAATGAAGGGGAAAATAGCAGCTTTAAGACCTGTAAATGTTGAATCTGTCACATCAATATGTGTTCGGATAGCCTGAACACCATGCAGCATCTCTTTTCTTATTAACAGTAATGATTTGAAATAATATCATTACTGTTAGGTTGCTATTTGTTCTTTACGCACAAATCATAGCATTCGGTCAGAATACAGTCAATAAAATGCAAAATCAACGCTTTTATTTTATTCTTGCGTACAAAAAAAGTCAATTCACTTTGTGCGTTACACACAAAATACCGGTATCTCGCTGTCTTTTTATTGTTTTGCATATGAAAATATTAAGGAATTCTTAGTTTTTATCTGCAACAGTTTTTCTATTTGTAGACTCTAGTGT
>ERZ894191.2120-NODE-2120-length-9546-cov-7.438521_pt1 | contig 9546 bp, 7 predicted proteins | sample MGYA00380282_ERZ894191 | MGnify/ENA primary metagenome ERZ894191 (study PRJEB32331, sample SAMN06328485) | human gut metagenome | biome: human gut microbiome; feature: stool | host: Homo sapiens | collected 2013-02-21 ...
CGCGACCCTAACCTTGGCAAGGTTATGCTCTACCAACTGAGCTATTTCCGCATTTTTTCGTTTGCGGTTGCAAAGGTAGGGATTTTCCGTAAACCTGCAAACATTCTGCACACTTTTTTTCACAGAAATCTCTGCACTTTGCCTCCACCGCCAAACAATCTTTTTGATTATCAACTCATTCGGTCACGATAATCTTCATAAGAAAATTGCTTGTATATTTCAGCCTTCCCTTCTTTCGTCCACAAAGCAATGGCAGGATGATGAATTCCGTTAAACATATTCGTCTTTACCATGGTGTAATGAATCATATCTTCAAACACGATCCGTTCTCCGATTTGCAGTTCATGATCGAAACTCCACAGCCCCATATAGTCACCGCTCAAACAGGAGTTTCCTCCTAAACGATAAATATATTTTCCTTCATTTCCCATTTCCGCACCGCGAACGGCAGGCTGATAAGGCATTTCCAGACAGTCGGGCATGTGGCAGGTGAAGCTGACATTCAATATGGCAGTTTTAATACCACGGCTTTCTACAATATCCACGACTTCAGAAGTCAGCACACCCGTCTGCCAGGTAAAGGCCGAACCGGGTTCAAGAATAATACGTAAATGAGGATAACGGGCTTTCAGTCCCTGCAATAATTTTATCAGATGTTCCGTATCATAATCTTTACGTGTCATCAGATGTCCGCCGCCCAGATTCAACCATTTCAGTTGCGGAAACCAACGGGAAAACTTTTCTTCGAGATGTTCCAACGTTCGTTCCAACTCAAAAGAAGAAGACTCGCAATGGCAATGGCAATGAAAGCCTTCGATACCTTGTGGCAACGTATCCGGCAATAAATCGGCAGTAATTCCGAAACGCGTACCGGGAGCGCAAGGATTGTAAAGTTCCGTTTCTACCTCCGAATATTCAGGGTTCACACGGATACCACAAGAGATACCGCCTCCTTTTGCTACGGTCATCGGATAGAAACGTTCGAACTGTGCCATAGAATTAAAAGTAATATGGCTACTGCAACGCATGATTTCCGGGAAATCCTGTTCTGTATATGCAGGTGAATAAGTATGTGCCTTACTTCCGAACTCTTCCAGCGCCAGACGTGCCTCATAGACCGAGCTTGCTGTAGAATGGTCTATGTATTCACGGAATATAGGGAAAGAGCGCCACATAGCAAACGACTTGAAAGCAAGAATAATCTCCACTCCCGCCCTGTCGGCTACGCTTTTTATCAAACTCAAGTTCTTTCTTAAAAGTTCTTCTTCCATGATGTAGCAGGGAGAAGGAAACTGGGTAAAATCTATCATATACAATATTGTTATCTAAAGTAACGTCTTACAAATACGGATGCAAAAATACAAATTCAAAAGCAAAGAGGGATTGTTTTATTTTTAATTAAGATATTGGTTTTCGCGAACTTTTTCTTATTTTTACACCTTTATAATCTATAAGTAGTTATATCATCCTAAATACCTGATTGAATATGAATAAAGATTTAAGAAAAGTAGTGATCCTGCTGGCACATCCAAACATGAAAGGATCTCAAGCAAACAAGGCATTAATTGATGCCGTTGGTGACATTGAAGGAGTAGCCGTATTCAACCTTTACGAATTATCGCCTGACATCGCTTTCAATGTAGACGAATGGAGTAAAATCATCTCTGATGCCTCTGCTGTGATCTATCAGTTTCCTTTCTATTGGATGTCTGCACCGTCATTACTAAAGAAATGGCAGGATGAAGTCTTTACTTTCCTATCCAAGACTCCGGCAGTCGCCGGTAAACCGCTGACAGTGGTAACAACTACCGGATCTGAATTCGATGCTTACCGCAGCGGAGGAAGGAATGGTTTCACTATGGACGAACTTTTACGCCCTTATCAGGGCAGTGCTATCCATTCAGGTATGGTGTGGCAGACTCCTATCGTTGTTTATGGAATGGGAACAGCGGATGCGGGAAAGAATATCGCTGAAGGAGCAAATACATACAGACAGCGGGTAGAGATGCTGGTCAATAGCAGTAACGCCGGAAATAATTGGTAAGACTATGAAAAGCGTAGCTTTAGATTAGATAAAGCTACGCTTTACAGATGCTAAAGCATAGCTTTAGGTATGGTTTTAGGTATAGTCTTATTTCGGTATGAAAGCAACTTCTCCAACCTAGTTTTATCTCCGGAATTTGTTATCTTTAATCGGCAAGTTTAAAACTTACGGGAATAGCATATTTAACCTTCACCGGTTTATCCATCTGTGTCCCCGGTTTCCACTTCGGCATAAGCCTGATAACACGGATAGCTTCTTTATCCAAATAAGGATCAATGCTTTTGAGGATAGTCAGATTGGTTACAGAGCCATTCTTATCAACCACAACTCCTACAATCACCCTCCCCTGTATGCCATTTTTGCGAGCTATTTCCGGATACTGAATATTCTTCTTAATGAAATCAAGCATAGCGCGTACACCTCCTGGAAATTCCGGCATAACCTCCACCATATCATAAACCAGTTCTTCCACCTGTTCCCCAACCGTCTGATGAGTGTTGTCCTGCTTCATTGTCAACAATCCTTCGGGTAAAGGCGTTCTTTTTGCCTCTTTCCATTCCTTCTCATTGTCCGACAATCTAAATTCAGCCATCATCAAGACAGGTTTCCTGTTGATGGTCACCTCGTAAAAATAACGGTAACGTCCGGCTTTATTCGGATGCACATCCGGATAAAGCGAAGCCCTCATCTCCCGTTCTCTCTTATCCTGTATAACATAAGCTATGCTAACAAAAGCGGTATTCATAGGCAATTCCCACCAGATCCCCTTTTCATCTTCAAAAGTAACATAATAACGTTCTCCACATTCTATTGTTCCACCGCTGTAGTTATTGAGAATGAATGTTACCTGTTCTGCAGCTGTAGAATAAACCGGATATTCGGGACGGATATAAATACCGTTTATATGGTTCACACCCACTTTTTGATTGATAATCGGCTCTGTCACACCACTAAATTGAAAAGCAGGCGAGTCCATAATCTTCTCCCGGAATTCTTTTTGTTTTTCGGGAGTATTCACAATCAGACGGATTTCTATATGTCGCAATCCTACACCATATCCCGTTACATTCCTTTTTATATTCTCATATCCCGACTCTTCCATTTTCTTATTTAACTCCTTCTGGATAGCGAGCAACTGGGTTTGCGAGTAATTACTACCACCCATAAGTTCCAGCCTGAAATTCTTACTTCCGGAAGCCTTTTCCAATATCTGCCGTGCTTTGACTGTATCTCCTGTGACCTGAAAAACAAGAGTAGCTTTATCAAAATAGATACCTTCAATAAAGTCGGGGCAGTTGGGAGTTTCCAAAGACAACCCGGCTATATGAGGTTCATTACCATAAACCTTACCCAGTGTATCCAATATTTCCATACCCTCCGACTGGTCATAGAACTGTTCTGTACTGTCATTTTCAGTTTTGCATGTTTCTACATGGTTTGTCTTGTTTATCCTACAGGATGAAAACAAACACAACAATAAGATAAAATAAAATTTATTCATTATCTTTTTCCTCCTGTTTTTCAGGTTTTTATCATTTACCAACAAAGATAATAATATTACGATTTCATGATACTAATAGATGCCCTAATAATTATACATCATGACAGAAATAATATTATTGCAGAAAAAGTGAGTCAGCACTGCTTATGAAAAGAAAAAGATACTCCGAAAAGAGTGACGCTATCCCACCAACATAGTGACGGTATATGCTTAGGATAGCGTCACTATTCCAGGCATATACCGTCACTATGTTTAAACCGGATATTCGGGCTGTTATTTCTAGTTTCCGCGCTGTGTAGGCAGGGTAAATTCTTGCGAATCACAAATCACTCCATTCTCGTCCGCCACTGCGACACGGAATGTCACTTCACCGTCTTTCAATTTTTCACCTGCGTGAATGGAAGCGGTATAACGGATGCCTTCACCCGGAAGAATTTCCTCCACCATCACAGAAGGAGAAATGCCGAGATGCTTCACCTTCCCCACCGTTTCTACCACAGGAACTACATTATAAACAGGATTTCTCCCTTCATTCATAATCTCAAAAATTATCTTGCTATTTTCTCCCGCATCAATCACATGACTGCGATTATCATCTATAAAACGGATCTTGCGCAACTTCAGTTGAGAAATAGGCTGCTGCACCGGCTGCTTCTTATATTTTTGCACACGGACTTCTCTCACTTCAGGAATATACGCATCTTCCTCTATTTGCTCTTGTCTCGGCGCCGTCAACGCGTTTCCAATAGCCGCACCGGCAATGGTTCCCACAATATTCCCAATAGCAGAACCACGGTAACCGCCCCTCCAGCCATGATTATTATCTCCGATAAGTCCGCCTATCGAACTTCCCAGACTACCTCCGATAGAAGCACCTGCCATGATAGCTCCCGGATTTCCCATACGCCCCGACGCACATCCACTCAAAAGCAAAGCGGAAAGCAAAATTACTGTTAGTTGTTTCTTCATGAGCCTCTCTATTTAGTGTTATTATTTATTCTACCACTTTAAAACGAGCGAAACGTAATAATAGTTGTTTGTCTCCCGCATTTTTAAAATGAATAGTTGCTTTCGCATTGTCTCCCGTTCCTTCTACTTTAATCACTTCACCCAATCCGAAACGTTCGTGCTCTATCATCTGTCCGGCCTGTACTCCTGCTACCGATGCTGAAGTGAAAGAGGTTGCCTGTGCACCGCTACTTGGGCTAACAGTACTAACTTTCTTCAAATTCCTCGGTACGCTGGGAGCAATGATCTGTGCTTTCGGACGTTCACGCTGTTCGGAAGATGTACTTCCGAAAGGGGCACGCGACGGAGAAGCTGAACGGGTGAATCCTCCTTCAATCTCTCTACGGAAACGTCCTGCACCTTCATCGACAGCACGGCTCACTCCTGCCTCATGCGGCAGTTGCAAGTAATGAACATCGATATCACGCAAGAAACGACTGGGGCTTCCAAATTCCATCTTTCCATAACGGAAACGGGTTTTGGCAAAAGACAGATAACAATGTTCCTCCGCACGAGTAATAGCTACATAGAACAAACGACGTTCTTCTTCCAGTGCCCGGGGAGAATCTCCTACCATCCCACTGGGAAACAGGTTTTCTTCCAGACCGACCACAAATACATTCTTAAACTCCAATCCTTTAGCCGAATGAACTGTCATCAACGTTATCTTTTCCCCATCATCCGCCTTGTCGGAATCCTGATCGGTAAGCAATGCAATCTCCGAAAGGAAATCGGTAAGAGACACATTCGGGTTACCCTCCTCCTGCCGCAAAGCGCAGAAGTCATTCATTCCATTCACCAACTCTTCTATATTTTCCTTACGGCTTAGGTTCTCGGGGGATGTGTCCTGACAGACATCGTTGATAATGCCGGACTGACGGATGATATTCGTTCCTATTTCATAAGCGTTCTTATCCGCCTGATCGGCAATAAAACCTTCTATCAGTTCACGAAAGCCCTGCAGTTTTGCATGAGTTCCCTTATTTATATCCAGTCCGTAACTTAAGGGTTCGCAGACTGCCGCCCAAAGACTTACGCCATGATTGGTAGCCGCTGATATAATCTTCCCGACCGTCGTATCTCCAATGCCACGAGCCGGATAATTAATGATTCGCTTAAATGCTTCTTCATCATTCGGATTCACCACCAAACGAAAATAAGCAATCACATCTTTTATCTCTTTCCGCTGATAGAACGAGAGTCCCCCGTAAATCTTATAAGGCATACTCCGTTTCCGAAGAGCCTCTTCGAAAATACGGCTTTGCGCATTCGTACGATATAGGATGGCAAATTCAGCATATCCGTAGTGATATTCCCGGCGCAGCTCCGCAATCTTATTAGCCACAATATCACCTTCTTCCACATCACTATACGCCTGAAACACACCGATGGGTTCCCCTTTTTCTTTCTCCGAGAACACGGCTTTCCGGATCTGACGTTCGTTCTTTTCAATCAGGCTATTGGCAGCACAAACAATGGTTTGCGTAGAACGGTAATTCTGTTCCAGTTTAAAGACTTTCGTGTTGGGATAGATTTTCGTAAAATAGAGAATATTATCAATATCCGCCCCACGGAAAGAATAGATACTTTGCGCATCGTCTCCCACTACACAGACCCGTTGATTTTCTTTAGTCAGTTGCAGAACAATGCTATGCTGCGCATAATTCGTATCCTGATACTCGTCCACCAATACATAACGGAACTGATCGCGATAACGTGCCAGCACTTCTGGAAAGTCACGAAACAGAATATAGGTATATACCAATAAATCATCAAAATCCATCGCTCCCGCCTGACGGCATCTGTCCCAATAACGAGTATAGATATCACGGATAGCAGGCATCTTGGCAGCCATATCTCCTTCGTAAGCCTCTTTATTGGCAGCATACCCCGTGGGAGTGACCAGATGATTCTTGGCATTGGAGATACGCGCTTGTACCACTCCCGGTTTATAAGTTTTCTCGTCCAACCCCATCTCTTTGATTATGGAACGAAGCAGGCTCTTACTATCAGCCGTATCATAGATGGTGAACTGGGAAGTGAACCCTATAAATGTTGCTTCGGCACGAAGAATCCGTGAGAAGATGGAATGGAAAGTCCCCATCCACAAATAACGTGCCCGTTCCATACCTACCTGACGCGCAATACGCTCTTTCATCTCGCGCGCCGCCTTATTCGTAAAGGTCAGTGCAAGGATATTCCACGGATTGTAGCCGTTCTCCTGTTCCAGCAAGTAAGCGATTTTATAAGTCAATACGCGCGTCTTCCCCGAACCTGCACCGGCTATCACCAGCGAAGGACCGTCATTATAAGTCACTGCAGCACACTGACTCTCGTTCAATTCATCTATATAATTGGTATTCATAACAGCATTATAAAAACAATGTGGATTTTTAACAAACCCTTGGCATTCAAATTTGTTCTCAATACAAAAGTATAATATTCATTCGAGAATGAAGGTATTTTTATGAATTTTCATCACTAACTATTTTAACCTAACACCAAAAAGCAATGAAAAGAAGTATATTTTTATCGATTATTTTGAGTTTGTTTCTGGTCGCCTGCATTCCACAGGCAATGGCACAAAAGCAGAGCCGCCTGGAAAAGCTGCTAAGGTATCTGAACGATAATGACGCCGACAAATGGCAGAAAAACCGTGATAAGATAGATGACGAGACACAAACCTATTATGCCGAGGAACTGGCATTATTGGATGTGCTCAACGGATTGTGGAACGAGCAAAGCGAACAGGCTGCCACCAACTATTTCGGATGCTACGAAAGGGCAACGAAAGCTTATTTTCCCAATATCTGTGAAGAAGAGAAAATACAACTTTCCAACGTACAAAACAAAGCGGAACTGGCTGTTATCTCCATTCTGGAAGCTTCGAAAGATCAAATCCCTTTTAGCAAGACGTTGATGGACAGTATCCAGTCAAGCGGTTATCCGGGAGATTCTACCATCTTGCAAAAGGTACGGGACATCCGTGAAATGGCTTTACTGGAAGGTATGCTGAAAACACCTACGCTGAATATTTATCAAACGTACATCACGGAATATCCGAACGGCAAATTTATCTCTCAAATCAACACTGCGGAAAACAAACGGCTTTACCAGATTGTAAAGAGTAATCCGACATCAGCGAATTTCAAGGCATTTTTTGATAACGCCAACATGCAGAAATTCTTCACGGATAAAGACACGCGTCCATTCCTTCCGGAAGTCCGCGCGTTATACGATGATTTTCTGTTTCAAGGGATCGACAGCCTCCGGGAGAAAGGAAACGCAACAGACATCCGGCAGATTATTGACGAGTATAAGCAATCACCTTACCTGACTTCTACAGCACGTACTCATCTGGACGACCTTGAATATCTTAGTGAAAAAGCTGATTTTGAGCTTTTAAAAGCTGCCATTGTCAATTCCGAATCTTTGAGTATGCTGCAGGATTTTCTTTGCACACACAGGTATAAGGAATTTCGTGACCAGGCCAATGCACTACGGACACCGTTTATTCTGCAAACAATCATATCCACTCCTACTTCTGTGAAATACTATAATGGAGGACGATTGATTAAGTCTGCGGAAAATGACAGTACGGGAAATACCTCGACCACTTATTCGTATGATGATAAGGGGCAGCTCATTTCTACATTGTCGCTTACCGTAAAGAACGGTCAGCCAAGCAATGAAATACAAACGAACAGATTATACGATCCGCAAGGTCACTGCATCTTTGAAGTGCAAACGAATCCGAAAACCAAAACGGATCTCTACCGACGGACACGCCGTATCGGTACGGACGGAAATATCGAGAGTGATTCGCTCAAGTATACAGATGGAAGAGTCATCATAAGTTCCTATAATAAACAGGGGTTATTGACCGAAACCAAAGAGTATAATAAGAATGGAGAACTTCAGGCGTACACCGCAAACAAATATGATGATAAAGGCAGATTGATTTCATCCCAACATCAAAACCTGCTTTTTGCCAATTCTTCGGATCAGATTATTTCACAAAAAGATGCTTATGAATACGATAAATACGGTTATCTGACACAAATCGTTTACCAACGGATTTTAGGCAATAACCAGAAAACATCGGGATGCCTGACCTGCCTGTACGATAAATACGGAAACCAGATCGATAGCAATTCTTATTATGAATATGATAATACGGGCCAATGGATCTGCCGGACCGACCGTGAGCATCCAAAAGAAGTGGAACGCATACAGTACATTTACAAATAAAGTAAGATGCTGTGAACATTTTGCAAAGGGCTTCTGTTATTATAGTATAACAAGCCAATTAAAACTTGTAACATTATGAATACTATATTAATGTCTTTAATAATTATGACCATGACTTACGAAATGCCAAAACTTCCCTACGCAAACAATGCGTTGGAACCTGTAATCAGTCAGCAAACAATAGATTTCCATTACGGAAAACATCTACAAACGTATGTAAATAATCTGAATAGCCTCGTGCCCGGAACAGAATATGAAGGTAAAACGGTAGAAGAAATCGTTGCAGCCGCACCGGATGGAGCTATATTCAATAACGCCGGACAAGTATTGAACCACAACCTGTACTTCCTGCAATTTGCCCCGAAACCTTCGAAGAAAGAACCGGCCGGTAAACTGGGAGAAGCCATCAAACGTGACTTTGGCAGCTTTGAAAACTTCAAGAAAGAATTCAATGCAGCAGCAGTCGGATTGTTTGGTTCAGGATGGGCTTGGCTATCCGTAGATAAAGACGGTAAACTGAAAATCACTAAAGAGGGGAACGGCAGCAATCCGGTACGTGCCGGTTTGAAACCACTTCTTGGATTTGACGTTTGGGAACACTCCTATTATCTGGATTACCAGAACCGCCGTGCCGACCACGTAAACGCCCTGTGGGATATCATCGACTGGGATGTGGTTGAAAAAAGAATGTAATCAAATTTACAAGCTAAACTATACTTATGGAAAAGGTCGTTGTGTTTTT
>ERZ894191.2130-NODE-2130-length-9500-cov-5.294547_pt1 | contig 9500 bp, 10 predicted proteins | sample MGYA00380282_ERZ894191 | MGnify/ENA primary metagenome ERZ894191 (study PRJEB32331, sample SAMN06328485) | human gut metagenome | biome: human gut microbiome; feature: stool | host: Homo sapiens | collected 2013-02-21 ...
AACATAATCATTTGACTAATCAACGTATTCATATCTATAGACATTATTTTGTTTCCTCCATTCTCTCATTTCAATTTTATATCCATGATATGAAATTCTAATTCAATTCATGGTCTACATTATGTATATTTTTTAATTTGTATGTTTCATCAAAAATCCCACTACAACACTGTCATATGGCTCAGGATATTCCCACTGATGTACATGTCCGCCTTCCGGTGCAAGATAGAATTCTGCCTGTGGGATTCCATGTACTAATTCCATGGTCTTCTCTATATTCATGAACAAATCCTTTGCCCCTGCAGCGATCAGTACCGGCATTTTAAGCTCATGCAGCCTGCCTGCTGTATTGTGGCTGAGGCATGCCCCACACTGTGCCTTATAGGCATACACAGGCATTGGATAAGGGTACGCTGCATCTTCTTCAATAGATTTCTCAATCTTCTCTGGGTGATGTATCTGCGTGTATTGGCCATAGGTCATCCAAAGATTCAACTGCTTTAATACTGCCGGATCTGTATCTTCTTTCAGCTCACAGATTAGATTTAAAGCCTTTTTAAATGCCGGACTTACACTTGCAAATGTACTTGTCAAAATCAGACTCAGAACTCTGTCCGGAACTTTCAGTGCCACCTGCTGTGCAATGGCGCCTCCCATAGAGACACCCATAACATGGGCTTTTTTGATATCTAATGCATCCATGATACCGATGATATCGTCTGCCATCTGCTCTGTTGTATAACTCTCTGCTTCCGGTTTGTCGCTTAATCCTGCTCCTCTGTTATCCGGAACAATACACCAAAACCATTTACTTAAAAGCTCATAGTTATGCTTCCATTTATCTCCTGGTGCTCCAAGTCCCATAATCATAATAATAGGTACACCGCTTCCAAATGTCTGTACATGAAATTTCAATCCATTTACATGGACATCCATACATTCTTTTTTCTGATTCATTTTATGGACCTGCACTTTCTGCTTTTTCTACTCTTAACCGACCTTTGAATATTTCTTTTGGCTAGTCGCGCTCCTTACGTGGTGTCTTGCCATCATAAATATACATCTTACGGCTGTCGCACTCTGGAAGATCCTTTCTCATGCGGTCAAATACCGGCTCATAATCCAGATCCTGAATCGGCAGGTCTACACGCACATTGTTCAGTGCTGACAGGCACATTCCTTCCAGAATTTCATATCCGTGATATGCTGTATCAATGTTGCAGCTGTGAACTTTTGAATCATCCTCCATCCACTCTGCAAACTCTGTATAGTAAGGTGTCTGAATCGGAATCTGCTGATGATTTCTCCAGCCTGGATCCTTTCCTTCTATCAGACGACCATTTGTAGCCTTTGTGCATGCTCCCCAGAACCCGTCTGTCTCAGCATATACATAACCTTCTTTACCATAAACAGTCAGACGATTATCACTGCTTCCATACTCCGGTGGGTTGTGAGCCTCTGCAAGATATCCACACTCTACATAAGCATGTACTCCATTTTCCAGTTCCATAGTACCAAGAAGGTAGTCTGGTGCCGGATGATTATCATCCAGACAAATCGGACCGTGTACATGTCCACATACCCATTTTGCACGATATCCGCCATTCGCCCAGAGAATATAGTCTACATAGTGTGTTCCAAGCTGGCTGAACCAGGCCTGACACTCTACATGTATCTTTGTGATCTCGCCAATTTCGCCGTCCTTAATACGTTTTTTTAGTGTCTGCATCTGGGACAGATATTTCTGCTGATGACAAACAACTGCTTTGATTCCGTTATCATGGCACAACTTTACAATTTTCTTTGCCTCCTGAAGACTCTCAGCCATCGGTTTTTCAAAGGAAATTCCTTTTACACCGTATTTTACTGCCAGTTGAATGACAGAAAGCCGGAGATCTGGATATGTAACAAATACAAATATTTCCGGTCTTGTCTCCTTTAACATCTCTTCTGCATCCGTAAAAAGTGGTACATCATCCAGATGGTATTCCTCAGCAACTGCTTTCATCTTAGGCTCATCAATATCGCAAAGGCCTACTACTTTATAATACTCTGGGTTTTCCAGAAGCCCGTGAAGATGAATCTTACCACGGACTCCGAGACCCATTACCGCAACTGTATGCATACTCATAGTCTCTTTTCCTCCTGAGAAAAAACTTTTTTGTATCTTTACTGAAATATCTCTTCTTCCAGCAAAGTCTGCTTCTGTCTGATTGCTTACCTGTGAATCTGCCGGCACATATATTTTCCGTCCTCAGCAACAACCCCGTCACTGTCTGTCTCTGCACGCGGGCTTTCATCTTCCACCATAATCCAGCCAAGGTATCCTGTCTCTGCCAGATATTGGATAATTGCAGGATAGTCAATCTTTCCTTCTCCCATAACAGCCCATTCATTCTGAGCAATACGGTCTTTAAAATGTACGTGGCGGATCAGATCTCTGTGTGCTTTCATCTGTTCAATTGCACTCATACCACCATTCTCAATATGTCCTACGTCCGGAGCCCAGCCAATAGCAGTCGGCTGAATCAACTCAAACATGGCTTCATAGTCTTCTTCTGTACGAAACAACGAATTCTTTGCACTGTTCGGATGGAAACAACATACGATTCCTGCCTCTGCTGCCTTAGCCGCTACAGATGCCATGCAGTTGATCAGACATTTTCTTCTTTCTGCCAATGCTTCACCTTCTCCTCTAGGTACATTTCCTGCATGATGACTCAGCATAATCTTGGCATTTGGAAAATGTTTCACGAATTCAATTGCTTCACGGCTTAACGCTGCTTCTTCCACATTCTCCTCCATAGCATTCCAATCCTGATGAAGAACAAGTGCCGCAAATTCCATGTTATATTTCTCAAGCTGTTTTTTCACACCTTCCGGGTCATGGAACCATGTTCCAAGCATGTCGATTTCGCACTCAATGCTCTGAAATCCTGCCTCTGCTGCCACTTTAAGCATTCTCGGCAACTGACCAAAATGCTTTCCCATCTTCCATGGATAGGACTGACAGCCAAATTTTAAATTGTACACTTCTTCCGACCTCCTTTATAATTTTCTATAAATATCCGCATCAAGCTTATTGTATAAAATACCGATAAATGCATAAATATTCTTATTTATTGCAAAATTGTCTGGATTTTTTTACAAAAAAGGCTCTCAACACATAATCTCGCATAATTATGTCGTAGAGAGCCTGTTTTATTGTCGCGATGCAGCTAATGCATTACGTAAGATACTATACTAAAGCTTTGATAGCAGCAATCTGATCTTCATTCAGATCTAAAATATCGCTGTTGTCCATGGATGTGTTGGAGTCCTCAATCAGGATCATCTTTGTATCCTTGCATGTTACTGTGTTATGCCACAGTGTAGCTGGGATATTGTAAACCTTGTTTGGCTCCATCTTAACTGCCTTGATATCAAGACCGCCTTCTACTTCATTTGCATAGATCAGTGTGCAAGATCCGGCAACAAGTACGAAAAGCTCATCAGTCTTGTTGTGACGCTCCAGATTGTTGATTCCTGTGATGTCGTTAGCTGGTTTCCAGTTTTTGATACCAACTGTCCATTTCTCGTTCTCGAATACTCTCTGCATTCCTTCTCCGTCAAATGAATAATTTAAAATTTCCATGATTCTTATCTCCCTTTTATATAATAAAATGAATTTGATCAGATTCTTATGCTAATGTTGCTTTGCATTTTTCAACGATGTTCTCAGCTGTAAGTCCATAAGCTGCAAACAGTTCAGCTGGTTTACCGGATTTTCCGAATTTATCCTGGATACCAACTCTTTCGAATTTAGCTCCGGCATGTCCTGCAAGAACTTCTGCTACAGCAGATCCAAGTCCACCGATCACAGAATGCTCCTCAGCTGTTACGATACCTTTGCACTTCTCGTTCATAGCAAGGATTGTCTCAGCATCGATAGGTTTTACTGTGTGCATATTAACAACTGCTGCAGAAATTCCTTCTGCCTCAAGCATCTCAGCTGCTTTTAATGCGATTGGTACCATAAGTCCCATTGTGATGATGCAAACATCGTTACCATCTTTTAAGATGTTAGCTTTTCCCGGGATAAATGGTGTATCCTCTGTTGTGATATCCTCACAAACAGGTCTTGCAACACGGATGTAAACTGGTCCGTCAATCTCTGCTGCTGCAAATACAGCTTTCTCCATCTCTGTAGGATCACATGGTACAAATACTGTCATGTTCGGCATCTCTCTCATAAGAGCAACGTCCTCGATAGACTGATGACTTCCTCCGTCCTCTCCTACTGAAAGTCCGGAATGAGATAATCCAAATTTAACATTTGTGTTTGTGTATGCAATAGAGTTACGAATAATCTCATAAGCTCTTCCTGATCCGAAAAGAGCAAATGTGCTTGCAAATGGAATGTATCCTGTATGAGCAAATCCAGCTGCCATACCCATCATATTACACTCTGCAATTCCTGCGTTAAAGAAACGATCTGGAAATGCCTCAGCAAATGTAGCTGACATTGTTGCGTGTGCAAGGTCTGCATCTAATGCAACGATCTTATCGTTCTTCTGTCCTAATTTAACTAATGCTTCTCCGTAAGCAACTCTTAATGATTTTCCCATCTTCTTACGCCTCCAATTCTTTCATAGCTGTCTCGAACTCTTCTGGTTTCAACGGTCTTCCGTGCCATCCTACCTGGTTCTCCATGAAGGATACACCTTTACCTTTGATTGTGTGGCAGCAAATGAATTTTGGCTTACCAGATACTGGAGCCTCAATTGCTTTGTCAATTTCTTCGATGTTATGTCCATCTACTTCAAAGCATTCGAAACCGAAGGCTTTAAACTTCTCAACGATGTTTCCAAGTCCCATAACCTGATCGTTAGTTCCATCAATCTGAAGTCCGTTATAGTCAAGTAAAACGCAAAGGTTATCAAGTTTGTAATGAGCTGCTGCCATAGCTGCCTCCCATACAATACCTTCCTGACACTCGCCATCACCAACTACTGCATATACTTTGTAGTCAGCTTTTGCATGCTTAGCTGCAAGAGCAAGTCCTGTTGCCAGAGACATTCCCTGTCCAAGAGATCCTGTGTTCATATCAACACCTGGAGTCTTGTTGCAGTCCGGATGTCCCTGAAGATGGCTGTCAATCTGACGAAGGTGTGCCAGATCCTCTTTCGGGAAATATCCCAGATCTGCCAGGATTGCATATAATGTAGGGCAAGCATGTCCCTTACTTAATACGAGACGGTCTCTGTCTGCTTTTTTAGGATCCTTAGGATCAAGATTCTTCATCTCATCATAGTAGAGAGCCATAAGAATCTCAACACATGATAATGATCCGCCCGGATGACCTGACTGGCAGGCAAATAAACTCTTCAATATCTCTTGGCGCAATTCCTTTGCTTTTTTCTCGTAATTCATTTTTCTTCCTCCTTATATTAACCTTTAACAGCTCCTGCTGTTAATCCCTCAACTAATCTCTTCTGTGCAAAGAAGAACATGATACATACTGGAATGATCGTAATAATTCCACCTGCTGTTAACAGACCCCAGTCAACTCCAAGCTGACCGATCAGACTCTTCAGTGCTACAGGTATTGTTCTTGTCGCATTGTTCGTAAACATTACCGCAAATGTATACTCGTTCCATGATGTCATGAAAATATATACTCCGGTGGCAACAAGGCAAGGACCTAATATAGGTAAAATGATCTTGAAAAATGCCATCCTTCTATTACATCCATCAACCAATGCTGCTTCTTCAAGTGATAGTGGCAAGTCGTTAAAAAATCCATTCAGCAACCATACAGAAAACGGAAGTGTGAACGTTGTATATGCGAGTACAAGAGCCCATGGAGTATAAAGTAACCCCAGATTTCTCATTATAGAGTATAATGGGATTAAAAGCAATACCGTAGGGAACATATTATTGCTTAAAAACAATGCCATCATCGCTCTACGTCCTGCAAATCTGTATCTTGAAAACGCATATGATGCTAATGTTGATGCTGTCAGAGAAACAACTGTTGTTACTGCCGCAACAATAAAGCTATTCTTCATGGCAGCCAGGAAATTTACTGTTGTAGTAAACAGTTTCGTGTAGTTCTCCCATTGAACTTGTCTTGGCCAGTATGTAACTGCTCCGTATAACTCTGTGTCCGGTTTTATAGATGTAATAAATGTCCAATAAAACGGGAACAGGATGAAAAGTAATATTACGATCAGCGGAAGATATAATGTTAAAAATCTCTTTAAGAATGATTCCCTCTTCATACTACTTATCCTCCTCTCTAAATGTAAAGATCAAATACGGAACTGCAACCAGGCAAAGTACAAGTGCAAGCAAGATTGCCATTGCTGATGAGTATCCTAAGTTCAATGCCTGAGCTTTATTAAACACATATACACTCAGTGTCTGTGTTGCATAAGCCGGTCCACCTTCCGTCATGTTGAAGATAACATCGACTGAGTTTGCAACCCAGATAATTCTCAGAAGTCCTGTGATAAAGATTGTATTCTTAATACTTGGAATTGTAATCTTAAATAACTTCTGGAATCCTGTCGCGCCATCCATGTCGGCTGCTTCATAAAGTTCTCCTGGAATTCCCTGCAGTCCTGCAAGAATCATCAGTGCAAAGAATGGAATTCCCTGCCAGATAATCGTTACTACAACTGCCGGAAATGCTGTATTCGCCTGTGCTAAAAATGGTATGCTCTTATTAATTATGTGTAATTTCTGAAGAATGTCATTGAGTACACCATAGTTACCGTCATACATCCATCTCCACATAAGACCGATCAAAATACCAGGTGTGACCCATGGAATCAAGCTGACTGCACGGACAACACCGCGGCCTCTGAACTTCTTGTTAAGAAGCAACGCCAGTATAAAACCAAATACAAACTGAAATCCAACGCCAAATACCACCCAGAGAATCGTCTTCCAAAGTGCTTTCCAGAACAGCTCATCTTTAAATGCCGCGATGTAATTTGCAAGTCCGACAAACGCAATGTCATTCGGTCTTCTCAAATCATAACTCTGGAAACTCATTCCAATCGCATTAATAACCGGAATGAATACTACGCACAAAATGATAATCAGAGCAGGTGCTACCAATAAATATGGATAGATACTTTTCTTTTTTACCATCGTGTTCTTTCCCTTTCAATCATACTGCCCTGCCAGTTGCCTGACAAGGCAGTCTCATAAATCAATTATTATCTAGTTGTTACAAAATCTAGTTTCTACTCGTTAAGAGCTTTGTCCAGCTTATCCATACACTCTTTAGCTGTAATCTCGCCTGTCAGAGCCTGAGAAATTGTTGCTGGCCAGTTTGTAATCCACTCAGTTGTTGTATCTTTTACCGGAACTGTACCCGCGATATCGACACCTTCCATAGATACTTTCATGAATTTGTCATTCTGGAAGTAATCTTCCTGCTGAACAGTCTGGCTTACTGGAACCTGTCCTGTTCCTTCACACCACATTTCCTGTCCTTCTTCTGTTGCAAGATATTTCATCCACTCAAATGCTGCTGCTTTGTTCTCGCAAGAATCGAACATTACAGTCTCTGTATCTCCCATGGATGTCCACTGTCCTTTTCCTTTTGGAATGATGAATGCATCAACATCATCACCAAGTTCTTCTACCATACCTTTAGAAGATCCAATATGGTGAATGAACATTGCTGTCTTTCCAGATTTGAAGTTAGCAACTGTCTCGTTGAATCCATCGTTCGTAGCTGACTCCGGAACATATCCGTTCTTATACAGATCAATGAAATCCTGCATACCCTGTACAGATGCATCAGATGTCAGATCATCAAAGCTTCCGCCTTCACCATAGATGAAGCTTCCCCATGGCTCCTGTCCACCGGAAGCACCACGCATACCAAATCCGTATACGTCTGTCTTTCCATCACCATTTGTATCCATTGTACATTTCTTGATGTCCTCAAGGAACTCATCGTATGTCTTAGGTGTCTCTGTGATACCAGCCTCTTTGAAGATTGATGGTCTGTAGTATACATAGAGTACCTGAATGTTCCATGGCATCAGATAGAGTGAATCGTCAGATCCGCCTGCCTTTTTCATTACGTCGTAGATGTTGTCAGAAATGTCATCTTTCTTATCCCATGCATCAACATAAGGTGTTAAGTCTGCAAGCAGGTTGTTGTTTGTGAACATCGGTGTTGCGGAAAGCTTAAAGGTTGCTACATCCGGTGCTCCACCACCCATAGCTGCGTTGAACAGTGTGTTGGAATATCCTCCACCATCCCAAGGAACTTCTTCACCTTCAACAGTGATTCCGTACTCATTCTCCTCGTTGAACTTCTTGATGATGTCCTGCATCAGGGAAGAATAATCTGTGTTATCTGCCCAATACTGGAACTTGATTGTGCACTCTTTGATATCATCGGTTGACTGAGCTTCTTCTTTTTTGTCTGAGCTTCCGCTATTGGATTTAGATCCGCAAGCTGTCATTCCGAGTACCATAGCTGCTGTCAGTAATACTGCTAATAACCTCTTTTTCATTGCTTGTCCTCACTTTCTATATTTTGTTGTAACTAGGATCTCTGACTGATAACCTGTGCTTTCCTGACCCCCCTGTTTCAGCCATCTTCCTAACGCAACGAAGAACTTTTCGAACTGAAATGCCATACGAATTGTAAACGCTTACATTTTAAATTTAAAAAAAATCGTAAGGCATTTACCGTCCTTGTAAGCTCTTACATTTGATAGTTCAATTATATCCTTTTGACACTTTCCCGTCAATGAAAGAAAGTACCAAAATAGGGAAAGCTCTTTTGTTACATTTCACCAAGAGTACACTGTATACTCCTACACTTCCTCACGAGTTTCACAAAAAGCACGCATAGAACTGACCACCATTCGATAGATAAAATCTGCTGCGAACTCTGGTGTACAGGACTTTTTATCGGCAAGCCAGGTCTTTACAAATCCAAGACAGCCATTCAGACAATATGCATAAAAATAATCCATCTGATCACTTTTTTCCGGAAACATCTGCTCTAACACTTTCCTGCTGTTTCTTGCCAGAATAACTTCCACTTTCTGAATGAATCGCATATCTCCGTAAGGTCCGACCAAAGCAGAAACAATCTCTCGATTGTTGTCTAACACTTGAAATATGTCTTGAAGAAAATAAAATCCATTATCCTCTCGCTTTTCAATTGGATGCTCTCTGATTGCACGTTCCATCTCCTCTGCCAGATCATTCTCAATCTCATACAACAGCCCTGATATATCTGGATAATGCAAATAAAAAGTAGATCTGTTAATATCTACCTGATCTACCAATTCTTTTACTGTAATCTCACCTACACTTTTCTCCTTCATAAGCATGGCGAGCCCATTTCTAAGCTGGGTCTTTGTCTTGCGGACCCGACGGTCTGTCTTCTTCTGCATATGTTTCCTGCTCTTTCTTTCATTATAATGTTAAATTTTTATAACATATTGATATAATGCAACATTTTTAATATTTTCTGT
>ERZ894191.2148-NODE-2148-length-9418-cov-6.203781_pt1 | contig 9418 bp, 7 predicted proteins | sample MGYA00380282_ERZ894191 | MGnify/ENA primary metagenome ERZ894191 (study PRJEB32331, sample SAMN06328485) | human gut metagenome | biome: human gut microbiome; feature: stool | host: Homo sapiens | collected 2013-02-21 ...
GTAGATAAAACCACATAACTGAAAGATGAATTTACACACAAATTTGGACTTGACTACTTAATACGTTGATTTCAACCATTAAACCCACTCATTCATTATCCAGATACATTTTAGTAGGCTTTTCCCATCAATTATTCTCTGAAAGAGCCACATCTCAACTGAAAAAAGCATACTAAACTTGATATATTTGCCCACTTAGTAGGTTTCTGCCTCAAAAAGCCAGAAATCCAACTCACATCACGGCAAGCTCATATCTTACTTCTTCCCTTTCTGTGTCAGCAGAACTGACATTATCAATGAAGTTATCGGCACTGTAAGTATTATGCCCATTGTTCCTGATATTCCACGCATTATCTCAATTGCAACCGAGTACATGTTAAGAATCTGGTGCATCTGGTATGAATATGCGTATATTATCATGACAAGTCCCAGACTTCCTCCTGCATAAGCAAGTATAAGTGTGTTAGACATTGTTCCTATCATATCACGTCCAATATTAATTCCTGAACGGAATATTTCCTTTGCTGATATGTCAGGTCTGTTTTCTTTAATCTCATGTAATGATGATGAAACTGACATTGCAACATCCATTACTGCTCCTAACGATGCAATCAGTATTCCTGAAAACAGCATACCGCCTATGTCAAGCTTTGAATTCTGACCTACATATATTAGATTCTCTATATCATCAACATTATATCCTGTTACATGTCCAAAATGTCCGAAAACAAGTGCTATAAGACCTGATACAACCACTCCGGCTATTGTACCAAGCATAGCGCCAATTGATTTCTTCTGAAAATCTGCCAGTAGAATAAATGTTATCAGCGTAATTATGACAACTGATAATGTAGCTGCAATAAATGGTGAAACACCTATATACATCATCGGAATATACATCATTACTACAACTGCAAATGTGAATATAAGTGCGAGTACTGAATTGAAACCTTTCTTTCCTCCAACCAGCCACATAAGTCCGAAAAATGCTGCTAATAACGCAATTATCTCCGGTTCACGGTCATAATTATATACATTGGCTGAGAGATTTCCATTATATTCACTTATATTAGCTATTACCCTTGTTCCAACCTTACAGTTGGCTCCGTACAGATATCCGTTAAGACTGTACGCTTTTACTTCTTCTCCCTTGTGGCTTCCTGATTTAATACGTAAAACAACCTCCTGGCTGTCGCCGCTTTCTAAGTCAGCGACAGCCTGAAGGTCTTCATTATCATTCTGTATAACCACTGCCTTAACAAACTTGGTATTGTCTTTGGCAGCAGTGGTTTTCTTTCTACACTTGTGTAGAATAGAAACATCGCAATCATAATAAGTGCCACAACAAGGTATTTACCAAATGTGTCTATTATCTTTCGCAAATGTCTTCCTTCTTTCTGATTCCAACTATAACAGTGCCGATACCTGCTGCGGCGGCAGCCATACAAGCATATACTCTTGCAAGCATGTTATCTCCTGTCTGTGGAGCTTTGCCATTATCTGTCGAAGAATTTGATGAATTATCTGTTGTCGAACCTCCTGCTGGTGCAGATGGTTCTGTTACTGTACCATTATCCTCCTGTACTGTAAGTGCATTGATTGCATTAACAACTGCCAATTTAGCTTCTTCTAATGCAGCACCATCAACTTTAGGAGCATTTTCTGCCTTGTAATCCGCAAGCTGTGCCTGTGCACCTTCCTGTGCCTGAATATATATAGTCTTGTCCAGAAGTGTTGATACACCCTTCTTAAATCTGTTAACACTCTTTCCACTTTCAGATGTTGACTTATCTGCTGCATTCTTTACAGAACCATATCCTGACACTCTGTCAGTATCTTTACCATAATTATTTACGATATCTGCAAGCATTGGATCCTTGTCTGTTGTATATGCTGCCTTAATCTTCTTTAATGCCAAGAGAGCATCCTTAAGGGAATTCATGCTGGCTTCTGTATAATTAATCTCTGTGCCGTTAATTAAAGCCTCTGCATTATTAATAACCTCATCCACTGACATATCTGTATTAGTCTTATTGATTGTAAAATCATCAGCATACTTATTACCATTGTAGTCATATGTCTTGATAGTAAGTGAGCCGCTTGAAAAATCAATTGTCGAAAATGATGGGAGGCATGCATTAGTTCTTTCTGCAATATAGTATGGTGTATAGTTAAGCAGATTGTAGTACTTAGAACCTGAGCCTGAACCTGTTGTTATATAAAGAGTTCCATCCGGATTAGTTACCGAACCGCTGCTTATATCATAGTCAACTACATTTCCATCAAGAATCTGATAACTTCTTGAAAATGTGTGGTCATGTCCTGTAAGACATATATCAACGTTAAATTCATCCATTAATGGTGCAAATACAATTCTGTTAGTAGCAGCATCTGTATCTGCATGTGGCTGTCCTGAACCATAGATATCACTATGGAATATTACAACCTTCCACTTTGCATCAGGGTTGCTTGCAACAGCTCTTTTCATAAATGTTCTGTGTTCCTCCTGATTACGGTTGTTGCTGTTTAATGATATGAATAACACATCTCCATAATTGAAATAGAAATCGCTTCCTGCTGCTGTACTTCCTAACTTATCCTCTGAATTAGGATTGTTAAAATGCGCTGAGTAATCTGAACCTGCCATATCATGGTTACCGATTGTTGCAGCGATTGGAAGGCTTCTGAATACTGATGGATAAAGATATCCTGCATACTCACTCTCTCTTGTCTTTTTATCATCATCCTTAGCTGCACCAGACTGGTTAATCTGATCACCTGCTGACAAAAGGAATGATGCATCTGGACATGTCTTTAATGCCTGCTGCATTGTCTTATTCCAGTTGTATGCATCTCTTGCAACACTGGCATCATTAGCTGATTTATCTGAACTGCTTCCTGAAGCACCAACCTGAGGGTCACCGGTAAGAATAACCGAAAACTTATCAGTTGCCTTAGTTGTGTAATCATATTCAGCAGACCATACACTGTCATCTCCTGTGTAATTGTCTGTGTACTGGTAATGATACTGTGTGTTCTCTTCAAAGTAATCAGCTATGTTTACCTTATTAGCTGCACTGTATGACTTCCCCTGCCAGTTCTCAGCACTGATAGACTCGGCATTACCTGTTACAACCTTGGCTGATGACTTTGAGCCATCCTTCCATACCTTTACTGCTGGTGTTCCTTTTCCAGCTGAATACCATGAAAAATTAAGATCTGCCGCATCTGAGCCTGGAGTTAAAGCCACATTTTCAGTCTGTGCATAAGCTTTTTCTCCTCCCTGCCATACATTAGAAAGCCAGTTCTGGAAATCTGCTGAATTATCTGTATCCTGCTTGAATGTACTCTGACTCACATCCGCCTCACCATATGCAAATGCATTAATGAGTGGCGCCTGACTTACAAGAACTGTTGACATTGCAGCTAGTGCTGCACCTTTTCTTAATAAATTCTTACTTCTCTTCATTTTTTCCTCCACATAATGAGATATATTTATTCGTATACTGTTGTGCAACGAATTGTCATTACTATATCCCTATGTGGTAAACTTACAATAATTGCCCTGTAAATCTTATGTAAAATTTTTGTTGTAAGCAAAAAATAAGACACAGATGTTTAATGTCTGTGTCCGATTTTTTCAATTTATTTGTTTTCAAGCTTTGTAATACATTTATCCAGAGATGTTGCAAACCAGTCAATATCGTTCTCTGAAAATACCATTGGTGGACGAAGCTTTAAGATATTTCCGTAATGGCCTATAACTGATGTAAGAATATGCTCATCTCTTAACATCTCTATTACATTCAACGCCATATCCTTATCAGGTGTCTTGTTGCCATCATTCTTAACGAATTCAAATCCTAGGAACAAACCTGCACCTCTTACATCACCTACTGATTCAGGGTGTCTCTCCTGTACCTCTTTAAGTGCCTTAAGAAGTGCCGCACCTGCTTTCTTACAGTGTTCCTGAAGATTTTCATCCTTAATATATTTAAGAACAGCCTGGGCAGCGGCTATTGATACAGGATTACCGCCAAATGTGTTAAAGTAAGGAAGCTTGTCGCTGAAGGCTGCAAGTACATCCTCCTTTGCCGCTAGTCCTGAGATTGGAATTCCGTTACCCATCGGCTTACCCATTGTTATCATATCAGGGACAATTCCGTGTCTTGCAAATCCAAAGAATGCCTGTCCGGTTCTTGCAAATCCCGGCTGAACCTCATCTGCTATAAATACTCCGCCATTCTTATGTACAACATCTACTGTTGCTTTTAAGAATCCTACAGGGTCAGGATATATACCATCTGATGAGAATATTGAATCAGCAAGGAAACAAGAAAACTTATATCCTGCCTCATTTAATTCATCTATAGTCTTTTGCATCTCTGACGCATACCATGCTGTGAATTCTTCTGGTGTTCCACCATGACGGTAATAATCTGGTGCTGTTATAAGCCTTACATTAGGAAGTAATGGCTGACCGGCTCCAAGTGAAGGTGAACAGCCTGATGTTAATGCACTTGTTCCGTGGTAGGCTTCCTGTGTGATAATTATACCGGTACCACCCGTATAGGCTTCTGCCACACGAAGTGCAAGGTCATTAGCTTCTGAACCTGTACACATATACATTATCTTATTAATCTCATCAGGCATAAGTGCAAGCAGTTCTTCACTGTAATCAAGAATTTTTTCATGAAGATATCTTGTATGTGTATTAAGCGTTTTCATCTGTTCTGTAACTGCATTTACAACAGCAGGGTTACAATGTCCTACACCAGCTACATTGTTATACATATCAAGATATTTATTACCTTCATCATCCCACAGATAATCTCCTTCTCCACGGACAATGTTAAGTGGCTTTCTATAAAAAAGTCTGTAAGCACCTCCAAGGTATTTTTCTCTCTTACTAATCATTTCCCTTGTTTTAGGACTTAACATAGATGCATATTCTTCCTTAAAACTGTTAGAGTCCATAATACTTGATTCTGTTGCCATAATTTCCTCCATTCTGCAAAAAGAAAAAGCACAGAACCTCTGATTTCTCAGAAATTCTGTGCTCCTTTGCACTGTCATACAGATTCATTCTGTCTGACATATATAATAGCAACATCTGATTATTTGTCAATTTATAATCAAATGCTTATTAATCATATTTCTTATTTATCTTAAGTTTTACAGATAATGCTATTAAAGCCACGACAATAATACCTGCAAGAACCCATACCCACACAGGAACATTCTTAATGTTATAACATCTTACATTAATCCACATCTGATTAATTCTTGTTGTCTCTTCAGCATCAAAATACTGCATAATGGCACTTCTATCCATAACCTCCTGCGTAGGATACTGTGCTGATAACTGTCTGTATGTCTGTTCTTCTGGAACTTTAAGTATATATCTTTCATCATCAGAATCACCTGAAAAGAAATATCCTAAAGGATAATCTACAACATCTGTATCACTTCCATCTGCTCCGTAATTCCACTTTACATAATCGAATACAACATCACTGTCACCACCTGATATAACTGATGTATATCCAATATAGCTCATGTTTCTTACAGCATTTTCAGGTTTAGACAGAAAGTTAATAAAGCTCTGTGCTGCCTGCTTCTTCTCTGAATTGCCATTAATTCCAGACTTTAACATTACCCAGCCGTCAAAGTAAAGGTTAGTACATTCTTCAGGTACTGCAAAGTTAAGCTGGAAATCATCCTCGTCAGCCTGGTCCATAGTATATACAGCATCTCCGGACCACTGATAACCTGCGACTACCTTTCCTGTTATCATATCAGCCTTGGCACTGTCCGTCTCAAATGAATAAGCATTATTCTTAACTGACTGAAGATACTCCTGAATCCTGTCCACATTTGCCTCAGAAGTATCATTCATCTCCTCGGCAAGTTTTTCACGATAATCAGGACTGTTTATAAATGACGCTGACTTTAACTTGTCTGACTTAATTGCACCAACAGCTGCAAACATGGAATCTCTTACATTATCCTTAATCGTTATCTGACGTCTGAATTTGCTGTTATCAATTATCGTCCATGTAGATGCTTCTTTTTCTGTCACCTTATCAGGATTGTACACGATTCCTGTTATACCCCACATATATCCTGCAGCATAGCGGCTCCATGACTCACCATTAATCTTATTCTCGTCAAATGTTTTCTTGATAAATGGAGATACACCCTTAGCATAGTAATTATTAGCAATCGAAGTATCATAGAAATCATCTGAAAATGGCTCAAGCCAGTCCTCTGCCATAAGCTTCATTATCATATATTCTGAAGGACAGATTACATCGTAATCATCACCCAGAGTAAGCATGTTGTACAGTTCCTCGTTAGTTCCAAGACAACTGTACTGTACCTTAACTTTCTTGCCATAATTCTCATAATACCAGTTCTCAAAATCAGTAATTATCGAATTCTCACCCTTTATGCTTCCGCTCTCAAGGTCAATTATATCATCATCACTCCAGTCTCCGGTATCAATATATTCTTCCCAGTTGCACACACGGAGTATGATTGTATCGTCTGCTGCCACCGCTGTAAGACGGTTTGTATTAAACACTCCTGTTACTGCTGCTGTACCGCTTACTATCATTAAAGCTGAAAGTATTAACGCATTTATCTTTCCAATAATCTTATTCATCAGCTCCAGCCTCCTCTCGTACAGCTTTTCTTGCTGGTGCAAGATTAATTGCTATCTCAACTACAATAACAATAAGGAATATTATTGTAGATAAAGCCCACAAAGCAGTCTTGATATCAGTCTGTGAACCCTTGGTTGCATTAACAACATAAGTACTTATTGTGTCAAATGTTGCAGGCTTAGTGTATGTTGCAACGAAATAATCATCCAGTGATAATGTAACTGCCATAACAAATCCTGATGCTATACCGGAAGCAATCTGAGGTATTATTATCTTAAAAAGTGCATACACAGGTGTTGCACCAAGGTCAAGTGCTGCTTCATACAGACTTGGATCCATCTGTTTTAATTTAGGAACAACAGCCAGATATACGAACGGTGCACTCAGTATAACATGTCCCACAACAAGAGGAATATACGTATCCTTACTGACACCTAATACAACTACAAGAAGAATACAGATAGAAAAACCTGTAACTACATCTGCATTGACAACAGGAACCTGATTAAGAACTGACATTGCTCCTTTTACTTTTCCCTTTGAATAAAATGCACCTATAGCACCTGTTGTTCCAAGTATTGTTGCAAGTACAGCACTTCCAACAGCAAGCAGCACAGAACCGATTATCATATTAATAAGCTCCGGAGTCGTAAAAAGTGTTACATAATTATGCATTGAAAATGCATGTATTGCTCCTATATTAGCGGCATCCGTAAAACTGTATACTGCAAGCACAAGAATTGGAATATACATGAACAAAAGGACAATACATATAATCATATATTTCAGAAATTTCTTCATTATACAAGTCCTCCTCTTCCAGCATTTTCTGATTCTTTATCACCCGAAACCAGAGTGACAATACATATAATAACAAGAAGTATCAGTGCTATCATTGAGCCATTGTGCCAGTCATATGCACTGAAATAACTTCCAATCAGACTACCCATAATATATGTGCTGTTATAAAGCATATCAAGAACTACATAGTTAGTCATTGCCGGAAGGAATACCATTGACACACCACTGACAATTCCCGGAACAGACAATGGCAGTATAACCTTGATAAATGTCTGGAAATTATCCGCACCAAGATCCGATGCTGCTTCAATAACACTCTTATCAAGCTTTGAAAGCGTTGTATATAACGGAAGTATCATGAATGGAAGAAAATCGTATGTCATTCCTATTATCGTATTGATAAACGGATAATACGCAAGATTTCCCTCAATCATTGATAATATCTCTTTAAGTGCGGTAATTCTTAATGTGAAATTAATCCACATAGGCATAACAAAAAGCAGAAGTATTACCGCTTTTCTCTTTAACTTACTCTGTGAAAGTATATACGCTACAGGATAAGCAATTATAAGACAGACTGCAGTTGCAACAAATGCAAGTACAAGACTGTAACACAGAGTTCCAAGTGTATTAGGGTCTGTAAAAAAATTCTGCAGATTAACCATGCTGAATTGTCCCTGTCCATTAGTAAATGCATAATATACAAGGACAAGCAGTGGTGCTGCAACAAATAATATAAGAAACAGCCCATAAGGGATTCCAAGATATTTGCGTGAAAAAGACATATTTCTATCCCCCTACTTCTTCAACTGGAATTTCATCTTCTCTTCAGGCATGATAAGACCAACCTGATCATCCATATTCCAGAGATATTCATCATCTACAATAAGGTCATGTCCATACTCAGTTCTTATTACATAACTGTAATGGTCACCCTTATAGATAAGATTAATAATCTTACCTGATACAAGACCTGCTGTTACATCATCGCTCATTTCAATATCATCAGGCTGGATTGAAACAACAACCCTGAACTTTGAAACATCTACATTTTCACCGTTCTCATCAACAAGCACTCCATCTGACATCTTAGTCTTAGGAATAACCTGTGTTAAATCACAGCTTATTATCTTGCCATTAAAGTCGAGCGTATAATCTCCATTAATTGTTGTAACAAAACTTGTGGTATGGTCCTCTGCAAGCATTACATGAATTCCATCAGGCTCAAGCTGCATTCCTACTGTATCACCGACATGATAACACCTGGTAGTTCTTATTATCATCTCATACTTTCCGGATTCAACAGCAACCTCGTAATGCATTCCCTTGAATATAACTGAAGTAACTTCACCAACAACAGTTCCATCCTCCGGCTTTGTAATAATTACATCTTCTGGTCTTATAACAACGTCAACTAAAGTTCCCTCTGGAACATCATCCATTCCGACAAACTCTCCGCCACAGAATCTTACTTTCATGTGTCCTGTCATAATACCTTTGAAAATATTGCTCTCTCCAATAAAGTCAGCAACAAAAGCATTCTTAGGCTCATTATATATATCCTCAGGAGTTCCTATCTGCTGAATCTTACCCTCTGATAAGACAACAATCTTATCAGACATTGTAAGTGCCTCTTCCTGGTCATGTGTTACATATATAAATGTAATTCCAAGCTGGTCATGCATATTCTTAAGCTCAATCTGCATCTCCTTACGCATCTTTAAATCAAGTGCCCCCAGAGGTTCATCAAGCATAAGAATTTCTGGCTCATTGACAAGTGCTCTTGCAATTGCAATTCTTTGCTGCTGTCCGCCTGACAACGTAGATATCTTTCTGTCCTCAAATCCTTCAAGGTCAACCATATCAAGAACATGCTTAACCTTTTTTCTTATTTCTTCTTTAGGAAGCTTCTTTAACTTAAGTCCAAATGCAATATTTTCATATATATT
>ERZ894191.2151-NODE-2151-length-9388-cov-16.657452_pt1 | contig 9388 bp, 8 predicted proteins | sample MGYA00380282_ERZ894191 | MGnify/ENA primary metagenome ERZ894191 (study PRJEB32331, sample SAMN06328485) | human gut metagenome | biome: human gut microbiome; feature: stool | host: Homo sapiens | collected 2013-02-21 ...
ACAGGTTCCATTCTTTCTCTCGTTGTTTAATTTTCAAGGTCCTGTGCTCTCTTTCGAGCGGCTTTCCTTTCAAGCTTTTCGCTTTCAGTTTTTTGCCGTCTCTCTCGAGCGCTTGACTATAATACCACGTACAACCCCTTTTGTCAACACTTTTTTGAAAGTTTTTTTAAGTTTTTTTCGAAAAACTACATCTATATGTTGATCTTTGATTTAAACGCAATATATAGTACATCTTCGAATGGGCATTTTTACATTTACATGCCCATATACATGGCTTACGCAAACTATTTTACGAAATTTTTTTGAAAAAATCAAGAAAAAGTTTTTGAAAAGGTGGTCTTAAAGTTGCAAAAGCCCCTCTCTGTACCCCAAAGCTTCAAGCACATCTTCTTATATATCTGGCGCATCAGTGTCCTTTCACTTCTGAATCTCCTCATAATCTTTCTGATTTTATCCGAAAAAAGTTTTTAAAACACTTAAAATCGCCGTGAAGTTGAAGATGAAAAACGCGCTGCGGTCATCCCACAACGCGTTTCTTCTATATATATGAGTATACTTTATGCTTTTGCCGCCTCGGCCTGCTCCGCTTTCGCCTTTTCCATCATCTTATGGTGCACGATAAGGTAGCACACAAAATGCGCGGCCGCCGTCACGGCCCACGTCACCGGGTACGAGAGGAACAGTATAAACAGCGTGCGGTGCATCTGGAAGACCGTCAGGATCCACACCACACGCAGCGCACACGCACCTGTAAGCGATACAATCATCGGCATGATCGAATACCCCATGCCGCGCAAAACGCCCACATGCGTGTCCATAATGCCGCAAAGGAAGTACGGTACGCACACAATGAGCATACGCTCCAAACCGTACTGGATAACCTCCGGGTCAGACGTATATATAGAAAGTAAAGGTGTGCCCAGCAAATACGCGCCGCAGCCGAGCACAACGCCCGTCACGGTCACACACAAAATGCAGATGCGCAGAATTTTCGCCACGCGGTCGTATTTCTTCGCGCCCATGTTCTGCCCGGTAAAGGACAGCGCCGTCTGGTAAAACGCGTTCATCGCAACGTACACAAAGCCCTCAATGTTGGCCGCAGCCGTGCTGCCCGCCATAACGGTGGAGCCGAACGAGTTGATAGAGGACTGAATGAGCACGTTCGAAATGGAGAACACCGCGCCCTGCATGCCCGCCGGCAGGCCGACACGCATCATGCCGAAAAACTTATCTTTATAGATATGCAGCTTATGCAGCTCCAAACGGTAAGAAGCGTTCGTTTTCATCAGGCAGATGGTCACAAGTCCCGCAGAAATCACCTGCGAAATGACCGTCGCAATGGCAACACCCGCCACGCCAAGATGGAACACAATGACGAGGAACAGATTCAAAATGACGTTTACAACGCCCGCAATGGTCAAAAAGTACAGTGGGCGCTTTGTGTCGCCCACAGAGCGCAAAATCGCCGCGCCGAAGTTGTACAGCATCATCGCCGGCATGCCCACAAAGTATATGCGCATGTAAAGCGCCGCCTGACCCAAAACGTCCTCCGGGGTGCCCATCAGGGTCAGCAGCGGCTCCGCAAACGCAACGCCCACGGCAATCAATATAACACCGCTCACAAGACTTGTCAGCACAGAGGTATGTACGGTCTCGCTCAGCTGCTTTGCATCCTGTGCGCCGTAATAGCGCGCCACAAGCACGTTTGTGCCGATGGAAAGGCCGATGAACACGTTGATGAGCAAATTGATAAGCGCGCCGGTAGAGCCCACCGCCGCCAGTGCCGTGTGGCCGGTAAAGCGGCCGACCACCACAATATCCGCCGCATTGAAAAACAGCTGCAAAACGCTGGAAAGCATCAGCGGCACCGCAAAGCGCAGAATTTTGCCCAGCAGCGGGCCGTTACACATGTCGATCTCGTAGGACCGCTTTCCTTTTGCCTGCCGTTTTGCCATAAAAGCCTGTATCTTTTCTTTCATATCAGTAACCGACCTCCTCACCGATGAGAATGACATGAATTCTGCCCTTCACGCGCTGGCGTGCCAAAACCGTGTACATCGCGCAGATGCGATTTTCCGAGCGGCAACCCGCGCACAGCTCTCCGTCCGTGCCAGGACATGCCCCGTGCGTGCACGGCGTGTCCAAATTCAGCCGCATGGCATTTGCGGGCGTCGCACAGCTTTTCACGCGTTTTGCGGCGTCGTCTATATCGCGCACAATCTTGTTGCACCCCGCAAAAACCAACACCTTTTTCGGGCCGAACAGCATCGCCGCCACGCGGTTGCCGTTGCCGTCTACATTATAGAGCTCTCCGTGCTCCGTAACGGCGTTTGTGCCCGTCAAAAACACATCAGAGGAAAACACCTCGCGGTACAGCTTCTCGCGCTCCTCGGGCGTTTTCGCGGTTGTTCTGTCCAAAAATTCATAGTCCCCGCAGCGCATTAAATCCATCACGCCGGTCTCATCCAGCGTCACGCTGCCGCCGCAGGAGATTACATCGCCCGGCTGCAGCAGCTCTTTTGCGATTTTTACGGCATCCGCACACGTGGGCGCATAATACGCCTGCATGTTGTTTTTCTCCAGTGCGTCCATCACGCGCCGTATGCGCAGCTCTGCGGCGCTTTTGCGGTGCACGGTATCTTGTATGTTCATGGTGTACAACTCCCCTCTCGGCGCGTTTCATGCCCATTTATGCCTAACGCCGCCGATTTTTTAAAATAAGAAAGCACTAAGGACGGAAAAGCACATGCCTTTCCGCCCCCTATAATTTTTATTTTGCCTTTGCGTCCGCAAACGTATTGAAGCACTCCAGAACGTGCTCCTTGTGTGTTTTATTCGCGTCTTCCTTTTCCGACTTCGCGTCGGTGTAGATCAAAAGGAAGCGGCCGTCGTTGGAAAGATAACCCGGCACGGTGTTATCCAGCACCTTAAACGTGCCGTCTGCGCGCACAGCATCCTGAAGCGCCTTAGCGGTCTCGGAAAGCTCCGCCGGGAACTCATACACTTCAAGCTGCACCGCGGAATCTGCGTAGCGGTATACATATTTATAGCCGTTTTCGGCGCCGATGACGTCGTAAGACATCTGCACCTTTTCGCCCGCTGCCACCTTGCAGTCTTCAAGATACTTGCAAAGGCCCTGAATATCATCGTCATAGCCCGCAGGGTCCTTGTCTGTGCTCTCCGCGGTCTCGCCCTCGCTCGCCGTGGAAGACGTCTCCAGCGTTGCGACCGCCGTGCTTGAAGAGCTGTTGTTTGCACAGGCCGTCACAGATACGCACAGCAGCGCGGCCAGCAGAACAGCCAGCAGCTTTTTTATATTTTTCATGATTTGAACCAATCCTCTCTTTTTCCTCGTTCTTCTTATTATAGAACGGGTCATACAGCTTGATTTTACCATACCCCACGGCAGATAGCAACACCCATTTGCAAGAAAAACCGTTTTGCCCGCTGCAACGGAAAATTTTGCCCGCTGTAAAATAAAAACGAATAAATTCTAAGCATATTCTAATTGACGTTCACGCTATGTCATGGTATAACGAACACAACAAACACCGTTCAAATTTATGAGGAGGTAACGCCGTGAAAAACAAGGGTATAAAAATCGGAGTCGTGTTCATTCTGCTGTTCGCTCTGCTCTCAGTGGCAGGCTGTCAATATGATGATGTGGTGATCGTAGGCGCAGCATCGGGACAGCCGGGACCCACCAGCGGGCAGCTGCGCATTGGGTTTACACCGCTCGTATCCAAAGGAGCCAGTACTCAACCGTCACGGAATATAACCATCAACGATCTGTCGCTTACGGATGATACGTCCTTCACCGTTACAAATACAGATACCGGCGATACAACCGTACTGACCGGTGCAGTGATCGACACAAATCCGACGTTCACATATGTAAATTTTGACGAGGATGATAACATATTACTAGATTCTACACGGGTAAGTATTTTAATTTCCTACACGTTAGAACCGGGAAACTATGAGGTAACAGACGCAACGGGCTATGTAAATTATCTTTCACGCGAAGGCGCAACCAGCGACAGAATAAGACTGTCCGGCGATGTAAGTAACACCTTCACTATCGCCGCGCCCGAGCTGACCCCGACCCCGGAGCCGACGGCAACACCTACCGTTGAACCCACAGCAACGCCTACTGCAGAACCCACCGCAACGCCCACGGCGGAACCGACGGCCACGCCGACAGCGGAACCCACGGCAACCCCAACCGCAGAACCGACGGCCACGCCCACAGCGGAACCCACGGCGACACCTACGGCAGCTCCCACAGCCGTACCGACTGCCGTGCCGACCGCAACCCCAAGCCCGACGAACCACCCAAAAACGGGCGATGATTTTGCCCCCACACTTTGGCTGACGCTCTGCGCAGGCAGCCTCGCGGCACTCGCCCTGCTCCTTAAAAAACGACACATTTAATGAAATCGCAGGTAAAAAGCCGACCACATCAGCGGCTGTCCATACCGGCACACTGAAAAACTCATGCTTTCACCGTTTGAAAGCATGAGTTTTTTTGACAGCCAATATATTCTCCGATCACAAATTGTGTCGGCAGGCTTCTTCGTGTTGTCGACCAAGCTGCCGAAGGATTAAATATCTTCAAAGCGGCATCGGTGTCCGCGCAATCAGAAGGACTGCCAGAATTGCACCGGCAAATGCCGCCGCCCCTACGACTGCCAGCATTTTTTTGTTGGGTCGCCTCTTCGTTGCTTTGCAAATCAGTGCGGCACAAGTCACGCAGACAGCTGCAGCAGCAAGCGCGATGCCCAGCATTTCCCATAACCAAGACAGCTCATATAAGATTCTCATGTGTTCATCACTTTCCCTTCTGTTCATCGCAAAACCGCTGCTTTTTCTAAATCTGTTCGTATTCCGCGAACGGCTCACCGGAGATTCTGCGTGCCTTATCCCTGTACCGGCAGCTCCACCGCAATCGTGGTGCCCTTCTTCGAGCTCTCCTCCACCCGGACGCAGCCACCGTGGAGATTGGCGATCTCCCACACCAAAGAAAGCCCCAGCCCAACGCCGCCGTACTCCCGGCTGCGGGACTTATCCACCCGGAAGAAGGGCTGAAAGATGCTCTGTTGGTATTCCTCCGGGACGCCGCAGCCGGTGTCGGAAACGCGGATCAGAAGCTTTTCCGGCTCCTGCGTAACAGAAACCTTCACCGAGCCGCCCGCGCGGTTGTACTTGACTGCATTTTCCGTCAGGTTAAAAAGCAGTCGGTAAATCAGTGCATCGCTGCCGATGAGGAAGCCGTCTCCCTCCATCTCCAGCGTAATATTGCGCTTTTCTGCCAAAAGCGCGAGATCTGTGAAGACCTCCTCAACCATCGGGGCAAGCTGAATCTGCTCGTTTCGCGCCACCTGCTGCAAATTGCTCATTTCAAGCAGCGTTTTGGTCATCTGTGTCAGTCGCTCCGTCTGTTCCCGCAAAAGCGCGAGAAACTTCGCCGTTTCCGGCAGCATATCGGGATGCTCCGCGGAGAACAGCTCCAGCTGCGCCTGCATCAGTGCCAGCGGCGTGCGCAATTCGTGGGCAGCGTTGCCGGTGAACTGCCGCTGGGCGGCAAAAGCGTTGTCCAACCGCTCCAGCATCTGATTGAAAGAGCAACTCAGCTGCCGAAACTCCGGCAGAACATTCTCGTTAATCCTCATATCCGCCAGGTTGTTCAGCTGCACCTTCTCCACCTGAGACACAAAGCTGCGCAGCGGCTTGAGGGCGCGTCCGCTGACAAAATAGGCCAGAACGCCGCTAAGCAGTGTCACCACAGCCGTAATATACCAGTTAGTCATACGAAAGCGCCCCTGCGCTCCGTTGACAACGATGGTCAGATCCTCATCGGGCGTTACGAGCTGCGGATTAAAGCTCTCTGCGCCTTCACTGTTCATAATAACCGTGTCGCCTCCCTGTAAGGTGTCCGCGATTGTGTCCATATAGTACACACCGGAGAAACAAAGCAGCAGATTCATGACAACACAGGTGACACCGATGAGCAGGACAGTCATCAGGGTGATGCGCCACTGCAAGGAAAGTCGCTTCATGTTTCCTCTCCTCCCATCAAATAGCCTTCGCCGATGCGATTACGGATGGGGTCAAACCCCAACGCGGCGCGAAGCTTCTTGCGCAGGGCGGAGATATGAACCCGGATAGAATTGCTGAAGCTGTCCACGCTGTTATCCCAGACGTGCTCCATCAGCTCTTCCTGACTCACAGGCCGTCCCTGATGCACCATCAGATATTCCAGAATGCCCGTCTCCTTACGTGTGAGTGTCAGGGGCTGCCCGTTGACGGCAGCGGTGCGGGAGCGTGTGTCGAACGTCAGCTCCCCGCAGGTCAGCAACACGGCTTGCTGGGTGAACTGCCGCAAGGTCAGGCTGCGGATGCGGGCTTCCAGTTCAGCCAAGTGAAAGGGTTTTGCAAGATAGTCGTTGGCCCCTGCATCCAACCCCTCAACCTTGTCCTCCACCTCGCCGCGTGCGGAGAGAATCAGCACCCGCGTCTCGCGGTCTGTCTGCCGCAAGGTACGCAGCACGGTCATGCCGTCCTTTCCCGGCAGGTTCAGATCAAGAAGTACCAAATCGTAGCGCTCCACACCCAGAAGTTCCAGCGCCTTTTCCCCGTCGTAGCAGTAGTCCACGCTGTATGCCAAGCGCCGCAAACTGCGGACAATCGTCTCGCATAGGGCGCGTTCATCTTCAATTACCAAAAGGTGCATAAGAGTCCCCCTTTTCATTTCCTTTTTCTTTATTATAGCAAAAGCAGATAAGATCTGCATTAAATTTTCGTTCTTAACAGGGATTTTATCTTCCCTGTGCTATGATGATGGCAGAAAAAGTGAAAGGGTGATAAAATTGAGCTGTGCAAAAAAAGCAGCGGCGCAAGCCATGTTGCTGGTTGTGGGTATCGCCATGCTGTGCTTCGGCGCATGTCGCGGCGAGGCCGCGACGGTACTGAGCAAAGCAATTAAATTATGTCTGGAGTGTGTAGGCATTGGGTAAGAAGTTTTCGGGCGCGTCACAGATTATGTCCCGCTTTCGCGGCTGGATACAGGCGGGAGCAGCTTTATTGACCAACCTGCACCTGCCGAACTTCCTCAAGGGCAAACTGTACCAAGGCGCAGGGAAAACCGTCTGTGTGCCCGGGCTGAATTGCTACTCCTGTCCGGCAGCCTCGGGCGCTTGTCCCATCGGGGCGTTTCAGGCGGTGGTGGGCTCTTCCAAGTTCAGCTTTTCCTATTATATCACAGGCTTTCTCATTTTGCTCGGCGTCCTGCTGGGACGCTTTATCTGCGGCTTTCTGTGCCCCTTCGGCTGGTTTCAGGAACTGCTGCATAAAATTCCCACAAAGAAGTTCTCCACAAAGAAACTCAAGCCCCTGCGATACCTCAAGTACGCCGTACTGCTGGTGATGGTTTTCCTGCTGCCGGCGTTCCTTGTAAACGATGTAGGCATGGGCAACCCGTTCTTCTGTAAATACCTCTGCCCACAAGGCGTGCTGGAGGGAGCCATCCCGCTGTCCCTTGCCAATTCCGGTATCCTGTCGGCGCTGGGAAGCCTGTTTACATGGAAATTCGGCGTCCTGCTTACAGTAATCGTGCTGAGCGTAGTATTCTACCGCCCCTTCTGCAAGTGGCTCTGTCCGCTGGGGGCGTTTTACGCACTGTTCAACCGGGTATCTCTCTTTCAGATAAAGGTGGACAAAAACAAGTGTGTATCCTGCGGAAAATGCGCCAAAGCCTGCAAGATGGATGTGGACGTAACAAAAACGCCCAACCATACCGAGTGCATCCGCTGCGGAATGTGCATACGCACCTGTCCGACGGGCGCCGTGCGCTTCCGTTACGGCTTCGGAGACGGTAAAGATAAAACAAAAGCGGCAAAAAAAGCCGCAGAAAATAATAAACAATAATAACAAGGAGAAAAAAACAGATGAAAACGAATAGAACGAATACGGCCGGCCGATTGCTGGCATTGCTGCTTCTCGCCCTGATGATGCTGTCTTTGACAGCCTGCGGCACAAAGAACGGAGACAAAGCGGACGGAATGAGCAGCGAACCGAAGAATGCCGAGGAAGCGGTTGCCATGCACAAAGATCTGATGGCGCAGGAAAACACCATTCTCTCAGAGAACAAAGCCCTTTGGGAAAAGGTATTCATGGCAGCCGACAAGGGCATGACCATGCAGGAGGACGGCAAAAACTACGGTGATTTCCTGCTCAGTACAATCGAATCCGCTAAGGATCAGTTTACGGAGGATGAGCTGAAGCTGCTCAAAGAGGGGGCGGAGAAGATCCGCGACATTGAAACCCAGCTGACCATGATTGAGGAAAAGTACCCCGAAGCGGCACAGGAATCTACGGATGGCGCTATGAGCGTGCCCGCAGGCAACGACATGACCACGCCGCCCGATGACGGCAGTATGCAGAAATCCGATGACGGCAGCATGCAGAAATTCCCCACCTTTGAGGGCAAGGACCTGGATGGAAATACGGTGAAAAGCGACGAGCTGTTCTCCGCCAACGCCGTCACCGTGGTGAATTTCTGGTTCACAACCTGCAATCCCTGCGTGGGCGAGCTTTCCGAGCTGGATGCGCTGAACAAGGAACTGGCGGAGAAGGGCGGCTCCCTCATCGGCGTCAACACCTTCACGCTGGACGGCGACGAAGCGGCAATTTCCGAAGCAAAGGATGTACTGGCCAAGAAGGGCGCTACCTATCAGAATGTGTATTTCAACTCCGATGGTGAGGCGGGAAAGTTTACCACCAACATCTTTGCCTATCCTACCACTTATGTGGTTGACCGCAACGGCAACATCGTGGGCGACCCCATCGTAGGCGCCATCACGGAAAAAAATCAAGCGGAGGCGCTGCAAGCCCAGATTGACAAGGCGCTCGCCGCCGACGCAGGCTGACCCGAGATTTAAAAAGTGCCTGCTGCGCGCCATTGCATTGCCCTTGGCGGGCGAAGGGGCGGAGTAAGCCCTGATTCCCCTGAAAGGAGGAAAAGCGATGTATCGAAGCGTATTGGCCCTGCTTTTCGCTTCGGTTCTGCTGCTGGGCGGCTGCGCCGCCGGGCAGCAGACTGTGCCGAAGGAAAAAAGCGGACAGGAAGCAACCATGGACGGATCGGCCTTTGACCGGTCCGACGATGAGATCACTTATATGGATGCCACAGAAAATGTCATCTATCTGGCGGGCGGCTGCTTCTGGGGCATGGAACAGCTGATGCAGTCCGTCCCCGGTGTCATCGATGCCGAGAGCGGCTACGCCAACGGCACCTGCGAGGCGGACGCCGATTACAAGACCGTTTGCAAGGGCGAGACCGGCTTTCGGGAGACCGTGCGGGTGGAATACGACCCCGAGCAGGTGAGCC